>OGIG01002000.1_pt1 | contig 10224 bp, 8 predicted proteins | sample 1571601 | NCBI WGS metagenome assembly OGIG01 (sample SAMEA2581953, study PRJEB24529) | metagenome | biome: Human gut stool | place: China | collected 2011 | reverse complement strand
ACTTCATGGGCCCGCTGCTTTACGTCAGCACTCCCGGTAAGTACCCGATGTCCCTGTTCGTCAAGCTGTCCATGGACGGTGATACCGGTTTCGCATGGAACAAGATCCTTGCTCTGTCCCTCATCTCCATCCTGCCGCAGCTGATCGTCTTCTTCTGTGCACAGGACCAGTTCGTTGAAGGTATCTCTGCCGGTGCCGTCAAGGGCTAAGCCCTTTCCCCGCACAGCATAAGATCATCTGATACAAACAAACACCCCCTGTGCCGTTCCCGTAGATGGTGCAGGGGGTGTTTCTTATTTCTTATGTCCTTTGCGGTACTGCAGTGGGCCAGTACCCATCACCTCGCGGAACACCCGGCGGAAATGGGCGGCGCTGGCAAAGCCGGTCTGCTCGGCCACCGCACTGATGGAAAGCTCGGTCGTTTCCAGCAGCTTCTGGGCCGCTTCGATGCGGCGGTTGTTGATGTAATCCACGATGGACTGGCCCGTTACCCGCCGGAACAAACGGCTCAGGTAGTAGGGCGAAAGATAAAACTGCGCCGCTACCTCGGTGAGGGAAAACTTCTGCCGGTAATTGGCCGCAAGGTAGGCGCAGATCTGCTCCACCGTTTCGTTGTGGGGACGCGCCACAGCGCTGCTCTCGGCAATGCACTCCTGCTCCACATAGTGCAGGATCAGCAGCAGGTACAGCGGGCCGGGGTAATCCTGCTCGGTGCTGGCGCTGGCCATCATTTCCAGCAGGGTACGGATGCGGCTCTGCCACTGCACCGGTGCATACAGCACTGTGCGCTCCCCGGGCGCAAACAGGCGGCCGAAATCCCGCCCGGCTGTGTTTTTCAAATCATGCAGCATCCCCAGCGGAAAGTGGCACCCCACGATCTGCGGCACGGCGCTGCCGGTCTGTGCAAAGCGGCAGCCGCCGGGGCCAAGCAGCACGGCGCTGCCGGGGTTTACCAGCAGGCTGGTTTCCCCCATTTGCAGGGTGCAGCTGCCCTCGCTTACCAGCAGAAAAGTACACGTCTCCTCGTCTGCCGTCAGCTCCAGCTTGCTGCCGGTCAGCCGCACGGTGTCTGCCTTTACCTTTGCATGGATCTTTTCCCGTTCCGCTTTCATCTTGCGCATCCTTTCCGGAAACAGCCCTCCCGGTAGCCGGGAGAGCGCTTTTCCTCATGATACCACGTCTGCCCCGTGGGGGCAAGACAAACTCACAGGAGGTTATTTCGCATGAATCTGACCCTGATCCGTTCCATGACCCGCAGCGCCGTTTTCGAGCTGGAAAACGAGCTGTGCTACCGTCCGGCACACCCCTTTACGGTTGCCCTGAACGGCAAAACGGTATACGAAGCCTGCAACACCAACGTATTCTCCCTGTTCTCCCTGCTGCCCGGCACCACCTATACGGTGGAGGTGCAGGCTGAGGGCGAGACCCTGAAGCTGGATTTCACCACCGAGGCGGAGACCTTCTTTGTGGATGCTGCCCGCTATGGTCTGGTGGCTGACGGCGAGACCGACAACACCGTGCGGCTGCAGGCGGCGCTGTCCACCTGTCCCAAAGGCGGCACGGTGTATGTGCCCGCCGGCCGTTACCGCACCGCCAGCCTGTTCATGAAGAGCAACACCACTCTGTATCTGGAAAAGGGCGCTGTGTTGCTGGGCGATAACGACCGCACCCATTACCCCATCCTGCCCGGCGTGCTGCCCAGCGAGAACGAGGTGGACGAGTACTACCTGACCGGCTGGGAGGGCAACCCGCTGGACAGCTTTGCAGGTCTTTTGAACATCACGCAGGTGCATGACGTGGTGGTGACCGGCGAGGGCACGCTGGACTGCGATGCCGAAAACGGCGACTGGTGGGTGAACCCCAAGGTCAAGCGCATTGCATGGCGTCCCCGGGCCGTGGCTGCGGTGGACAGCGAGAACGTCTGTCTGCACGGCATCACGGTGCAGAACAGCTATTCGTGGACCATCCACCCCATCTTTGTCAAGCACCTCGACCTGCTCAACTTCAACATCAACAACCCCTACAACGCCCCCAACACGGACGGCATCGACCCCGAGAGCTGCGAGCATATCCGCATCATCGGCATGAACATCCATGTGGGCGATGACTGCATCGCCATGAAGGCCAGCAAGGTCTTTCTGGGCATGAAGCTGAAGCGCAGCTGTGAGCACACCGTTATCCGCAACTGCCTGCTGGACAAGGGCCACGGCGGCATCGTCATCGGCAGCGAGATGAGCGGCGGCGTCAAGGACATGGTGGTGACCCAGTGCCTGATGGACCACACCGACCGCGGTCTGCGCGTCAAGACCCGCCGGGGCCGCGGCAACACCGCCGTTATTGACGGGCTGGTGTTCCGCAACGTGGAGATGCGGGGCGTCAAAGCGCCCTTCGTCATCAATATGTTCTACTTCTGCGACCCGGACGGCCACGGCCCCTATGTGCAGTGCCGCGAGCCGATGCCGGTGGACGAGTACACCCCCAAGCTGGGCAGCCTGACCATGGAGAATATCGTGGCTACCGATGCCCAGTTCGCGGGCTGCTACTTCGACGGTCTGCCGGAGCAGCCCATCGAGCGGGTGACCATGCGGGATGTGAGCATCACCTTTGACCCCAACGCCAAGGAGGGACAGGCGGCCATGGCCGACAACCGTCCGCTGGTGAAAAAGCTGGCCATCTATGCCGAGAACGTCAAGGAGATCGACCTGCACAACGTAAAGATCGAGGGCTACGAGGGCGAGCGGCTGCACTTTGCCAACGTAGGACATTTTGAGGAGGACTGACCCATGACCCATGAAGAGATCCTGTCCATGCTGGGCGACTATGTGGACTACCTGATCGCCAATTCCAGCGCCGAGGCCCCGATGTGGAACATCGAGAAGGTGCGCAGCGGCAAGCCCAACAAGTGGAACTATATCGACGGCTGCATGATCACCGCCTGCTTGAGCCTGTACAAGACCACCGGCGACGAGAAGTATCTGGAATTCTCCAAGGAGTTCATCGACTACTTTGTGCAGCCGGACGGCTCCATCAAGACCTACGACCCCAAGGAGTATAATCTGGACAACGTGAATCAGGGCAAGAACCTGTTCATCCTGTACGACATCTACGGGGACGAGAAGTACCGCAAGGCCATCGACACCATCCGCAGCCAGCTGCTCACCCAGCCCCGCACCAAGGAGGGCAACTTCTGGCATAAGGACATCTACCCCTGGCAGGTCTGGCTGGACGGCACCTACATGGCCCAGCCCTTCTACATGGAGTACGAGACCCGCTTCAACAAGATGCAGGGCTGCATCGACAGCTACAAGCAGTTCATGAACATCAAAAAGCACATGCGGGACGAAAAGACCGGCCTGTACTACCACGGCTACGATGAGAGCCGTCAGATGTACTGGGCAGACCCCGAGACCGGGTGCAGCCCCAACTTCTGGCTGCGCGCCATGGGCTGGTTCCTTGTGGCAATGGTGGACGTGCTGGAGCGCATGGACGAACAGCTGTACAATGAGTACCGCGGCATCATGGCCATGCTCAAGCAGACCGTGGAGGATATGCACAAGTTCCAGGACGAGCAGAGCGGGATGTTCTGGCAGGTCATCGACCATCCGGAGGCCGAGGGCAACTATCTGGAGACCAGCGGCACCGCGCTGTTCGCCTACGCAGTGCTCAAGGGCGTGCGTCTGGGCTATCTGCCCAAACGCATGGCTGCATGGGCGGAGAAGGCTTTCTACGGCACCTGCGACCGGTATCTGTCCAAGAACCCGGACGGCAGCTTGCAGCTGGACGGCATCTGCCTTGTGGCAGGTCTGGGCGGCAAGGATCACCGTGACGGTTCTCTGGCCTACTACTTCAGCGAGCCGGTGGTCTGCAACGATGCTAAGGGCGTAGGCCCGCTGGTGCTGGCCTATACCGAAATGATCGCACGGAAGTAACCAAAAAACAGGGTACAGCAGGGCTGAGCAGCTGCAAAAAAAGCGGCTGCTCAGCCTTTTTGCGTGTCTTTTTTGTCCCCTTGCATAAACCGCCCGCCGCTGTCCCACACTAAGCCCAGAAAAAGACCCTGTACACAAAATGAACAGATGGGAGTAACAAGCATGGAGCAGATCAAAAAATTTCTGCACGGCAAGGGCTTTGCTCTGCTGCTGACCGCAAGCCTGCTGGCTGCGGCTGCGGCAGGGGTGTGGGCGGTGCGCGCCCTGCGGGCAGAACTGCAAAAAAGTCTGGACGGGCTGGACGCCCCCGGCACCACCCAACAGACCACCCCGGAAGCAGAACCGGACTGGGACGCACAGGAGGATACCACATGGCAGCAGCCCGTGACCGACGTTGCAAACAGCAAGGCAGATGTGCCGCAGCAGACGCCCTCTGGGGCGTCCTCTGGTGCGCAGTCTGGCTCTGGTTCGCTGCGCGAACCCTCGGCACTGCAAGGCGCATCCTCGCCTGCCAGCAGTTCGGCACAGCCTGCCGCCGCGCCCTCTATGCCGGGGCGCGTGCTCAACGCCTTCAGCGGCGATGAACTGGTGTATAACAAGACTCTTGGAGACTGGCGCACCCACAACGGCGTGGACTACGCCTGCACGCAGGGCGCTGCGGTGGCGGCACCCGTGGCGGGCAAGGTAGTCTCTGCCGGGGCAGAGGGCAACTGGGGCACCGTGGTGGTGCTGGAAGATGCCGCTGGCCGCAGTTGGCGGCTGTGCGGTGTGGCAGACCCTGCCGTAAAAGCCGGGGATACCGTAGCCGCCGGGCAGAAGCTGGGCATGGTGGGCACTGTCGGCTGCGAATGCGCCGAGGAGAGCCACATCCATGTGGAGGTAAAGCAGGGCGAAAACTATCTCGACCCGGCAAAGCTGCCGGAGTAAGCAAACCATAAAAGGGGCTGCAATAGCGGCTCCTTTTTTGCTGCGTCAGACGGTACGGCGCGTTTGCAGCAGCCAGAGAACCAGCGCCGAAAGCACCCCGGCTGCCAGCAGGACATCTGCCGGGTGTGCGGCCCAGTGCTGGAAGGCAATGCCATAGGCTGCCTGCCCGATGGGCTGGGTCAGGCAGGCCAGCACGGTGCAGCAGGCGGTAGTTTTGCCCAGCTGTGCCTGCGGCACCAGCACTTGCAGCTGCGCAAAGAACCATACATTGAACAGCGCTGCCACGGCCATAAACACGGCCCCAAGCACCAGAATGCTGCCGAACTGCAGCACTGACACCCGGAGGGCAAGGCCCAGCGCGGCGCACACGCCGCTGAGCGCCAGCAAAAGAGGTGTGCCGCTGCGGATGGGATGCCGGACAAAGACGGTTCCGGCCAGCACGCCGCCCAGAATGCCGCCTGCGCTCAGCACCGCCTGCACAAGACCAAGGGAGGCATCACTTTTCTGCAAAGTCTGTACTACCAGCACCGGAACACCCACGGTGAGGGCGGGGACTTCCAGCAGGTTTACAGCCGCCATGGCGGCAGCTAACCGCAGCACCGCAGCCTGCCCGGTGAGGAACTGCGCACTTTCCCGCAGGTCGGCCCACAGAGAACGGACGGAGAGCCTTGTGTCCGATGGGACATCCTGTGGGATGCACAGGCACAGCTCCATCCCGGCAGAAAGTGCAAAGCAGCAGCCGCAGAGCACCAGCAGACTCCGGATGCCGAGGTGCTCCAGCAGAACAGCACCCAGCAGGGGGCCGAGAAGCTCGTCCACGGTATCCACCAGCTGGATGACCGCGTTGCCGCGCAGCAGCTGGGTGCCGTTCAGCAGCAGGGGCAGGCAGGCGCGTACCACGGGCTGGTAAAGTCCCTGAATGGCGTACAGACTGCCCAGCACGGTCAGGACCAGCGGAAGCAGGGGCAGATGCGGCAACCCAGCAGCGGCTGCAGCCGCAATACCGGCGGTCACCAGGTCCAGCAGCGCCATCAGGCGGGCTTTACGGCAGCGGTCTGCCAGCGCGCCGCCGGTCAGCATTCCAGCAAGGGCGGGCAGCATGGCCAGCGCGGTGATGCCGCCGTACAGCGCAGCGGAACCGGTCTGCCGCAGCAGATACAGTGGCAGCGCAAACCGCAGGGCGGCATTGCCGAACAGGGAGACGATCTGCCCGAGGACGATGAGGAAAAAAGTGTTCATAAGAACCTCCTACTTCTTGTTTACAGACTGTTGGTCTGTAAATGCGTACAAAAAAGGGCGGAGCGTTCCGCCCGGAAAATTCAGTCTTTGACCGGTGTGCACAGCTGCACCAGCTGTTCGGCCTGTGCATCCGTCAAAAGATCCAGCCCAAGTGCATGGGTCATTTGCTGAAACACGACGTTCCGCGCCCGCTGCTGGGCCGGCGTGGTGGGGCGCGTCTGGGGAGAAAGCCAGATGTCTGCCAGCACGAACAGCGCTTCGGCCAGTGCATTGGCATCGGCGGTGTGGATGGAGCCGTCCGCCATGCCTTGCCGGATCATGGGTGCAATGCACTCCGGGGCCAGATGCGCTTCAATGTTGGTCAGCTCCATGGCAAGGAACTGCGGGTTGCTGCACAGGTGTGGCAAGGTCTGCGCGATCTGCTGCTGCCGCTGCCCGACAAAGGAAGCTGCAAACACCGCCTGCAGCTTTTGCAGCCCGGTCAGGGCCGGGTCGTCCCGGATATGGCGCAGCGGCTCCCACATCTGGTCGCCCAAACGGTCGCCGACACGCTGCGCGATCTCCTCCTTGGAGCGGAAGTGATGGTACACCGCCCCTTTGGAAAGCTTTGTGGCATCAATGATGTCCTGCAGGGTGGTATTCTGGTAGCCTTTCTGGATAAAGAGCAGGGCGGCGGCGTCCAAGATCTTTTCCACAGTCTGTTCCGGGTATTTGTTGCGCGGCATGGCAGATACTCCTTTTTACAAACTAACGGTCTGTAAAAAGAATACAGCAGCCCGGCGGCTTTGTCAAGAGGGTGTGAAACCGAAAATCCATTCATTTCCTGCGGCGCTGCATTGCTTTTGCGCGGGGTTTCTGGTATGATACAATAGAATCAACAGGCGATTTTGGGAGGATGACAGATGGCAAGGGTTTTGATCGTGGGAGCCGGGGCAGCCGGACTGATGGCGGCGGGTGCCGCCGTGCGGCAGGGACATCAGGTGACGGTGCTGGAGCATACCGAGAAGCCCGGGCAGAAGATCCTTGTCACCGGCAAGGGACGCTGCAACGTGACCAACGACTGCCCGGCAGAGGAGTTTTTGCGCCATGTGCGCACGAACCCGCGCTTTTTGTACTCCTCGCTGGGGGCGTTCCCCCCGGCAAAGACCATGGAGCTGTTCGAAGGCCTTGGCGTGGAGCTGAAGGTGGAGCGCGGCCGCCGGGTGTTCCCGGTATCGGATAAGGCCGAGGAGATCCGGCAGGCGCTGCTGCGCTATGCGCAGGATGCCGACATCGTCTATGATGGCGCAAAGAAGCTGCTGCTGGAGGACATCGTGCCCGAGGCAGAGCCTGCCCCGGCGGCAGCAGAAAACCCGCGCCACCCCAAAAAGAAAAAGGCGGGCCCGGCGCTGCGCTGCGTGGGCGTGCGGGGCACTTCCGGCCGGGAATACCGGGCGGACGCCGTACTGGTGGCTACCGGCGGCGTGAGCTACCCCACCACCGGTTCTACCGGCGATGGCTACAAGCTGGCGCAGCAGGCGGGACACACCCTTGTGGAGCCGGTGCCCAGTCTGGTCAGCCTTGTCAGCCGGGACCCGGACTGCAAAAAGATGATGGGACTTGCGCTGAAAAACGTCACCCTGACCCTGCTGGAGGATGGCAAGGCCATCTTTGACGAGCAGGGCGAGATGCTGTTTACCCACTTTGGCATCAGCGGGCCGCTGACTTTGAGCGCGTCCAGCCATCTGGGGGACATGAAAAAGCACAAGTACATCGCGGAGATCGACCTGAAGCCCGCCCTGAGCGAGGAGCAGCTGTACGACCGCATCACCCGGGACTTTGCCCTGCTGGCAAACCACGCGGCGCAGGGTGCACTGGTCAAGCTGCTGCCTTCCAGTATGCAGCCGGTCATGGTGGCGCGCTGGGGCATCGACCCCGCCACCAAGGCAAACCAGATCACCCGGGAGCAGAAGCGGGAGCTGGTGCAGCTGGTCAAGCACTGGCAAGTGCCTATTGACGCCCGGGGAGACCTTGCCCACGCAGTCATCACCAGCGGCGGCGTATCGGTGCGGGAGGTAGACCCCAAGACCATGCAGAGCAAAAAGGCGCTGGGGCTGTACTTTGCGGGCGAGGTGCTGGACGTGGACGCCTACACCGGCGGCTACAATCTGCAGATCGCTTTCTGCACCGCACAAAGCTTTGCGAATAATCTGTAAAAAACAGCGCAGTCCATTCCCGTGTACTATTATATATAATTAAGGAGAACATATCATGGTATCTGTTGCGATCGATGGGCCTGCGGGTGCAGGCAAATCCACTCTGGCGCGCCGTCTGGCGGCAGAGCTGGGCTATATCTATGTGGACACCGGTGCAATGTACCGCGCCATCGGCCTGTACGCCCTGCGCGCGGGCAAGGACCCCAAGGACAACGCAGCGGTGGATGCTCTGCTGCCCCAGATCGAGCTGCGGCTGGCGTCCATTGCGGGCGAGCAGCACATCTACTTAAAGGACGAGGACGTGAGCACCGCCATCCGCACCGAAGCCGCCGGCATGGCAGCCTCTGCCGTGGGTGCAAACCCTGCGGTGCGGGCATTTTTGCTGGACTTGCAGCGCAGCATGGCTAAAAAGCAGGATGTACTGATGGACGGTCGGGATATCGGCACGGTGGTGCTGCCGGACGCTACGGTAAAGATCTTCCTGACCGCCAGCCCGGAGGCACGCGCCACCCGCCGCTGGAAGGAGTATCAGGTCAAGGGCATCGACACCCCCTACGAGGAGGTGCTGGCAGATGTGAAGCAGCGGGATTATCAGGACACCCACCGCGCCGCCGCTCCGCTGAAGCAGGCAGAGGACGCCGTGCTGCTGGATACCTCGGAGCTGGATTTTGAGCAGAGCCTTGACGCCATGAAGCAGATCATTGCCAAAAAGATCGGCGGATAAAACAAACAGGACAGGAATAGAAAATGGTACTATATTATATTCTGGTGCCCCTTGCGTGGCTTGTGTGGCACATCGGTTTCCGCATCCGGGTGGAGGGCCGCGAAAACCTGAAAAAGGTGCAGACGAAGGGCTATATCCTTGCACCTACCCATGTGTCTGCCATCGACCCGGTGTTCATCGTCGTTACCCGGTGGGGCAGGCGAATGGTGGTGTTTGCCAAAAAGGAGCTGTTCGAGATCAACGCCTTTCTGACCTGGTTCTTCCGCTGCTGCGGCGGCGTGTGCGTCCGCGGCACCAAGGACGAGATGGCGGTCATTTCCCAGACGGTGGAAGCCTGCAAGCAGGGCGAAACCCTGCTCATCTTCCCGGAGGGCACCCGCGAAAAGGAGGGCAAACTCCTGCCCCCCAAGAGCGGACTTTTTGTCATTGCCGCCGAGGCAGGGGTGGACGTTGTGCCCTGCCGCATTCTGTACGACACCCCGGACGGAAGGATGCACCTGTTCTGCAAGGTGCGGGTGATCTACGGCGAGCCGATGCCCGCAGAACAGTTTGCCATGGAAAGCCGCCGGGACACCAAAAAGCTCCGTGCCAACAAGCAGGCGCTGCTGGAAGCATGGGAAAAGATGGGGGCGTAAGAGATGGAGATCCATTTGGCGAAAACGGCGGGGTTTTGCTTTGGTGTGAACCGTGCCGTGGAACTGACCTACGGCCTGCTGGCCGAGGGGCATAAAGTGGCAACGCTGGGCCCGCTGATCCACAACCCGCAGGCGGTGGAGGATATGCGGCGCAAGGGTGCACAGGTGGTAGACACCGTGCAGGATGTGCCCGCCGGGTGCGAGGTAGTCATCCGCAGCCACGGGGTGCCCCGCAGCGTTTACGATGAGCTGGCCACGCGCGGCATCCCCTACCATGACGCTACCTGCCCCTTTGTGCAGAAGATCCAGCGCATTGCCGCGCAGGCTGAAAAAGAGGGCGCGGTGCTGCTGGTGGCGGGCGATAAGACCCACCCGGAGGTGCAGGGCATTGTGGGACACACCCGGGGCGAGGTGTTCGTTTTTGCCGATTTAGCCGAGTTAGAGGCGTGGAACGGCCCTTCTGACCCCCAAAAACCCCTTTTTGCAGTTGCACAGACCACATTTCAGGTAACAAAATGGAAAGAAAGTTCGGAGTTTCTCAAAAAAGCCTATACAAACGCCCGAATTTTTGATAC
>OGIG01001988.1_pt1 | contig 10273 bp, 7 predicted proteins | sample 1571601 | NCBI WGS metagenome assembly OGIG01 (sample SAMEA2581953, study PRJEB24529) | metagenome | biome: Human gut stool | place: China | collected 2011 | reverse complement strand
CACTTTTCCATCGATGACAGCTATTTTCCGGTGATCGCGATGGGCGGCGTGATTGATATAAGGGAAGGTGAACGGGTCAAACTTGACGATTTCGATTCCTTGTTCACGTATTTTCTTGAGGTGTTTCTTTTTAAGGGGCTTGTTGTTCGACCAGTTTCCGAAAGCGTCAAACATAGCTCGTACTTCAACGCCTTCTTTCACTTTTTCGGCTAATAAAGTGAACAAAGCATTAGCAATGGAGTCATTTCGGAAGTTGAAATATTCCAGATGAACATGGTGTTTAGCTTCCCGGATGGCTTCAAATAAATCGATAAACTTCTCCCGTCCGCTTTTTAGCAGTTTTACCTTATTATTATCAGATATAGGGATTCCCGACTCTTCCAAGAAATGCAGTACTAGGGAATCGCTTGTTAGTCCGATTGAGTCTCTGGGCTGCGTCATCAGACTGTCGATGACATCTGCCTGAGCACGGAATAAAGACAGAAACAGAAATAAAAGAAATATACGTAGTTTCAAAACTCTTCTCTCTATTTTAGTTTACAGAGCAACAAAGATACAACATCTATGTTTGGGCTAATCGGGGACAAAGGGTAGATTTATTATTGTTTAACACTCGGATAGCTTTATTAGTAAGGGAAAAATTAAGAGGAAAATAATGGGGACTGATTAAACAGTCGATAGTATTATCTTAACATTTCCGTACCGCCTATGCCAATGAAGCTACTTTTCTTGCAGCCATAAACAGTAGCACTACACTTGCGATAATGATTGATTTCGGGTCGAGACTTGTTGTTCCATGATTAATCATGCCGATGAATACCTCCCGAATCGTTCCCCATGCAGCTTCCGGTCCACCTAAGGAGACGAAAAGTACGGCTCCCACAGCCATGACGAAGGCGTTCCAAATGCGTGCCAGCCGATTGCTGCGGTCGGGTAGGTGGTGCATGACACGGCGGCTGAATCCCCTGTCCGCTATCTCCTGCCTGTTTTCGGTAAAGAAGTCGCGCAAGAGTTTATCATTGTCTATTTCTGTCATAACCATTTTGTTTTAAGTACGTTGCTAATTTATCTTTTCCACGCGACAGGTGGCTTTTCACCGTTCCTGCCGGTATTCCGGTAATACCTGCGATCTTGTCAATGCTTAAATCTTCCATATAAAACAAGGTGATGCAGGTTCGTTCCACATCTTTTAGCGTTTTGAGCGACTGGTAGACATCCATTTTCTGCCCGACGTTTTCTTGTTCGGTACTGTTAATGGCATCTATTTCCGTTGTGTCCAAGCCGGCCATTTCTTTCCGGCTGCGAATATAATCATAAAAAACATTATAGGCAATGCGGTAGAGCCACGTTGAGAAACTCGACAGGTTGTGGAAAGAAGAGAGATTGGTATATGCCTTGATGAATGTATCCTGCGCCAAATCGTCACTCAATTCGCTGTCGCCGCAAGTCAGGTTGAGAAAGAACCGCCGCACGGGCGACTGGTATTTCTTCACTAACTGGTCGAAGGCCCTAGTGTTTTTGAACACTACGACCTGTGCGACTAGCGATATATCGTTGAGTTGGCTCATTTATTTTCGTCGCTCTTTTCTCCGTTTCTTTCTTCCTGCTGCGTTGCCGAAGGGGCGGCTGTGTCGATGTCTCTTTTCCGGGAAACGTTCATCCGGAAAGGATCAACATCATCTGTTTTCTGTTGTTTGCTGCCTATTATCCATTGGCCGATGCCCATAAACATGATAAGCAGTCCGATTGCTCCGATTCCGAACTCTCCGGTGATCGCCCAGAGGAAGATGAAAAGTCCGATCCCTGTAAAGGTGTTTTTGATGCCTTGTGAGCGTTGGTCGGCTGGCCGGTTTTCGCGGATAAAGTTTTCCGGCAGCGGTTGTCCGGCTGCAATGGCCTGTTCGGCAAGGCGGTAACGGGCTTTCCGGTTCTTGTAGCGGAAGAAAAAGATTACAAACAAGATAAATACGGGCAGTCCGAAGACGGCGACGATTGCGATAATAGAGATCAGGATCCCTCCGCTGATCGTGTCGCTGAGGTTGCCGAAGGGAAGGTCGTTGTCATCCTTGCCCGCCGTCGTATCCATGTCCGTTGTATCTACGCCGATCACCGTCACTGTTGTGTTGGATTCATCCGCCTTGGTGTCTGTCTTTTTCGAAAGGGTCACTTTCACATTTTCGGTAGAATCCTTCTCAATGCTACTCTGTTTTTGTGCATTAATTACTGTCGAAGTGGTGAATGCGAGCAATAATGCTATTAGAATTTGTTTCATATTTGTTATTTTTTAATTTGTTTCTTTGTCTGTTAGACGCAGTTAGTATCCGAGAAAGTTGCAAAGAGACGAAATATTTTTGATATTTGCGCAAATTAATAAATGAAAATGAATTTACCCGCTTCTTTTACAGAATATACCCGCGCTTTGTTGGGCGTCGAAGAATACGAAAAACTGGTTTCCGCCTTGCAGCAGGAACCTCCTGTGAGCATTAGACTGAATCGGTTGAAAGTTCATCGGCTGAAAGTGGAAAATGCTCTATCGGTTCAACCTCCCTGGTCTTCGGAGGGAATCTACCTCGACGAACGGCTCACTTTTACATTCGACCCGTTGTTTCATGCAGGGTGTTATTATGTGCAGGAGGCTTCTTCGATGTTCGTGGAACAGGTGCTCCGGCAGCATGTCACGAAGCCGGTGGTGATGCTCGACCTTTGTGCCGCTCCGGGAGGGAAATCGACCCATGCTCGTAGTGTGTTGCCCGAAGGTAGTTTGCTGGTTGCCAACGAGGTAATCCGGAACCGGTCGCAGATTTTGGCGGAGAACCTGACGAAATGGGGACATCCGGATGTGGTGGTTACGAATAACGACCCGGCTGATTTTTCGGCTTTGCCTTCTTTCTTTGACGTTATTCTGACAGATGTGCCTTGCTCCGGCGAAGGGATGTTCCGTAAAGATTCGGTGGCCGTTGAAGAATGGAGTCCGGAGAATGTGGAAATTTGCTGGCAACGGCAACGGAGGATTATTGCGGACGTTTGGCCGAGTCTGAAACCCGGAGGCATTCTTATATACAGTACCTGTACATATAACACGAAAGAGGACGAAGAAAATGTCCGTTGGATTCAGCAGGAATTTGGGGCGGAATCGTTGGCGGTAGATATTCGGGAAGAGTGGAATATCACAGGAAATCTGCTGTGCGGCGAATCGGCTTCCGTATATCACTTTTTCCCGCATAAGACGAAGGGTGAAGGCTTTTTCTTGTCCGTACTCCGCAAACCGGAAACGGCAGGGGAGGACAGTTATGCCGATTATTATTCGTTTCCGAAAGGAAAATCCGCCGGAAAAAAAGGTAAGAAAGGTGGGGGAGCCTCTTCTTCGCCTGTCTCCAAGGAAAACATGGCAACGGCCGGAAAATGGCTGAATGATGAGTGTGCCGGAAAGTACGTCTTGTCGGCAGAAGGTGCTGAAATACACGCGTTTCCTCAGCAATGCGTAGCCGAACTGGCTGCCATGAAACAACATTTGCGGGTGGTGCAGGCAGGCGTTTCGGTTGGCGAGGTGAAAGGAAAAGATCTGATTCCCGCCCATGCCTTGGCCATGAGTGCCCTTCTTCTGCGGCAGGATGTTTTTGCAACCGAGGCGGTGAGTTATGAACAAGCAATCGCTTATTTGCGGAAAGAGGCTGTCACTTTGCCGGCGACAGCCCCTCGCGGGTATGTTTTGCTCACTTATCGCAATATTCCTCTGGGTTTTGTGAAGAATATCGGCAACCGGGCTAATAATCTTTATCCGCAGGAATGGCGTATCCGTAGCGGGTATTTGCCGGAAAAGATCCGCGTGTTGTAAAGGCCGGATAAGGTCTACAACTTACTTTTGTAAATCCGTGCCATTGCTTTCTGATATTGGTTTTCGAGTTGCAGATAGTTCTGGTGGCTCTGGTAGATGACAGATACTTCTACGAAATACTCTATCATGCTGATTTGTCCTCCGGTGAGTGCCTGTTTCAGCAATGCCAAGTCCTGTTGCGACCGGAACGTCTTTTTATATTCTTCCATGGAGTTATGCAGTGCTTTGGCTTCACGATAGAGCTGTGACAATTCGGATTCAACTTGCAACGTGGCATTTTCTTTTTGCAGGTCGATGTTCAAAGCTTGTGCTTTCGCAATCTTCACCTTGTTCCGGTTTTCGAAAAGAGGGAAAGAGAAGCCGACTACTACCCCGTTGAAAGGTGTGCCCGTTTCTGTGTTCCGGCGATATCCCAGTTCCAGTTTCGGCAACCACTGCGATTTGTTGACCGCTATTTGTTTCCGGGCAACGAGGCTTTCGTTGCCGAGCGCCATGAGGGTACGGTCGGCAGAGAGCACTTCCGATTTCAAGATCTGGTAATCGGAGGGAAAAGGAGTGAGGGGATACCGGCTTTCTTCAAAGACCACCGGGATATTGCCGTTCAGCGTATTCAGTTCCTGCATTTTGTTGCGGAGCGCCGTTTCGTTGAGTGAGGCTTCTGTGCGGACGTTCAGTAATTCCAGATTGATTTTGTTCGTCTCGAGGGCGTTGGCGTCTCCGGTTTGGAGACGTTTGGCATACATTTCAGCGAGTACTTCCGCGTTGCGGAGCCTTTCTTCGAGAATTTGTTTCTGCTGGCGGAGCATGATAATGTCCAGACAGACTTCTTTCGCCTGCAACAGTTTGTCCTGACGGAATACGTCCGCCTGGCTGTCGTAAGCCCCTGCCTTCAACCGGTTCAGTTTATTGCGCGTGGCATACAGGCTGGGGAAGTCGAAACTCTGCGAAACGACGAGTTCGCCGATTGTTTCGTTTTTGTCCTTTGCTCCCCAGAGGTGAGCGTAGGACAAGGTAGGATCGGGCAGGTTGTTGTCCGTTTTGGATTCCAGTTTCTGCGAGGTAATCAGTTGGGCGTTCGCCTGCAACTCCTTGTTGTTCGTTTCTATATTTTTTAATACCTGTTCTATGCTGTTCTGTGCCTGCACACCCCCCGTCAGGGTGAAGAGTGCAGTGGCAGCAAAAGAACTTATAATGATAATCCGTTTCATACTTTTTCTTTTATTTGTTTCTTCTATTACGTCTGGCTGATGATTAGCAGGGTGTCGCGAGGGATTCTTGCTCCGGTGCAGCGTCGGTAGGCCGGCGGTGCATCATCAGGTAAACAATCGGAATGATGAAACCGTTCAGGAACGTAGAGGTTAAAAGTCCGCCCAAGATAACTTTGGCCATTGGACTTTGAATTTCGTTTCCGGGCAAGTCGCCGCCGAGCGCCAGCGGGATCAGTGCCAGTGCCGACGAAAGCGCTGTCATAAGAATCGGGTTCAGACGGTCGAGCGAGCCTTGCATGACACTGTCGTATACGTTCAGTCCTTCCTCTTTTTGGAGGTGGTTATAGTGGCTGATAAGCAACATACCGTTTCTGGTCGCAATGCCGAACAGGGAGATAAACCCGATAATTGCCGGAATGCTGACCTCACCCGTCGTGATGACCAGTGCGAAAACACCGCCGATCAGTGCAAGCGGCAGGTTCAACAAGATAACGCCGGATTCCTTCACGCTGCGGAACTCGTTGTAAAGCAGCAGGAAGATGACAACAATGCTGATGAATGACGTCAGCGCCAATGTCCGGCTGGCGGCTTGTTCGCTTTCAAACTGTCCGCCGTATTCGATGTGATAGCCTTCGGGGAGCTGTATAGACGTATCGATACGCTTTTGGATGTCGTTTACCACACTTCGGAGGTCACGGTCCGCCACGTTGGCGGAAATCACGATTTTGCGCTTCACGTTTTCGCGGTTGATCGTGTTCGGTCCCATGGCCGAAACCACTTCCGCCACATAGTTCAGAGGCACTTTGCGGCCGTCGTTGGTGTCTACCATTAAGTTGCGGATTTTCTCCATTTCGTCCCGTGCGTCATCCTTCACTTTTACGATGAGGTCGAAGCTCTTTCCCTGTTCATAAACCTGCGAGATCACTTTTCCTGCAAGGGCAACGTTGACATATTCCGAGAATTCCGGCAAGGTAATCCCGAACTTGGCAAGCATCTCCCGTTTCGGTTGAATCTTCAACTGCGGACGCTCGATCTGCTGCTCCACGTTGAGGTCGGCAATGCCCGGTATATCTCCGATAGCGTCCTTTATCCGGTTGCCGAGTGAGAACATCTTGTTCAAGTCATCGCCGAAAAGTTTGATGGCGATGTTTGCCTTTGTACCGGACAACATGGCATCGATTCGGTGGCTGATAGGCTGACCGATTTCTATATTTGCACCGGTGATCGTTCCTAGTTTCTCGCGCACTTCGGCAACGAGCTCGTTGCGCGGACGGTCTTTCAGCTCGAACGGAGCTTCGATTTCCGAGACGTTCACGCCAAGCGCGTGCTCGTCCAGTTCGGCACGTCCCGTCTTGCGGGCTACCGTCTGTATCTCTGGAATTGTCAGCAGCAGTTCCTCGGCACGATGTCCCATTTTGTTGCTTTCTTCCAACGAAATGCCCGGCAGCGAACTGATGTTGATTGTGAACGAGCCCTCATTGAAAGAAGGCAGGAAGCTGCGTCCGAGAGTGAAGAACACACCGAGAGCGACCACAAACAGTCCGATTGTACTTCCCAAAGTCACCCGTTTGTGGGCCAGTACCCAAGTCAGTGCCTTCCCGTAAATCCCTTTCATCCAACGGGCTACGAATGACTCTTTCAGTTCCTTGTTCGTCTTGTTACTGCCCAGCAGATACGAGCAAAGTACCGGGGTCAGCGTCAGCGCAACAACCGTCGAAGCGAACAACGCCACGATAAACGCAATGCCCAGCGGGACCAACATTCTTCCTTCCATTCCGCTCAGGAAGAACAGGGGGACAAAACTGACTACAATAATCAACGTCGAATTAAGGATAGGCATACGAACTTCCTTCGAGGCGTTGAATACCACCTCCAGTGTACTGAGCCGTTCGGCCTCCGGTTTCTGCCGGTTCTCCCGCAGACGCTTGTACACGTTTTCGACGTCCACGATCGCGTCGTCCACCAGTGAACCGATAGCAATGGCCATACCACCGAGACTCATTGTGTTGATAGTCAATCCCATATAGTGCAGCGTAAGAATGGAGACGAGCAGTGAGATAGGCAGTGTCACCAGCGAGATCACCGTTGTACGTACATTTGCCAGGAACAGGAACAGGACGATCACCACGAAAATACCGCCTTCAAAAAGCGACTTCTTCACGTTGCCGATCGAACTTTCGATGAAACGGCTTTGGCGGAAAATATCAGTAGACACTTTCACGTCGGCAGGCAGGTTCTTTTGGAGGTCTTTCAGAGAGGCTTCCAGTTTGTCGGTCAGTTCGAGGGTACTAGTGGCAGGCTGTTTGGTGACTGTCATTAGTACGGCAGGGTTGCCGCGTTCGGAAGCGGGTCCCAGTTTCGGAGCTTTGGGGCCGATTTTCACGTCGGCGATGTCCTCCAGTGTGACGGGGAAAGTGTTTACAGTTTTTACGACTGCTTTGCCTAGCTCCTCGACCTTCGGGGTAGAAAGTACCCCACGCACGATATATTCATTTCCGAACTCGTAAAGTACGCCACCGTTGGCGTTTAAGTTCATGTCTTGGGTGACAGCCATTATTTCACCCATTGAAACGCTGTAGTGGCGCATCCGTTCCGGGTCCAGTTGAATCTGGTATTCTTTGATGTCTCCGCCCAACACGGCTACCTGTGCCACCCCTCCGGTGGACAGCAGGCGCGGGCGAATCGTCCAGTCCGCAATCGTGCGGAGGTCGAGCATGGAGGTCGAGTCGGCGGTCAGACCGACAATCAGCATTTCGCCCAGGATAGAAGATTGCGGGCCAAGCGTCGGCTTGCCCACGTTGACGGGGAGGGATTCACTGACTACCGCCAGTTTCTCGCTGACAATCTGGCGGGCGAGGTAGATGTCTGTTCCCCAGTCAAATTCCACCCAGACAACGGAGAAGCCGTTGGTGGACGAAGAACGGACACGGCGTACACCGGTAGCACCGTTTACGGCTGTTTCGACAGGAAAGGTAACGAGTTGTTCCACTTCCTCGGCTGCCATACCGTTGGCTTCGGTCATGATAACCACCGTCGGGGCGTTGAGGTCGGGGAAGACGTCAACTTCGGTATTCATGGCAGTGTAGGTGCCCGCGATGAGCAGGAGGAAAGCCGCGCAGAGTACGACCAACCTGTTATGCAGGGAGTAATGTATAATTTTGTTAAGCATGATAATTCATCAATTGAGTGATAAAAAATGAGATAGATGCACCGCAAAGCAATCCGGCTGCGGCGCCTTGCCGCTTAGTGTTCGTGGCTGTGTGCGGGAATTGCGTTGCTGGCGCTTGCCAAACGAACCTGATAAGCTCCTTCCGTCACTACGCGGTCGCCCGGTTTTATTCCGGTGAGGATTTGCACATTTTTGCCGTTGTCGGCGCCTAAAGTCACTTCTTGCTTTTTGTATCCCTCTTCGTCAAGTTGCAGATATACAAAGTAGATTCCCTGTTCCTCGGTCAGTGCCGTGCGGGGAAGGGAAAGGACATTCTCCAGTTGGGAGGAAAGCAGGTAGACCTCTACGAACGAACCGGCTATGATGTCGCCTTTGTTGTCAAATTCAAAAGTTACGGGGACATAGAAAGAGTTGTCTCCCGCTGTTTTGCCGAACGAGAGAAGCCGGCCGTTCAATGTTCCCAATTCATATACCTTATTATTATATGGTGTCCGGAAATTGGCGGAATTAATTGTGCGGAGATACGGGTAATACTTTTCCGACACTTCGGCACGGAGGAACAGACGGCGGTTCTGTGTCACGCTGACCAATGGCTGGCCAATTGTGACATAATCCCCTTCTTTCACCAGAATACTTTTCACGTAGCCGGCGATAGGAGCGGTAATGTTCTGTCCGATTGCCGAATGGTTCTTTGCGAGCGCCTCATAGCTGATGCGGGCATTCTCGTAATTCTGCTCTGCCTGTGCAAAATCCTTGTCGGATACGATTTTGTTTTTGACAAGCGCTTTCATCCGTTCGTATTCTTTCTTCGACACTTCGTAAGCGATGCGGGCACGTTGCACCGGGTCGCCGTCTGCGATGTTGTGCGAGGAAATGGTCACTAGCGGAGTGCCGCTGCCTACACTCATACCTTCCGTCACCTTTCCGCGGAATGAGACAACACCTGCCACAGTGGCTACCGCGACGGATTCGTCGCCTTGTGCAGCCAATACCTGTCCGCTGGTCTTGATTACTTGTTGGAAAGGGGCGGGTTCTACAATGCTTACTTTCACTCCGGCAGCATCGGCTTTCGCTTTCGGGAGGATGATTTCGTCGCTGTGGGCGGCTTCGGCAGTTTCATCGTGTCCGGCAGCAGTGCCTTGGTGATTGTCGGCCGCATCATGTTTATGATCGCCGTTGCATTCTCCTTCTGTTCCATGGGTATGTCCTTCCGCTTCATGGTCGTGACCTTCCGCTTCATGGTCGTGTTCATCGTTGTTGTGTGTGACGGTATTATGGCCATGTCCTTCATGACCTTGTGTATTCTTGTTATTGCAGGCTCCTAAAGCGAATAAGCCCAGGATTCCCATAAAAATAAGTTTTTTCATAAATGATATTTTCCTACTAAAATTTACTGTTTTTACGTTACAAAGATAGGGTGACGCGGATGCAACAAGTTTGCATTCACGTTGGTCTTACGCGAAAACAGAATAGGGAGGGGCGCGGAGAGAGGTGGTACGGGGGATGTTCGTCCCGTGCAGCGAGTCTCGGTAGACGTAATAGTTCTTGACCCGTCTCTCTTGTGGTTTTAGCAGATGTTCGATGATTCCGTCCGTGAACAGGGTGGCGATGAACACGTAGTCCGGTCCGCTATCTGTGTGGAAGGAAGGAATGGGAGAGTGGAAGCGCGTCATACATTCGCTGCTGCAACATGAGTCGCTTGCCGGATGATGATGATGTTTGGGACATTGCTGTTCTACGGGCAAGTCCTGTTTCATGCAAATCGCTCCGTTGGGGTGGTGATGATGAGGAATAACGGCTGCCGTCAACATGATAATGTTGATAAAAAGCAGCAATGTTACTATATATCGTTTCTTCCTTTTCATCCTTTCTTTTGGATATGTATCGGCTTCAGCTTGATTATTTGAACGTTACAAAGATACAAAAACTTTTTCTCCGTTAAAAGCCGATAACATCTTTTATTATTTGTTCTTCTTCAAATTTGGTGGCAATTTAACCAGTCGGTGGTATCTCCATTCTCCTCCTTCGGGAAGGAGGAGTACCCGTAGGGGGAGGTGGTAG
>OGIG01001976.1_pt1 | contig 10343 bp, 9 predicted proteins | sample 1571601 | NCBI WGS metagenome assembly OGIG01 (sample SAMEA2581953, study PRJEB24529) | metagenome | biome: Human gut stool | place: China | collected 2011 | reverse complement strand
TTAGAAATAATATTAACAAATAAAAATAGGATAAATTAGAATAAAATCAAATAAAATAGAAAGAAGGAGAAAAAATGAGATTTGTTCATATAGCAGATATGCATTTTGATAGCCCTTTTACTCTTTTAAGTAATCAAGAAAATTTTGGAGACCAAAGGAGACTGGACCAAAGAAAAGCATTAAAAAAAATAATAGAGAAAATAAAACAAGAAAATATACCATATTTATTTATTGCTGGAGATTTATATGAACATCAATATATTAGACAATCAACAATAGAATATATAAATAATTTATTTAAAGAAATTCCCGATACAAAAATATTTATTACTCCAGGAAATCATGATCCATTTTTAAAAAATTCATATTATAATAATTTTAATTGGAATAATAATGTATATATTTTTAATAATGAAATTAAAAGATATGAGTTTCCAGATTGTGATATATATGGTTATGGATTTAATGATTTTTATTTAAAAGATTCAAAAATTGAAGAAATAAAAATAGAAAATAAAGATAAAATAAATATTTTAATAACACATGGAAGTTTAAATGCAAGCCAAACAACGGAGATGCAATATAATCCAATAAATGAAAACAGATTAAAAAATATAGGATTTGATTATGTAGCTTTGGGACATATTCATAAAAAAGAAATAAGAGAAAATATTGCATATCCAGGTTCAACCATATCTCTGGGATTTGATGAATTAGGAGAGCATGGAATTTATGATGTTAAATTAGAAAAAAATAAACTAGAAATTAATTTTGAAAAAATAGATGAAAAAGAATTTCAAGAATTAAATTTTAATATTTCTGAAATTTTTTCAGAAGAAGAATTAATTGAAAAAATAAATTTAATTAATTTAGAAAAAGATAAATATTACAAAATTATTTTTACAGGAAATAAAAATATAGAAATTAATACAAACAAAATATTAAAAAATATTGATAAAAAAAATATATTAAAAATAAAGGATTTATCAAAAATAAAAATAAATTTAGAAAAAATAAAAAATGAAAATAATTTAAAAAGTTATTTCTTAAATGAAATAGAAAAAATAAAAAATGAAAATAATTATTCAGAAGAAGAGATTGAAAAAGCAATAGAAATAGGATTGCAATCAATTTAGGAGGCGAATTATTTGCAAATTAATGATTTAAAAATAAATGGATTTGGAAAATTAGAAAATAAAGAAATTAAATTAAATAAAAATATTAATTTAATTTATGGAAAAAATGAGGCAGGAAAAACAACATTATTAAAATTTATTTCATGTATGTTTTATGGAATTTCAAAAAATAAAAATAAAAAAGAATTTTCGGACTTAGAAAAATATACACCATGGAAAGATATAGATTTTTCAGGTAAAATAAAATATACTTTGGATAATAAAAATGAATATGAAGTATTTAGAGAATTTAATAAAAAAAATCCCAAAATATATAATAATTTAGAAGATATTTCTAAAACATTCAATATAGACAAGACAAAAGGCAATGAATTTTTTTATGAACAAACTAACATCGATGAAGAAAGCTTTTATTCAACAACATTAATAGAGCAAAAGGAAGTTGTATTAGATAATAGTGAGCAAAATATCCTAATACAAAAAATTGCCAATTTGTTATCAACAGGAGACGAAAATACATCATTTAAAAGAACAATGAATCTTCTTAACAAAAAACAAGTTGAAGAAGTTGGAACGGCAAGAACCGTAGGAAGACCAATAAACATCGTAAATGAAAATATTGATAAACTAACAGAGGAAAAGAGCAAGGTAGAAGAAAGTCAAGACCAAAAAAGCTATTTGGAAAATAGACAAAAATTAATTAACTGCCAACTACAAGAAAAAAGTGCCAAGATAGATTTAGTCAAAAAGATTATAAAAAATGAGAACGAAATTAGTAGTCAAAATGAAAAAATAAAAATCAATAATGAATTTATTAATGACGAAAAAAATAAAATAAATAATCTAAAAAATAAAATGTATGAAAACAAAATTGAAAAAAAACAAAAAAATAAAATAAGTAATTTTGATTTTTATGTATTTTTTTTAATAATATTTTTAATTAATTTATTTTTAATTATTTTTATGAAAAATAATTTAATAAAAATTATTTTCGGATTAATTTCAATTTTATTTTCTATAATTATTTTAATAAATAAAATAAAAATAAATAAAAATATTAAAATAAAAAAAGAAGAAGAAAAAAAATATTTATTAGAAATAAAAACAGTAGAAAATAATATTGAAAAAATACAAGAAAATATTAATAAAATAAATCAAGAAAAAAATAATAAAAAAATAATAAATAATAATTTATTAAAAAATGAATTTAATGATAAAATTGATGAAAATGAAATTATTTATTTATTAAATGAAAATTTAATATCATTAGATAATATTTTAGAAGAACTTGAGAATAATGTTTCAGCATTAAAACTACAATTACATACAAATGAAATTGATTATAATAATGCTATTAAAGGGGCAGAAGAAAAAGCTAAAATAGAAGAAAAATTGCAAGGAGCTTTAGAAGAAAAAGAAGAGTTATTAAAATTAGATAAATCAATTAATATAGCAAAACAAGCAATGGAGCAAGCTTACGAAGAAATGAAAAAAGAAATAACACCAAAGTTTACAAAAAATCTTTCTAATATAGTAGATAAAATTTCAGCTGGAAAATATAATAAAATTAAATTTGTTGACGGAGAAGGCTTAATTGTAGAACTTGAAGACGGCGAATATGTAAATGCAAATAAACTAAGCATTGGTACTATAGATCAATTATATTTATCTCTTAGACTATCAGCAATGCAGGAAATAACAAAAGAAAAAATGCCAATAATTTTAGATGAAACTTTTGCATATTATGATAATTCAAGATTAGAAAATATACTTAAATATATTGATAGTGATTTAAAAGAAAATCAAGTAATAATATTTACGTGTTCAAACAGGGAAAAAGATATATTGGATAAAAATAATATTGAGTATAATTTTATCACAATTTAATTAACATAAATACCTGTAAAATATTGACAAACATGCTAGTTTTATAGTATAATTTAAGTGTAATTATACTGAGGACAAGTAGCATAAATTTTAATAAGAGAGGTGCTAATAAATGGAAAGTTTAGAAGGAAAACATTTTAGTATTACAGATCCAGTAAATGTTAATACAGTTGTTTACCGATTAGATGAAACTGAAAAGGAGTTTGCTAAAAATTCTCCTAAATTTACAATACAAAGATTAGATTATACATCAGAGTATGTTGGAGAAAAAACTAAGAAAACTTTTTATATAGATGACCCAAGCCCAGAAGGTAATTCACTTATTATTTTATCTTTTGGAAAAGAAAAGGTTGTTGTTAATGTAGGACTTTTAGAAGGCGATAAAGTTAGCATTATAAAAAAACCTATGCCAATTAGTTTCAAGACTTTATATAACGAAAAAGAATTCGAGTATAAAGAAGTTGAATATACACAAAATTTAAAAAGACCTATTTCAATTATAGATCCAGAAACAACAGAAGAAGTAAAACCTATGTTATATATTGATGAAAAAACAAATGAAGTTAAGGGCAAATGTAAATTAAAACCATTTAAAAATTATTTTGCTTTTGAAGTAAGAGAAAACAATAAATAAGGAAAGGGGAGATAAGCATGAATTTAGAATTAAATTGTGCGAATTTTGTTGATGAAGGAAAAGGAATTGATATTCCGCCCAAGAATGCTAAAACATACCCAACAAAAATTAATACAAGAGCATTAAAAGAATACATACAAAAAGGTGGAGAAATTTTAGTTATTCCAGCAGAAAATGGAAGAAAAGTTGAGAATGTAAGAGAGTAAACTAAAGAATAGGTGATTTAGAATGGGAAATAAAATAAGTTATGCACTAAAAAAATGCAAATCTGTTTTCATAATTGCTATAATACTATGGGTTGTACTATCCATAGTATTAATTGCGCCTGTAAGCATTAGTTGGATTGAAGCAGTTGAAAAAGGAAATGGAAGCTTTATTGAAACCTTAATGAATAGTGAGCTGGGAAATATAGGACGGAAATTTAGGTAAGGCTTTTTCAAAAGAATATGTTGGAAATTATCTGAAATGTGAGTTATGGGCAGCAATTCTTGTATTTGGATTTGCAATAATTGGTATGATAAAAACAATGCCAAAACATGATTATGCAGATGTTGAGCATGGCTCAAGTGATTGGGCAAAAGGCGAGGAATATTCTATATTAAGTAGAAATAAAGGAATACTTCTTGCAGAAAAGCATTACTTACCAGTTGATAAAAGAGGTAATGTTAATGTGTTAGTAGTTGGACGGTTCAGGTTCTGGTAAATCTGCATCATATTCAATACCAAATGCATACCAAATGCTTGGTTCATACATATTTACAGATCCAAAAGGAGAATTATATGATAGAACAGCAGGATACTTAAGAGAACACGGATATAAAATAAAAGTCCTAAACCTTGTGCATCCGCAATATAGTGACGGATATAACCCATTACTACACATATCATCAGAAATAGATGTAGACGTAATAGCAAATACAATAGTAAAAGGGCAAAAATCAGAAGGTGGAGGATCAGACCCATTCTGGGACGATTCAGCAGAAACATTATTAAAATCATTAATATATTATTTAATGGCAACAAGACCAGAAGAAGAGCAAAACTTAGCAAGTTGTGCCGAACTTGTAAGAGCTGCAAATAGCAATGGAGGAGGAAACTTACTTACAGAGTTAATTAATCAATTACCTTATGACCATCCAGCAAGAATGTTTTACAAATCTATTGAAATTGCACCAGAAAAAACATATAGCTCAATTTTAAGTACATTGCAATCAAAACTTGGTAAATTCGATTCAAAGGAGATTGCAGAACTAACTTCAACAAATACAATAGATTTTGAAGAAATAGGAAAAAGAAAAACAGCAGTATATGTAATTTCATCAGATACACACGCAGCTTATGACTTTTTACTTACAATTTTCTTCTCACAAATGATACAAAGATTGTATGATTTTGCAGATAGAAGTGGAGGACAACTTCCTCAGCCTACATACTTCATATTAGATGAGTTTGCCAATATTGGTAAAATACCAGACTTTGATAAAAAAATCTCTACATCTAGAAGTAGAAAAATTTCGTTTAGCGTTATTCTGCAAAACTTAGACCAATTAGAAGCAGTATATGATAAGTCTCATGAAACAATAATTGGAAACTGTGATACATGTCTTTTCTTAGGAAGTAACTCTCAAAAAACTGTTGAATATTTCTCAAAGGAGCTTGGAGAAAAAACAATTGGACATGAAAGTTGGTCAGTAAATAAAGACAAAAATATGTGGAGGCAGGGATATAATAAATCAGAACAAATTATGGCAAGAGCATTAATGACACCAGATGAGTTGAGAAGATTAGATAATGATATGTGTATTATATTAGAAAAAGGACTAAAACCAATAAAAGCACCAAAATATTATTACTTTAAATATAGTACAGCTAAATTGGTTGAAAAATATGCATGTAGCCACAATGATGTTCCACCAATAGACAGAGGTAAATGGAGAAAATATAATCCATATAATCCTTATGTTGAAGAACAAGAGGAGAACAAAGAGGTTGATACAAAAATTGAATCATTAGATGATTTATTTGAAGAAACTCCAGTAAACAAAACAAAAGAAGAACCAAAGGTTGCTCAAAACAAAGAAATAGTTAATCAAGAAATCAAGAAGGAAGAACCAAAAGCAGATGATACCTATGATTTACAAAAAGAATTAGAAGCAAAATTTGATGAACTATTTGGAGCATTTGATGATAATGACAATAATAGCTAAAATAAAAAAAACTCATAAATGAATTTATTTCATTTATGAGTTTTTTTTATTTTTACACTTAAGATAAAGGTATTTCAATAAAGAATGAAGTTCCTGTTCCTTTTCTAGTTTCATATCTAATATTTCCATTAAAATGAGCTTTAATATTTGAATAAGACATGAATAAACCAAGACCAGTACCGTTTTTTCCTTTTGTTGTTATCATTTCTTTAAACAATTTTTGTTTAACCATATCAGGTAAGCCACCTGCAAAATCCTGTATTTTTAAAACAAGTAAATTATTTTCCTTATAAACATCTAAAACAATTTTTTCTCCTGCTTTGCCATTATAAGCTTGAATTGCATTTGAAATAATATTATTTACAACTTGTACTAAACTATTTATATTTCCTTTTACAACTGTAGTGCCAGGAATTTCAAGGGTTTCTTCTAGTTCAATCAATGCATAGCTCAATTCATGTTTCATAAGAATATTAACTTGTCTTATAAAATCATCTACAGTAAATTTTGTAAATGTAGTATTATCAGAAAAAGCAACAGCTTGTCCTTTAACAGTGCTAATAACATCAGACATATATGAAAGATGAGTTTGAATTTTCTTTATCCATTCTTCCATATCGTTTGCAATTTCTTTATGGTCTTGAATAGTTACTTCTGGATCTCCAATGGAGTTTCTATACTCATTTATTAAGTCCATAATTCCTTCAGCAGCACCAGAAATAGACATTATTGGTGTTTTTAAATTGTGTGCAATTCCACCAATCATTTGACCAAGAGTAGCTAGACGTTCTCTTTCTATTAATATTTCTTGGTTATCTTTAATTGTTTTCATATCACTTTTATGCTGAGTAATATCTTTAAATAATATTAGAGTACCTAAATATGTGGTATGATTTCTAATGCTGCTTATTTCTATGTTGAAATATTTTTTCAAGTGAGAAAAATGTCTCTCAAGGTTAACAGTATTATTGTTGTGTTTTGTAGAAGCAATAAGCTTTAAAAAGTCATCATTTTTATTTTTGCTGTTAGATAGTTTATTTAATAAATCTCCAATATACATATTTCTAACTTCATTTGCTTTAAGAGAAAACAAATCTAAAAATGATTTATTTAAATCAGTAATATAATAGTTTTCATTAATTATAATATAACCATCAGACATTCTATCAACAACTCTTTGCAATGCAATAGGAGTAACCTTTAAAAAGTCAAACTTTGAAATTGCAACAGTTATGAAAATGCTTGAAAAAGCAAATGCAACAGGTGTCATATATATAGACATTTTGAAAATATCTAAAAACCCTATTAAGTTTATTGCTATAGGAATTAATGAACCTATAAATATTAATATTGCTTGTTTTGAAAAGAAACCAGAGTTCTTGACTGAATATTTAAGCAATAAGAATAATGATATAATATACAATAGCAATGTATAATAATAATGTATGTAAAAGTAAAATCCATATATATTTTCATGAACATTTGTTGAATATACTTTATAAAACAAATGATGATAATTGTTTGTCCACAATAAAAGTAATGAAATTATTGGAATAATGAAAAGCAAACAATGCTTTTTTGTAAATTTGAATTTTGTAGTAGAAAAAGATATACTAAGCAAAAGGAAAATTACTGGTAAAAAACATATTCCAATATATGCAAAACAATCAAAAAACATTGGGTTTATATTTAATGTATTTGATAATGTTACTTGCAAAATTAAACTTATAATCCACACAAGTAAAAGTAAAAATATTAGCGAAGATAGAGTTGTTAATTGATTCCTATTTTTTTTATTTAATGAAAAAGTTAATCCTATGTTAATAATAACACACGTTATTATTAGTACAATTAATGTAAATAAACTTCCCATTTACATCACACTCCTTAGTAATTCTAAAAATCTTATCAAGTATTTATCTGTAATATTTGACCAATTAAAGCCAATTTTAGATAAATAGTTTATTGTTGTTTCTGACTTTACAATTATATCAGTATTATATATAAAATGTAAATTCTTATCAACATCATTTATTAAAAAACTTAAAATTTCTTTTCTATTTTTATCATTTAAAGTAGACTTTACAAGCTTTGTGAAATCTTCATCTGGTAATACTTTAAAATCTTTATTTATTGTTTTGAAATGTTTTAAGCATTTATTCAAATATACAAAATTATGATTAAACAAGTGGAAAATTCTATTTTGTGTATTTGGATGTGTAACTAATTTAATAATAGCATCAGCAGTTTTATCAATAGGTGTGAACTCTAAATGACCATATTGCATACCTGTTGGAATAGCACCAAGTTTAATAAATGCAGCAATTCTATTTACAAAGGCATTTTCAATAACGTTGTCTTGGAATTTACCATCTCTTGCTCTTGGCATTAAGTTACCGAACACGCAATATATATGCATCTAATCCGTCTATGATAGAATCTAAAACTAAACATTCTGCTTCAAATTTACTTCTAACATAAACATTTTCTAAAGACTGACCAATATATAAATTATTTTCTCTAAATAATGTTGTTGCATTTTGCTTATTATTTGCAATACTTGTGTCAAAGGCTTCGCCAGAGACGCTAAGAGTTGATATATGATATAATTTTTTATTAAAACTTTTACAAAAATCAACTGCATATTGAACGCTTTTAACATTTATATTGTAAAATTCATAGTAATTTCCATAATGAGCAACTCTTGCAGCTGTATTTATAACAACATCAACATCATTAGATATTGTTGATAAATCTTCTTGGTTTAGACCAAAGCCGGTTTTACATATATCTCCTGTAAGTGCAAAAATACGCTTTCCAATTAATTTATCATATTTATTGCCAAAGTAGTAGTTTAGTTTTTGATGTAATTTAGCACCAGCAGTAAGGCCAGGTTCAGATCTTACTATACAATAAGCCTTACCTTTTTCTTTATTTATAAAGCTTTCTAAAACATGCATTCCAAGGAAACCTGTTGCACCGGTTATAAGAACATTTCCACAGTTTTGATATTTTAGAGTATTTTTATTAGGCACTTGTATATTGCTATTTAGTAAATTTGTATATTTATCATAATTTTTTTCCATGTATTTAAAATCATAATCCTCATCTTTTGATTTAGATTTTTTAACTAGTTCAGCAATCGTAGGGAATTTGAAAATATCAGCATAAGATATAGAATCTGTTATACTCTTAAGCTCAAGATTCAAATTCATTGCTAAAATAGAATCACCACCAAGCTCAAAGAAATTATCAGTAATTCCTATTGGGCTTACATTTAATATCTGTTCCCATATAGCACAAAATTGTTTCTCCAAATCTGTTCTTGGTGCAATATATTCAGCTTCTCTACTGTTAGAAAGAACTTCTTCAGGTAATTTTAAAGCTTTTTTATCAATTTTACCATTTGGAGTATAAGGAAATTTCTCAAGTACCGTAAAATATGAAGGTATCATATACTTTGGTAAATAATTTGATAAATATTTCTTTAATGAAGATGGATTAATTCTTTTGCTAGCAGTAAAATATGCAGATATGAAATCTCTATTATTTATTGTTTGCTTAATTACGCAAACTTTTTCAATACCATTATAATCTAATATTTTACTTTCAATTTCTCCAAGTTCTATTCTTAAACCTCTAATTTTAATTTGATTATCAACCCTCTCTAAGTATTCAACTTCTCCATTTGGCAATAACATACAAAGGTCACCGGTTTTGTACATTAATTCATTTGGAACAAAAGGATTATTTAAAAATACTTTTTGGGTTAATTCTAAGTTATTATAATAACCTTTGCAAACTCCATCTCCTGCAATGAACAATTCACCTGGAACACCAACTGGTAGAGGGTTATTAAATTTATCTAAAATGTATAGCTGAGTATTCGAAATTGCTTTTCCAATGTTTATTTTATCGGCATTTGTTAAATCTTTTAGAGAAGACCATACAGCAGTTTCAGTTGGACCATACATATTATAAATTCTAGCTTTAGAAGATTCCTGTAGTTGCTTTAATAGTGCAGGAGGGAAAGGCTCTCCACCTATTAATATGTATTTTAATTTTTTAATAAAGTCGAAAGAATTCTCTTTAGCAAGCATTGCTTGAAGCCTTGATGGCGTTGTTTGGAAAATAGTTACATTGTTTTTCTTACATAATTCATTAAACATTTTTATATCAGTTTGTTCTTCTTCAGAAGTGATTACCGTTTTTAGTCCATTTAGTATTGGTAATAAACTTTCAAGAACAAATATATCAAATGAAAATGTAGTTATTGAAACAATAGTATCCTTATAAGTAAAGCCAAAATCTTTCATTATAGCATAAACAAAGTTAACAATATTTCTTTGCTTTAACATAACTCCTTTAGGAAGTCCTGTAGAACCAGAAGTATATATAACATAAGCCAAATCTTCAGGAGTATTTGTGTGATTTAGATTATCATTTGGCAAAGAGTATATACTATCATTTGATAAGTCT
>OGIG01001973.1_pt1 | contig 10372 bp, 10 predicted proteins | sample 1571601 | NCBI WGS metagenome assembly OGIG01 (sample SAMEA2581953, study PRJEB24529) | metagenome | biome: Human gut stool | place: China | collected 2011 | reverse complement strand
GTCGTCGTGAGAGAGGAAACGGATTCGCTGGAATTGAGGTGTTCCAGCCATCTTCTCCCGCCGATGCACGCCATGCGGCACCCGATCAGGACCAGGAAGGTGATGACGAAATTGAAAATGGCGCAAACGACATGCCCCTTGTAATACGCGGGCCAGAGAAGAATGTTAAAGAGGCACAGCAGCATGCTGGCCAGCAGGATGGCCGCCATCAGCTTCTGCAAGTCCTTCATGGTCGTGAACCGGACTAGGGTCTTGTAAACGCCGGACCGCCAGAGCATGGTGCCCGTGACAGCGAGATCGAAGAGAAGGGCTACCCCCATGTGCTTGTCCACCCAGTCACCCTTGTAAATCCATTCCCCGTAATAGCAGGCCAGCAGCGTGACCAGGGAGGAAAGCCCCAAATCCAGCAGGAAGATGAATTTCCCGCTGGCATTCAGCAGATAATGCCGGGCGTAATAGAGGAATTTTGAAATCTGGCTATGAGTCTCGGTCATAAGAGCGAACATTAAAGATTCAACAAGACGTCAATGATGCGGTCCACGTCCTCCCCGGCCAGGGAAGCGCCCGAAGGCAGGCACAGGCCCTGTTCAAACAGGCGGTCCGATACGCCGGAGCCATAAAACGGGCAGGAGCGGAACACGGGCTGCAAATGCATGGGCTTCCAGAGAGGGCGGCTTTCCACCCCGGCCTTCTGGAGCGCCAGCCGCAGCGTTTCCCGGTCAAACCGGGCCTCCTCCGGATTGACCTGAACGCAGGTCAGCCAGTGGTTGGAATGGTAGCGGGAATCCGGATTTTCCAGCAGGGACAGCCCCGGCACGCCGGAAAGCCGGCGGCGGTATTCTTCATGGATGCCGCGCCTTTTTTCCAGGAAGGAGGGGAGGGAAAGCATCTGCCCGCGGCCTATGCCCGCGCACACGTTGCTGAGGCGGTAATTGTAGCCTATGTGCGTGTGTTCATAATGCGGCGCCTGGTCCCTGGCCTGGGTGGCGTAAAACTTGACCCTGTTCCGGGATTCCTCATCCGGACAGCACAGGGCGCCCCCGCCGGAGGTGGTGATGATCTTGTTTCCGTTAAAGGAAAAGGCCCCGTACGTGCCGAACACCCCGCACTTCCGCCCCCGGTATTCGGAACCCAGCGCTTCCGCGGCGTCTTCCAGCACGGGAATGCCGTATTTCCCGGCAATCTCCATGATCTCCCCCATGCTGGCGGGCATGCCGTAGAGGTCCACCGGAATGATGGCTTTGGGGGTGCGGCCCGTCTGCCTGATGCGGTCCCGGATGGCTTCCTCCAGCATCTCCGGAGACATGATCACGCAGTCCAGTGAGATCTCTTCAAGCTGCATATCCTGCCTATACAGATCGGAAAAACGGGTTTCCAATTCAGCGGCCATGGCAACCGAATCCGGCGACATAAACTCGCAATAGATATCCGGGGTGTCGTTCTCCGTTTCCCGGTCCTCATCGGTGCGGATCTCCGTCACGGTGCCATATAGGCCCATGTACTCGCTTTCATCATTGGCAAATACACCGCCGCCGATTTTGAACTCTTTGCCGTCAATAAAAAAGGCGGAACCTTTTTTTCGTATGACCATATTCAACTCCTTTTTGTGGCCCGGCTCATACATCCACGTAGATATAACCGTCTGGCATTCTCTGAAATCGCTTGCCGGCAATATCGCTCACGCGTTTGCTTGCCGTACTGTGTGCAATTTCTTCCTCCAGTTCCCGAATCGTGATATAGCTTTCGCGGGCCTGTTTCTTTTCTTCCTGCGTCAGATCTTCCCAGTGGAGCCAAACGATTTCGTCCATTTTCTGCTCCCGGGCTTATGCCGCCAGCAGCTGCTCATGCAGCTCGCTGTTCTCGGAGACAATGTCCAGCGAGATAATATCGCTCTTTTGGAAACCTCTGGGTGCGCCGGTCATGCCGCACAAGCGGAATGCTGCCTTGCAATTCAGAAGCTCGTATTTGAGCTGGGCGAAGATGTGCTGCTGCAGGTTTCCCTTATCCGGATCATAGCCGGCAACGGCCTTGATGAGCCGAATGGCAAGCTGCTGGTACACATCGTCATACTCCAACCGCGCCGCCCTCATCAGAGGGCGGTTTTTCTGAATGATGCTGTCAATGCACCAAAGATGGTCTTCCACGATGGCATTGCGCTGAGCAATGGAGTAATTGTTTTTCATAGTCGTTTCCTTTCTCTGGTATTGGGGTCCAGAAACGGCAGCAGCCGTTGCCCCAGTCCTCCAGTAACATCTGATTGGTGTAGACGGGCGAGTTGTAGCGCGGATCGCTGCAGTGCTGCATCCGCACCATGTCCTTTCCGCCGTTTACGTTCTTTTCCTCCTGATAGTAAGAGGATGCGCAGGTATTACAGTGCTTCTCTTGATCCTTCAATCAGTGTCCTCCTTGACATTCTTTCGTGCGGTCGCTGCGTCGAACAGTCCCAGCAGCACATACCCGTTCTGCGTCTTATAGAAGAACTCGGGCTTGATGCCATCGTCGATCTCCACCACGTAATGGCGGTGAACAGCAACACCCAGAGTCTCGGCATCCGGCTCTTCGTTGCACCGTTTGGCAAACTCACGGGGCGTCAGAGGGGTGTGCAGCTCATAGACCACAGCATAGCGGAAGGCAGAGGGGGAAATATCCGTGCCCAGCTGCTCACACATATCATGGTGCAGCATCCACTGCTCAACGCTTTTGAACCCGTAAATACGCAGCTCGCTGGGAACCTTGCGCTTGGGACACCAGGTAGGCACATAGATTTTCGGGTCGCCGCGTCCGAACTTTCGGGGCTTCTTTCCTCCCATACAGAAGCGGTCGCCAAAGTGCATGGTGACACCGTTTTTCTTTACAGACATATTCTCCATATAGTGGAGGTGGCTCTTGCACTCAGAGCAGGTCACTTTTCTCAGATCCATAACCGCCCCTCCATCACTCTTCCTCGCAGCATTCCCGTTCCTTCAGGTTCTGGAACAGGCTCATCACCAACTGACCATCGTAATCGTCAATGATGCCGTACTCCTGGCAGAAAGTCAGAAACTCCTCGAACATATTTCTTCCTTCCCGAACCTCCATTTCGCTCATACGCTCATCATGCCGAAGCAAATCCAGACAGTCGTTGAGGTCGGTACGGGTGTTGATAAAACGGCAATAGCTCATATTGGACATACTTCAGTCTCCTTCCTTATCCATGAAAAGCGGGCTTTCGATGATCTCATAGCGGGTAAACCAACCGGCGGCATAGCCGTCCCGGTAGGCCTCCCAGAAATCATCGCCGTACTCCTCACGGTACAGTTCCTTGGAAAACGGAATTTCCATGTTTTCCTTTTCTTCGGTCACCAGACGATTCAGCTCTGCACGAGCCTTTTCTCTGTCCGTGAATGTGGCCGCGCCCGATGGAGAGGGAAACTCGCCCTGATCCGCATCGGCCCAGGAATGGACGATGGTATAGGCGCCCTTCACGCTTCTGCGGTACATTCTCGCCACATGACTGTTCTCAGGCAGTGCCAGCCAATCTTCAATAGCGGCACGGTCTTCCTTGCGGAACATCTCCACAAACTTTTCCCGAAATGCCTTTGTGGACAAAGGTTGGGCAAGGTCGTGGTGAAACTGGTAGAGGTGCCGGTATGCCGCGGCAAGGAAATCATCGGTAGTGACGATTCCAAAGGTCTTTTGCTCGATGCAAAGACGCCCGCCGCAGACCTTGCACTTGCCGACCATGCACAGCTGATAGGGGCGAATGCCCTTCAGACTGTTATAGGACAGATGCCAGTCCACATCAGTCATGTTTTCCGCAAGATGAACGGCCATCCGAAAGGAATCACCGCCTTGGACAGGGCCGCAGGTACAAAGCGGTTCCTGCCCATGATTACAGTGCTCACACATTTACGCTGCCTCCTTTTTCTGCTTTTGTTCTTTGTTTCGTTCCTTCTCACACAGCTTGATCAGTTTCTGGCAGCGGTCTATCTCGAAGCCCCCAATATGGGCAAGCTCCTCTGACAGCCGCATCTTCTTTGCCATCCACTTATAAGCCTGTGTTCTGCTCATTCCTCGCTCCTTCCAGAAGCTATCGAAGACGTGATGTGTCTCCATTCGCTTCATCCGCAGCGCTTCGTTTGCCAGATTGCCCAGTGGCCGCGTGCTGCCGGGATGGCAGCCTACACGGGCATTGCAGTTCTGACACTGGTAAAAGCTCTGGCGTTCAATGCCCAACCGAGCTGCCGCAGCAGGCCCGTAGACCTTGGAAGCCGAGACAAGCCGGACTGCTCCGCCGCAGTAGCGACAGATAGTGGGGATCTCCAAAGGCACTCCTCCTTTACGCCGCCTTTGCCGCAGGGGCACGGGCGGGTTTCTCCGTTTTCTTTTCTGTGGGCGTACGCATGGCGCTTTGCATATAGAAAGCGTCCTGGGTACTGAGGGTCAGCATACCGCCGCCGGCGATGCCCAGCGTAACGGTCCCGGTCAGAGCCTTCAGACAGGTGCTCAGCTGACGGGAGGAAAACCAGAAGTCACCCACAGGTGCTCCGGTCAGGGCGATCACATCCACAGGTGCGGACGCGGTGCCGTATTTCCCGCCGCAGTAGAACTCCAGCCGCTGATCCTTGAAGCCCAGCCTTACTCTTCCTTCCGGCTCTACAGTGAGAACAGAAGACAGGGCGTTTCTCAGGTCCTGAATGTCTGTCAGCACGGTAAAGCTGTTCTTGATGGTGCTCAGCAGAAGATCCGTGTCAATGTAGCCACCCTCCATCAGGCGGGCACTGAACAGGAAATTCTCCTTGAAAAACACAATGTTCTTTCCGGTAGTCCCTACACGAAACTCATCTTTATCAGCGCACATACGGGCCAGCTTCCCAAGAGAGGTCGCCGGGATCAGAAGGCTGATGTCGCCCTTGCTCTGGTCATCACCCTTGGCAGTAACAATACAGTTGCCGTTGCTGCCGGCCGCCCGGAGTCCCACATTGGTGAACTTCAGATTGACGCACTTGAGCAGCGGCTTGTTGTTGTCCTGCGCTGTTGCAAACACCGTGCGCTGGGCCATAGCGGGAATGCCGCTGAGCTTGACCGTATCCTCGGGAAAAGGCAGGTCAGGCTTGGGAAAGGAACCGCGATCCCACACATCCACTTCATAACAGGCATTTTCGCTTCTGAGGGCCATGCGTCCGTGATTATCCGGCCGCGAGATCTGTACTGTATCCAGGGGCAGACGCTGCAGCATTTCCGTGAGCATCCTCGCACTGAACACGAGAGAACCCTCCTCCTGCACAGAGCAGGGCAGTTTCTCCTCCAGCGAAACCTCCATGTTAGTGGAGGTGATGGTCAGCTTCCCACTTGCGGCGTCAGCTTCCATCAAGGCGCCCTTCAGCACATCCAGCGGAGACTCGGACGGTGCAATGGAGGCCGCCCGTTTGGCAGCATCCAAAAATTCGGCCCGGTTGATTGTAACGATCAAAATTTTCTCCTCCTTTAAGCAACAAAGCCGAAGAGCGACAGCTGGTTTTCGTCCACCACTGGCTTCTTCGACTTCCGTTTCTTCTGTTCTTCCTGTGTTCTTGCAAGCAGGCCCTCATACAGCCGCTGGCGTTCCGCGCTGTCTGCGGTTTTGATGCCAAAGGCCGTGGCTTCGGAAACTGCGACCTCCTGTACGGGGACAGGCTCCGCTTCCTGCCTGACTTCGATAACCTTTTTCTTTCGGTCCGGATTGATGATCGCCATTTTCTTGAAGGCTGCGGCGATATCCTCCACATTGTCCTTGATGCCCTGAGCCAGCTCTTTCGCCATCTGAGAGGTCAAGTCCTTCACGTCGCTCATAGCGGCAAGACCTTCCTCCGAGAATGTCCCCTCGATGATACCTGCGACTGCCAGCTTGGAGGCCATCAGCTTCATCGCCTTGGCCTGCATAGTGTCCACATAGAAGGGCATATACACTTCCACTCTGGGTGCCGTCTGATTGATACGCCAGGACCGGCGGGATGCCTGCCGCAGTGTGAAGAGGTTATAGCCCATGGAGTAGAAGATGAGTGTGGTAAAGGCATTGAGATCCAAACCTGTTTCCACGCATCGGGGGTTCGTGATGAGCACCTGCAGTCCGTTCTTAACCCGTTTATCCACCCATTCCTCACGCTTTTCCGTAGGAACCTGTGGCGTCAGGATCTCGGTGCGGTAGCCTTCCTCCCGAAGCAGCTTCAGGAGCTTCTTTTGGGAGTCTGTCCGCGTCCAGCTGGTGTAGATCAGTACCCGTTCACCGTTTGCGATCTTTCTGCGGGTAATATCCAGCACCGTTTCCTCCTTGGGGAACAGGCGGGTAAAATCGCCGCAGTCCTTTGGCTTGATGATGACCTCCCCCTCAATGGGGTGGATGACCTCCGGCTGATCGTAGGGCTGGTCGGGATAGACCGTCAGCAGGTTCAAATAGGTGGATAAGATCTTCTGTGCCGCTTTACGGTCGGTACGCAGTACCTTCTGCAAAGCCTTTTCCGCTTCTTTATAGGCTTCATGCACATCCTCCGGCATTTCCAGCGGCACGGGGATCTCCTCATAGTCGGGAAGGTCCTTGTTCATGTCCGAGAGGGACAGGAAGGCCGTGTACTCCAGAAGGAAACGGGAGAATACCAACGGTGACACACCGGGAAGCTGCCTTGATTTGGCCTTACGCTTGGTGGTGCGCCGATTGGAATTGTACTCGCCGTCCTTGATCTCATAGGTGTTTTCCACTACGCCGTACTCTGCATCGAAGTCCGCAGGCCTGCGATAGCTTTTGCCATCCTTGAGCATCAGGCCGGGAACGATGCGGTAGAGCAGGTGAAAGATACCGGAGGAATACCCGTTGATGAGTGTCGCGGTCATGCCTACAAAGAGCTTTGAGACCCCGAACAGCTCTGCCATGGCATCGCCCTGGCCGCTGTTATTGTTGTACTCATGCAGCTCATCGCAGAGAAATCCGCTGATACGCCCGCGCATCTTTTTCTTGATGTAGGTACTCAGCGGATACCGTCGCTGTGCGCCCCGGACAGGATAGAAACCCTCTGGGTTCTGAGCGATCTCGGTGAGTTGGTCAATTACGCTTTCGCTTTTGGTTCGCCGCAGGTGTGCGGCAGCTCCGTAGCGGTGGACCCAACCGTACTCTCCGATCTTGACCCACTCGATCCGTTTGCCGGGATTGACCGCCGACCACAGGACTGACCCGCAGTTGGGACAAACATGGTTTTTCCTGTGTTCATTCTGGAAGAAGAACTGGTCGGCCGGCACCGTATAACGGCTGCCGTCCTCGCTGATCTCCATGGTCACGATCTCGTTGCAGTCAGGGCAAAGAAAGGCCCGCAGGCGCTTACTCCATTTCACTGCCGGGTAGCGCATGTAGCCATCTCTGGCACGTTCCTTGGAAAAGACTGCGTAAACACTTTTATCCCCCTGCTCGCACATGGCGTAGAGCCGGTCCAGCTCCGCGATACTGTGGACTACCATGGCATAGGTGTCCGGGAGGGTTTCTCCGATCTCTCGCACCCATTTCCGGGTGACGTGGGAAGGGCACATGATAATGCCAAAGGATTTGTCCGCGCCGCTTCGCTTCTGAGCCGCCCACAAACCATGCAGGGCCCCGAGGGCCGTTGATCCGATTTTGGTCTTGCCGGCACCGCACTCTGCAATGATGAGCGCAACGCTCTTTCGGTCCAACTGCCGCTTGACTGCTTCGGCTACCGCAAGCTGGGCATCGTAGAGGGAATAGCCCGCCCGGTTCACAATACAGTCGTTGATAGCCAGCACCTCATCGGAAAGAGGCTCGTTGGCAGGGTCAAAAAGAGGCATGAACTGATGGCGGATGCGGTCTGCCACGGTGACACCGAAGGTGTTCAGATATCCCGTGACATTCTCCACACCGTCAAACCCATCCGGTGCTCCGGGAATCGCTCCTGGAATCTGGATGCTGCCATTCTTTAACCCTGTTTCCAGAACTTCTACCACATTCCTGTCTTCCGGTTTTAGGTCCAGCACCCAGGCATCCATCTTTTCCTTCAGGGATATGACCTCCAGCTGCCGCAGATCTCCGCGCTTTTGTAAAGCGTCCAGAACGTAGTCCCGGAAAGCAGGGATCAGTGGCGCTGCCGTTTTATGGTCCAGCTCTTCAAAAAGCCGGTCCCGGTCACCCTGTGGGCAGAAGATATAGCACTTACGGGGCTGCATGGCTTCCTGACCCTCTACCTCTCCATCGCCCTCGGAGGCGCGATCATCTGTCTGGGCATCATCGCTGGCCATGAGTGTCGCTACGGCATACACGCCGTCGTGGGACATCTGCCGCTGATACCCCTTGACATTGCTTTGGAGCATTCGGGTCGTACTGTTTTGGGTGGCTTCTATGGTCGCACCGCCGTAGATGGCATCCGACATAGCCCGAACCATTTCCGGGTATCCACCAAATCGGACGGCACTGATGATACCGCCCTTGCTGTTGTGATCGAGCACCACTGTATCTGCGTAGGCCGACAGGCGTACCTGCGCTGACGGGTCATAGTAGCTCAGCTCAATCAGTCTACTTTGTGTCATTCATCTGCTTGCTCCTTTCTTTTGGGGACAAAAAAAGACCGCAATCGCTCCCACGAGCAATTACGGTTCCGTTCTTTGTCCATTATTTCATTCCAGGTCGTTTTGAGGGCTCCGGAGGGCGCACTAACCCCCTTTCCGTCGCTGTTCCTCCCTAACTTACTCCGCCCTAACTTACTTCGCCCTGAAATACACCTTCATTGTAGCATCCATGGAGCAGAGCGTATAGTTGCAGTTTCTGCACCCCTGCATAGTTCCAAAACAGAGCGGAGTTTCGGGGCAAACGCAAAACAGGGCGGCTTGGAAGCCGCTCTGTTTCGTAAGAAGAACCAACATCCCGCTATGGGATGCCGTTTCTTAGTCATTTCCGAAAAGATGGCCGGTGACCCCCACCTCCAGACCACCGTTTTCTTTGTCTTTGTAAATGGACACGGAATAGTCACGGATGGTGTGTTCCGCACCGTTCGCAACGACGAATGCCTGAATGTTCTCCAAGTCATACATATCCAGCAGAACATATCCCTCTGTGGCTGTGTCTGCCAGCAGCGCGCGGCAGTCATGGCAGAAGAGTGCTGGAGCGATCTTTCCGATTTCTTCGCCAATGTGCGCTATATTGGTGTGATCCTCGCTGCTCTATGACATGGTTGCGTTTCCGTCAATGAATGTGAAAACCCAATCGTCCCAACGCTGTTCCTCTGCGACCTCCCACGGTCTGCGGGGATCTCTGTCGTATATCTCCAGTTCTCGCAGGACACCTGTGGAGAGGTTGACAAGGACCGGCGCGTGGTAGCGATTTCCGTTCCCATCCTCGCAGATGGCACAACACTCCGGCTCCGGGGTGGTAGCAACGACCTTCCAAAACACCGCATCAAACATCGTAACAATAACTAAGGCATACGGCGTGTGTCCGCTTTCTCCGGCGTCGCGGCCCTGCCGGGCTGCGTAACCCTGTTTGTAATTTGGCAATGTTGCTGTTTTTCGCTCTGTGCGCAGGAATTCCTACACGCGCAAGGTGAAGGGGTATCACTACCCTCGGCATACTCCGCGTGTTATTGAGCCGCCTGCGCACGGTTGGTGAATTTGTCATTTTTATGACAAATTCTTTATTGATTTCAGCAGCGTAAAACACGGGTTGCATTGCATGCTATGTGTCTTTTGTCCCTGATACACCACTCTTCTACGGCAGACTCCTTGTTGACCTCACCGCTGTTCCAGCTTTTTAGCTGCACGAGGGTCTGAATCCAATTTGAAACACGACAAAACGTCCGGCGGCAATGTGCCGCCGGACGTTCACTTTATAACGCCAATCTCATTTACTTGCTGAACGCTCTCCACAGGAAAGTGACGATCTGCGCGCGGGTGCAGTCATTGTCCGGCGCAAAGGATGTCTCGCTCACGCCCGTGGTCACGCTGTTCATGTAGCACCACGCCACCGATTCATACGCCCATTCGGGCACATCGGTGAACGGCAGGTGGAACATCCACGCGCCCGTGAAGCCCTTACCCTGCGCCTGAGCGCAGCGGTAGATCATGGCCGCAGCCTGCGCGCGGGTGCAGACGCTGTCTGTGCCGAAGGTCGTCTCCGTCAGGCCGGTGACGATGCCGGTACTCGCCGCCCAACGGACCGCCTCGGCATAATATGCGCCCTCGTCCACATCCGTGAACGGCATCAGGTAATTCACCACGGGGGAGCCAGCGGCACGCCACAGGAAGGTCACGGCCTGCGCGCGGGTGCAGACACCGTTCGGGTCGAAGCGATTTGCGCTGACACCGGTGGTGATGCCGTTCTCCACTGCCCAATCCACAGCGTCCTCATAATAGCTGCCGGTGGCTA
>OGIG01001970.1_pt1 | contig 10382 bp, 7 predicted proteins | sample 1571601 | NCBI WGS metagenome assembly OGIG01 (sample SAMEA2581953, study PRJEB24529) | metagenome | biome: Human gut stool | place: China | collected 2011 | reverse complement strand
ATACGATATGAAGTATTTAGATGGTAAGTTATTAATACAAGATAAAAATAATGTATTAGCTGATAAGTATGAAACAGTAACAAAAGTAAAACCTTCTAAAGAGCAACTTAGAGATATGGAATTTGGTATGAAAGTTGTTAAATATGTAATTAAGGATGATATTGAAGGAGCAAGAAAGCAGTTATCATATATAGTAGGAAGAGATACAAAGAATTTAGATAAAGAATCAATATTAAAAGCTGTTGTAGAAACAGTAGCTGAAAATATGTCAGATGGGGTTATAGCACCTCTTTTTTATGCAGGTATAGGAGGGGCTCCGTTAGCATTTCTATACAAAGCAGTAAATACTATGGATTCTATGTTTGGATATAAAAATGACAAATATATTGAATTTGGATATTTTCCAGCAAAACTTGATGATGTATTTAATTATATTCCTGCAAGGTTAAGTGGGTATTTTATTGTAGTAGTATCTTTTATTTTAGGTTTAGATTATAAAAATAGCTTTAAAATTTATAAAAGGGAAACACTTGTAATATTGTGTTGTATCTTATAAAATAGAGGTATCAACAGTTTGCCCTAAGATAGCAAAGGCAGGTGCATCGTTATGACTCCGGAAGCAAGAGCGCGGGAACAGATCGATAACAGATTGTGGCAAAGTGGCTGGACAATTCAGGATCTGAAACAACTAAATCTGACGGTTGCTTCCGGTGTTGCAGTGCGCGAGTTCCCTACCAATACCGGTCCGGTGGATTATGCACTTTTCATTGAGGGAGTGCCAGTTGGTGTTGTAGAGGCAAAGAAAGACGAAGAAGGTCAAGCGCTGACAGATGTGGAAACGCAGTCCAGCCGCTATGCAAATAGCCAGTTCAAATGGGTAAAGCGGGAGTACAAGGTTCGGTTCGCCTACGAAGCCACTGGCGAATTGGTGCGTTTTACCGATTACGCAGATCTTAAATACCGTTCGCGCGAGGTATTCTCGTTCCACCGTCCGGAGACGTTGAAACGCTGGCTTGCTGAACCGGATACTGTGCGCAACAATCTGAAGCGTATCTCGCAGCTGGATGAATCGGGCTTCCGCAAATGTCAAATCAGTGCAATTCATGGTCTGGACACTTCGTTTTCAGAAAATCGGCCGCGTGCTCTTGTGCAGATGGCAACCGGCGCAGGCAAGACCTTTACAGCCATTACTGCCGCCTATCGGCTGTTGAAATACGGCAGAATGAATCGCATCCTGTTTCTGGTAGATACCCGCAGCCTTGGTGAACAGGCCGAGCGCGAGTTCATGGCATACAAGCCCAATGACGATCCTCGCAGCTTTTCGGAATTGTATGGTGTACGCCGGTTAAAAAACTCTTATATTTCCGGGGATGTACAGGTCTGCATCAGTACGATTCAGCGGATGTATTCCATTCTAAAAGGGGAAGAACTGGACGAACAGGCAGAAGAGATTCCTTTTGCGGAATATGTCACCGCCGAAAGCAAAGCACCAAAAGAGGTCGTCTACAATGCCAAAATTCCGCCGGAGTTCTTTGACTGTATTATCGTAGATGAGTGCCATCGTTCTATTTACAATGTATGGAGTCAAGTGCTTTCCTATTTTGATGCGTTTATCATCGGCCTGACCGCTACGCCGGATAAGCGAACCATCGGCTACTTCAATGAAAATTTTGTCAGCGAATATACGCGAGAGCAGGCCGTTCTGGACGGCGTTAACGTTGGCGAGGACATTTATCTGATTGAAACCGATGTGACGAAAAATGGTGCAACCATCCTGAAGCAGTTGATCGAGCGGCGTAACCGCCTGACGCGCGCAAAACGCTGGGAGCAGATGGACGAGGATGTGTTCTACACACAGTCCAAGTTGGATAAGGATGTCGTAAATCCAAGCCAGATCCGTGCTGTGATTCGCACCTTCAAAGAAGCACTCCATACCACGCTGTTCCCCTACCGGAAAGAAGTCCCCAAAACGCTGATTTTTGCCAAGACGGACAGCCATGCAGACGATATTGTGCAGATCGTCCGGGAAGAATTCGGCGAAGGAAACGATTTTTGCAGAAAGATCACTTACAGTGCGCAGAATCCGGAAGCCGTTCTCAGCTCGTTCCGAAATGACTATAACCCGCGTATAGCCGTTACTGTGGATATGATCGCGACCGGTACGGATGTAAAGCCCATCGAGTGCCTGCTGTTCATGCGGGATGTGCGCAGCAGCAATTACTTCGAGCAGATGAAAGGCCGCGGCACCCGCACACTAAGCAAGGATGATTTACAAAAGGTAACACCTTCTGCTACGGAAAACAAAGATCATTTTGTGATCGTGGATGCAGTGGGTGTAACCAAATCCAAAAAGACCGAGACCCGCACGCTGGAACGCAAGCCAGCGGTTTCCATGAAGGAACTGATGATGAACATTGCACTCGGTGCGCGGGATGAGGATACCTTGACTTCTCTTGCAAACCGCGTCATTCGTCTCAGCCGCAGGATGGAACGCAGCGAACACAAGCAGTTCAAAGAAACCGTAGGGCAGACCGCAGAGCAGGTTGCGGAGAATCTGCTGAATGCCTTTGATGAAGATGTCATTCATGCCAAAGCGCAAACAGAAAGCGGCGTGCTTATGCCCGCACCGGAACAGCTTGCACAGACCCAGAAAGAGCTCATCAAACAGGCCGTTGCACCTTTCCAGAAGCCGGATGTGCGCGATTTTATTGAAAATGTCCGCCGCAGCCATGATCAGATCATCGACAGCGTTAATCTGGACAAAATACTCTTTGCCGGTTATGACACCAATCAGGAGGAAACGGCAGACCGGGTGATCTCTACATTTAAGAATTTCATCGAGGAAAATAAAGATGAGATCATTGCCCTGCGCATCATCTACAATGAAACGTATAAAAAACGTCCGATGGTACTGAAAAAACTGACGGAACTGTATCAAAAACTCGAAGCAAAGGGCATCACGGTCGAGCGTCTGTGGGATTGTTATGCCATCAAGCAGCCTGACAAGGTAAAGAAAGGCACACTCGCTCAGCTGACCGACCTAATTTCCATTATCCGTTTTCAGATGGGCTATACGGATACCCTTTCGCCCTTTGCCGACCGGGTAAACTACAACTTCAAACAGTGGACCTTCCGCCGCAACACCGGTGCGGTCCACTTTACCGCTGAACAGATGGAATGGCTGCGGCTGATCAAGGAGCATATCATCACATCGTTGAGCATTCTGCCGGAGGACTTGGAGTATACGCCGTTTGACAGCAAAGGCGGCTTGGGTGGGTTCTATCGGGTGTTCGGAGAAAAGTATCAGGAGATTTTGGATGAAATGAACGAGGAATTGGTAGCGTAAGGAGAACTATATGAACCCATTTGAATTATTTAGCTTCGCAAAATTGTTTTCAACTGTGATGAATGGGCAAATGTCTGTATCCTCAGCAGAAATGGAAGCTGCTTGTAAATTACTTAAGGAAATGGCAGACAACAATCAGTGCATGACATCTGAACAAAAAGAAGCCTACAAACTCATGGTGGATTGCGCTAAGGAAGCATCGAAAGGAAAACAGTAAACGTGCAATATACAGAATATGAACTGGGTGAATTATTGCCATTTGAGCAACCAACAGCATATATTGTAAAGTCTACCGACTATAGCGATGCCTATGCCACGCCGGTTTTAACCGCAGGAAAGTCTTTCATTTTGGGAAAAACAAATGAAACCGATGGTATTTTTGACCAGTTACCAGTCATCATTTTTGATGACTTTACAACTGCAACTCAATTTGTGAATTTCAGATTCAAAGTAAAATCTTCAGCAATGAAGATTTTGCATATTAACACTGATTTAGTCATTCCAAAGTATATCTTTTATCGCCTACAAATCATCCGGTTTGACCACAGTACACATAAAAGATATTGGATTCAGTCTTACTCAAAAATCAAGGTGTCCATTCCATCATTAGATGAACAATCCCGAATCGTTTCCAGAATCGACGAGCTTTTCTCAGAGCTTGATAAGGCGGTTGATACGTTCAAGACCACAAAGGAGCAGTTGGCAGTGTACCGGCAAGCGGTGCTGAAAAGTGCGTTTGAAAACGATGGAGAATCAACATATCTGGGTACACTTATTGAAAAGCCACGCTATGGAACATCTAAAAAATGTAGCTACAACTTTAACGAGAATTCAACAGCAGTAATACGTATCCCGAATATAGACGCCAATAAAGGAATCATCGATTCACAAGATTTGAAATATGCCGAATTTGATTCAAAAGAACTGAAGCAGTTTATGCTGCAAACCGGAGATATTTTAATCATCCGTTCAAATGGCAGTATTTCGCTTGTTGGTGCCGGCGCTATGGTTCGAGATAATGATACGGATAAAATATATGCTGGCTATTTGATGAGACTTCGTATTGCAGATTATTCAAAACTTATGCCTCAATATTTGCTGCATTATCTATCATCTCCGAATGCAAGACGCTATATTGAAAACACAGCAAAATCCACGAGTGGAGTTAATAATATCAATTCACAAGAAATATCAAAACTTCAAATCCCAATGGTTTCCATCAAAGAGCAAGCAAGGATAGTTGCTGGAATTGAAGAAAAATTATCTATCTATGATAAAATTGAAGGCATAATTGTATCAACATTCGCACAAACCGATGTGATGCGGCAGAGTATTTTGAAACAGGCGTTTGAGGAAGGGATAGTATAATAATGAGAACTCCTAAAATTCTTGGATTAAATACCAATTTTGAATTCCTGCACTATCCAAACTTTCATGAAAGCATGTTTTCGTCTACAGTTTCGCTTTTGGATTATGATGCTGTCATAATTGATAGTTCAAATCTTGTGGAACAATATACAGATCGAAAAAAATATAAAAACAAGTACTTGGTCACAGAACCGGATGCCAGTCAAATGAAAGAAGATTTTGAACACATTCGGAAGCAACTTGACGAGTTGCTGAAAAGTGGACGCAATGTTTTTATCATCGTTGGGCATAGTGAGAATTGCTATTGTCGCTATGAAAATAGTATGTTCGATTTACTAGATGACCCACCAGAGTTTAAAATCTACTCATTTCTGCCCATAGAATTAACTTTAGAACGTCTCGCAGGAAAAGAAATCGAATTTTGTGGCAGTACACCATTCAACACTTTCTTTGCATCAAACAAAGAAAACCTTGCGTATCATGCAGCTTTTAAAGTTCAAAAAGAAACTGTTCTGGCTAAGATTTGCCGCAGTGATAAAGTAGTTTCCTTTGCCAAAAAATACAATAAGGGATTGCTTGTTTTTTTGCCCTCGCTTGACTCCGAGTTGCCTGAAGGAACCCCCAGATGGCAGAACGCTTCAAAGCAATTTTTGAAAAGCATTTTCGAGCTTGATAATCAGTTACTTTTGGAAAAAGAGGTCGGGCGCTTACCTGAATGGACTGATAATTTTCATATTTTGAATGAGTCGGATGCAATCGAAGAGACAAAGCAGGTAGAACGTCAAATCGAAGCACTGAAGAAAAAGCTTTCGGAAAAGCAGGCAAATCTTGAGCAAATTATAAATTACAAGCGGTTGCTGACCGAAACGGGGACCCCGCTTGAAAATATCGTCAAACAGGTTCTTTGTGAACTGGGCTTTGAGCTTTGCCCTGTTGAGGAAAAACGCACTGATATCATCGCGAAGTATGGCGACACCGATATTGTAGTCGAAATCAAAGGTGTCAGCAAAAGTGCTGCCGAAAAGCACGCTGCACAACTTGAAAAGTGGGCCGCAGAGTTTTTGGAAAAACACGACCATCAACCAAAGGCACTTTTAATTGTGAATGGATATAATACAATGCCATTGGATAAGCGCACCGAGGAAGTTTTCCCGGATCAGATGCTGAAATATTGCAAGAGCCGGGAGCAGGCCTTGATTACCACTACCCAGCTTTTGTGCTTGTTCATTGAGATAAAGAAAAATCCTGATTGTAAAGAAGAACGCATTCAGGAGTTGTTATCTACTATTGGCAGATATTCACGTTATGTGGATCATACGGAGTTTATCACAAAATAACAGGAGTTTTCATGTCAGAACAATCTTCTAATATCGTCTCCAAAGTATGGGGACTTTGCAATCCGCTGCGGGATGACGGCGTATCATACGGCGATTATCTTGAACAGCTTACTTACCTGATCTTTTTGAAAATGTCCGATGAATATTCCCGCCCGCCGTATAAGCGAGAAACCGGCATCCCTAAAGGTTATACTTGGTCGGATATGAACACGCTCAAGGGCGCAGAGCTGGAAAATCAGTACCGCGCTATACTGGAGCGGCTGGGCGATGAAGGCGGCATTTTAGGGCAGATCTTCAAAGGGGCCGTCAACAAAATCAGCAATGTTTCCATCCTGTACCGCGTGGTGCAGATGATCGACAAGGAAAACTGGGTGTCCATGTCCTCCGATGTGAAGGGCGAGATCTACGAAGGGTTGCTGCAAAAGAACGCCGAGGACGTAAAAAGTGGTGCAGGGCAGTATTTTACACCCCGCCCGCTCATCAAAGCAATGGTGGCCTGTCTGCGCCCGGAACCGAAAAAGACGATTGCTGACCCCTGCTGTGGAAGCGGCGGCTTTTTCCTTGCTGCACAGGCGTTCTTGGCTGACCCAAAGAACTATGCACTCGACCGCACAGAGAAAGAATTCCTGAAAAACGAAACGTTCTATGGAACTGAACTTGTGGTTGCAACCTTCAAACTCTGCCTGATGAATCTGTATCTGCACAATATCGGTGACCTGTACGGCAAAGTCCCCGTCATGCGCGGGGATGCGCTGCTGTCTGACCCGGGTTATCGTGTAGACTATGTACTGACGAACCCGCCGTTCGGTAAAAAATCCTCCATCACCTTCACCAATGAAGAAGAGGAGCAGGAAGAAGAGGATCTGGTCTACAACCGGCAGGATTTCTGGACGACCAGCTCAAATAAGCAGCTCAACTTTATCCAGCATATCAATACGATTCTGAAGCCGACCGGAAAGGCGGCCGTTGTTGTACCGGATAACGTTCTATTCGAGGGTGGTGCAGGCGAGATCATCCGTAAAAAGCTATTGGACACCACGGATCTACACACCATTCTCCGCCTGCCAACTGGCATTTTTTACAAGCCGGGTGTAAAGGCAAATGTGATTTTCTTCGATAAGCGTCCCGCCAGCCCAGAGCGTCAGACAAAGGAAGTCTGGATCTACGATTTTCGCACAAATGTTCACTTTACGCTTCGTCAGCATCCCATGACGGACGCTGACCTGCAGGATTTCATTCAATGCTATCATCCGGAAAACCGCCACGAACGCACAGAAACATGGTCACAGGAAAATCCAGAAGGCCGCTGGCGCAGATTCACGGTAGATGAAATTCTGGAACGTGATAAAACCAGTCTGGATATTTTCTGGCTGAAGGACAAGTCGCTTGCCGATTTGGACAATCTCCCTGCGCCGGACGAACTTGCCGCGGATATTATTGAAAATTTGCAGAGTGCTCTGGAAAGTTTTCAGGAATTGATGGGGCAACTGAAAAAGAACGATTGAACAGGATGTGAGCATAATCGAAAATTCTAAAATGAAACCGAAAAAGACTGCGGAAGAACTTGTTCAGATGCTCCATGATGAAAAAGGTATCCAATTTCATCTCATTTCAGAAGAACAGGCCGTAGAATGTTTTTCAAAGAGAAACAATTATCTGCGCTCAGCATCTTATCGAAAAAAGTTGTTGACAAGTTGAATTAGGTCAGTTTACAAGGAACTACACGCAGACCACGAAACGGGGGCTGCTGACAACAAATAAAGGCTGAGTATCAAGCACCGGGAAAGTGCGAGATATTCAGCCTGTTTTGTTGTCCGGGGTTTCCAAAGGGGCTTGCCCCTTGGCACACGACTTTGCTTGCAAAGTGTAGTGTGTTATACGCTCTGTCGGCGTTGCTGCGAAAATGCGGTTGCCAACCGGGATGGCAAGAGCATTTGAAGCAGCAAGAAAACAAGGCTGTGATTGTGTGGCGTGGAGCCGCAAGCGCAGGGGTGGTTTCATCAGCAGACAGGGCGTATATGAAAGCCCCCGTCCCTCGTCCTATGCCGGACTTCGGGACAAAATGTCCCGAACTTGTGGACACACTCACGAAAAAGCAGACAGATTTTTCTCTCAAAATTGAAATGGGCGGGAAGCCATTTTAGGGCTTTCCCGCCTTGATTGCCTATCAGCAAAGACAGACGGGACTGTCAACGGCGGTGCATGAAATGCGCCGTTCATCTTGACCGTTGACTGGCTCGGATGTCTTTGCTATCCATTTGTGTTATTGCTCCCAGTTGTTTTCTTGAAGTAAAGAATATAATAATGTTGAATAGCTGCTGAGTGTATTTTGGACACGTCCGCTATATTCATTTTCAATAAAATCCAAATCATCCATATCTGTATGCATTATCAATCCATTCTTTTCTGTTTCGACAGGAGAACCATTTTCCCAGTTGTTTGCTTCAAAATATATGTACGGAATTCCTATGTCATTAAACGGTGCGTGGTCGCTTCTTTTTTGACCTGTAGGATAGGGATAATCGTTATTTCCGTCTGGTGGTAATTGTATGTTCAAGCCAATTTCCTTAACAATTTCGTAGGCTTTAAATACTGCTTCGGTATTATCAACAGTGCCGTTATCATTCACCTTACCGCCATACAAATAAAGGTAATCCCCAGCGAGGACAGTATCAATGTTTATCATCAATATAATATTTTCTCTTTCCTTTTCGGAAAGTGATTCAACGTATGCCCTTGAGCCATACATTCCCGGTTCTTCTGAACCGAAAAATACATATTGAATAGTATAGTATGTTGGAGTGTTGACCATTCGCAGGGCATTTTCCAAAGCAACAGATACGCCGGAGCCATTGTCATCTACACCATGTGTTCCAGCACTATCATAATGTGCGCCAACAATAATCGCTTTTTCGCTTTCTCCTTTTTTGGTTATCAAAATATTTTGACTTGAATTACTTTTTTCACCTCCATCGAATACATTTTGTATGGCTTCATCCATCATAGGCGTGGAATCATCTATTTCAAAAGACTCTATAGCTATGTCGCTTTCCGCATATCCACCATTTAAGAGGACGGACAAAATAAATACAGCCATTTCCGTTTCTTTTTCAGTGCCAGCAACGCGCCCCGGATAGTTTGATTGAATATGTTTTAAAAAATTATATGCGGGTATTCCATAATCATTTTGTTCGGGGGTTATCGAAATTTCTTGGGAAAGTGTTAGGTCTTTGGCTTCTTCAATCAGCTCTGTTTTTTTACTACCACACCCATATAAACCCGTACATAAAAAAGCACATACTAAAAAGCATGAAAGTATCTTTTTCATAAAATCAATCTCCTTTTTTCTCATCACTATCTTTTGATATTTGCGTCATCATTTTCTTCGCCAGCTGCTGGAATAGGTCGGCAGTTTCTTCGTCCATCGGCGCAAGCTGTCCGATCTGTCCGGTTATCATTGCTGTTACATCGTCAATGGAAAGCGGGTTTTGCTTCTGCTCCGACAGTGCGTCCTGCATGGCTTGGAACATAGCGGCGGTCACAGCTTCCCCCGGCTGTTCTCCGTTATCAATGTCTTTCTTAATGTCCCGCAGGATAGCAAGGAACACATTTTTGATTTTCTCAATCTCTGCTTCATGTTCCCCCATCTTCTGGGCGTTCAAAAATTGTAAATCCTGCTTTGCTTCCGCCCGGTGTTCCGGGTGTTCTTTCATCAGGTCGGACAGGGAAGCCGTTGCCATCTCGATAAGCTGGTTTCGTGCCATTATCCCCTTTGCCGCCGTGTCCTGAAAATAAATCCGTATCAAATCTATCAGCTTGGGAAAATTCCTGTGTTCCAGTAAGCGATTGAGTATTTGCACATCAACAGCACCCGTCACAAGCCCCCTCACGGCTCCCTCTGACAAACCTAATTCAGAAATATCGTAACTTTTACGGACGCTCACGGTGGACAAGCCCAGTATGTAGTCTGTCGATACCTTAAATTCCTTTGCCACACCTATGAGAATATCACTGCTGACCGTTCTCGTTTCGCCGCTGACAATGCGGCTCAACTGGGAAGCGGAAACGCCTATCTTCTCCGCAAGTTCCTTTTGTGTGATGTGGTTCCCGTTGCATAAATCGGAAATCCGCTGTCCGGGTGTTCCGGGTAAAGCCATAGATACGCACCTCCTCCACACACTTCCATTATACAGAATGATTGCAAAAATGCAATTTCCAAAGTGTAAACTTCATCAAAATGCAATTCTCGCAAAATTCCGGGGATTGCATTTTTTTCGTGTAGACTTAGGGTAGTTCATCGATGGACAGCACCTTGAAAACAGAATGACCGT
>OGIG01001969.1_pt1 | contig 10387 bp, 9 predicted proteins | sample 1571601 | NCBI WGS metagenome assembly OGIG01 (sample SAMEA2581953, study PRJEB24529) | metagenome | biome: Human gut stool | place: China | collected 2011 | reverse complement strand
GCGGCAGGTCCTCGGTGGCCTGCAGCATATACTCGATGCCGTCGGTGCCCATGACATTGGCGATCTCGTGCGGGTCGGTGATGACGGTCGTGGTGCCGTGCGGAATGACGGCGTTGGCAAATTCCTTGGGGGAAACGAGCGCGCTCTCTAAGTGGATGTGCGCGTCGACAAAGCCGGGCAGCACGAGCTTGCCGCCCATGTCGATCTCGACCGCGCCCTCGTAATGCTCGCCCATGCCTGCGATCAGCCCTTCGGCCACGGCGATGTCGCCATGACTGAGCTCATTGCAGAAGACGTTCACATACGTCGCGTTCTTGAGCACGAGGTCGGCCTTCTGCCGTCCCGAGGCCACCTCGACGACGTGGAGCTTCTTGTTCAGCTTGCGGTTGATCTTTCCTGCGTAGCTTTCCCGGTATGCCATGCGTTTTCCTCCTTATTTTGTTGTGTTTGACCAGTTTATCGGATGAATCATCCATCTTCCTCGTTTATTTTTTATAGGATACTACGTTCTTTCGCACTTGTCCAGCAGAAAAAGCTAAAATATTTTTAGTAAAACTGACGAAAAGTGAGAAGAATGCAGAAGTTCACTGTATCATAAACTGTATGATGGACCGGACAAATACAGGCCGTTGCCGAAAGATTGCTTTTCACAAAATGCTGTTTACAAGCATCTGATAATACAGTATAATTAAACAAACGGTATAGAGATAAATGAATATTTTCAACTAAAAGACGAATAAAACGCGCTGGCATTCACTGCGCCGGGCTTGCTTGAAGTGGCCCGCACACAAAATGGAGGCTGCGGCAATTTTAGGACCGGACAAGGAGGGGGAAGATATGAAAACCGAGCATTCCTATTCCGCAAAGGGCGTTTTGGCTGCGCTGGGGAGATCCGCTTTGTATCTGCTCTTTTTTGTGGCGGTGCAGGTTTTGCTGCCCTTTGTCTATGGGATCGGTATCGCTGCCGATGCGGCGATCAATAGGGGAGCGGACCTTGCACGGGGGGCGCAGGCGGTGGCGGAGCGGCTTCTGGACAGCCTGTCGGCGCTCACGCTGCTATCGTGTCTGATCATCGCCGCGGTACTGCTGCTGTGGTTCCTGCTGCGGAAAAAGCCGCTATCCGAGGCGGCGGGCCTTCGTCACTGCTCGGGCTGGACGGTGGGCTTCTGCGCCTTCGGCGCGGTCGGCCTCTATGTGCTGGTCAGTCTGGTGCTTGCCCTGCTGCCGGAAAGCTGGATGGAGGAATATGGAAAAGCCATGCGCCTGAGCACAGAGACGGGGCTGATCCCGGCGCTTGCCGTGGTGGCCGGCGCGCCGCTTGCGGAGGAGCTCGTGTTCCGCGGCGTCATCCAGTCGCGGCTGGAACGGGCCATGCCGGTGTGGATCGCAATTGTACTGCAAGCGGTACTCTTTGGATTCATCCACGGAACGCCGGTGCAGATCGGCTACGCGTTTCTCATGGGCCTGCTTTTCGGCTATATTCGCTATCGCACGGGGAGCATCCTGCCCACGATCGCCGCGCACGCCGCGTTCAACGCAATGAACGACCCGCTGGGGCTTTTGGGCGGTTTTGCGGAGAAGTGGCAGTTCCTTGCCGCCATGGCCGCTGTATGCGCGGCGGGCTGCGTGCTCTGCCGCCGCGGTTTGAGCGGACTAAGAACAGCGCCGGAGGCCGAAGCAAGGTCCACATCGCCGACGGTCTGCGAGGAGATCACCGAATAACAGAGAAAGCGCCTTTCAAAGAAAGCTCTTTGAAAGGCGCTTTGCGCTTCTGTGATTGAATCTTTTTACTTCACGCTGCCGTCGGCGTTGAAGATGGGCAGCTTTTCAAGGAACAGGATGTCCTTGCGGTCGGCTGCGCCGCCCTCGGCGAGAACGGCCATGCGGCCCGTAACGGTGCCGCCCGCCTTTTCAACGAGGGCCTCCATCGCCTTGAGCGAGCCGCCCGTGGAGATGACATCGTCGACGAGCAAAATCTTCTTGCCGCAGATGAGATCCGCGTCGTCAGAGCCGAGGAAAAGCTTCTGCTGGGCGACGGTGGTGATGGACTTGTCCTCCACGGAAATGGGGTCGGGCATGTAGACCTTGGGGCCCTTGCGCGCGATAAAATACTTTTTCGCGCCGCTCTGGCGCGCCATCTCGTGGATGAGGGGGATGGACTTTGCCTCAGCGGTGAAGAGGTAATCGTAGTCGATGCCCTCGGCGAGCTTCAAGAGCTCTTCTGCGCAGCGCACGGTCAGCTCCGCGTCGCCGAACATGATGAAAGCACCGATATAAAGATCGTCCGTTACCTTGCAGATGGGAAAGTCGCGGTCAAGACCCGCGACATGCATCGGATAAGTCGCCATAAAAGGAAGCTCCCTTCGCGTTTTACATCTTTTTCTGCCGTTTCGCGCGGCAAACAGGATTTAGTATATCTTTTTTGCGCGGATTGTCAAGCAGTCAGACCTCGGTGTCGCCCTCGGGCAGGATGATCGCGCAGGCAATATAGGCGAGCACGCCGGTACCGGCGGCCAGAGCGAGGACCGCCCAGAGCACGCGCACGATCGACGGGTCAATGTTGAAGTAGTCTGCGATGCCTGCGCAGACGCCGCAGATCATCTTGTTGTTGCGGGACTTGTAAAGACGCTTTCTTTCATCCATGATCGTTCTCCTTATCCGGCTGCGAGAGCAGCCACGGTGGGTTTGTAAGCAACTATTATAGTATATCACGTTTTTGCACGTTGTAAAGTGCGGTTTTTCCGCGTTTTGGGCAGGAAAAGGGGAGTGCGCAGAGGAAAATGCGCGATATTTTGCGCTTTTGCCGCTTTTTTGCCGGCAAGGGGCAAATTCCCCCTTGCAAGTTCCTTTTTTCTGTGATATAAGTACCACTTAGACAAATGCTGTGAAAGGGAAAATAGCGTGTTTGTTCCGCGTAGAGAGGACCGGTCGGCGGCTGGGAGCCGGTCTGCGGGATGTCGCTTGGTTCGCCCCCGAGCAGCCGCGAGGAAATGCGCGGCCGGTCAGCCCCCGTTACGGGCAACGAGCGCGCGCCTTTGGGCGCGAATCAGGGTGGTACCGCGGAAGAAAGTCTTTCGTCCCGAGAGTGTCGGGAGGAAAGACTATTTTTTTGCCCCTGCCGCCGATTTTTGAAATTCTGCAAATTTTTACCTGAAAAGGAGAAATGATATGAAACAACAACTGGAAGCGATCCGCAAGGCGGCGCTCGATGCGATCTCCGACGCCGGCAAGGCGGAGGACATCGAAGCACTGCGCGTCCGCTACCTTGGCAAAAAGGGGGAGCTGACCGCCGTTTTGAAGCAGATGGGCAAGCTCAGCGCCGAAGAGCGCCCCGTGATCGGGCAGCTCGCCAACGACGTGCGCGCCAAGCTTGAAGCGGACATCGAGGAAAAGACGAAAGAGCTCGCCGACAAGGCCATGGAGCTCAAGCTCAAGTCCGAGGCCGTGGACGTGACCATCCCCGGCAAGCAGGAAAAGATCGGCGTGAAGCACCCGATGTATCAGGTGCTCGACGAGATCAAGGACATCTTCGTCGGCATGGGCTTTGAAATTCTCGAAGACCGCGAGGTCGAACTTGCCGAGTACAACTTCACGAAGCTCAACGTCGAGGAGGGCCATCCCGCCCGCGAGTGGAGCGACACGTTCTACTTCACCGAGGACAGCTCGATCCTTCTGCGCACGCAGACCTCTCCGATGCAGATCCACGCGATGGAGACGCGCGAGCTGCCCATCCGTATTCTAGCCCCCGGCCGCGTGTACCGCAAGGACGAGGTCGACGCCACGCACTCGCCCATGTTCCACCAGATCGAGGGCATGGCCATCGACAAGGGCATTACGATGGCGGACCTCAAGGGCACGCTCAACGAGGTCGTGCGCCAGCTCTACGGCGAGCACACGGTCACGCGCTTCCGCCCCCATCACTTCCCGTTCACCGAGCCGAGCTGCGAAATGGACATTCAGTGCCACAAGTGCCACGGCGCAGGCTGCCCCACCTGCAAGGGCGAGGGCTGGATCGAGGTGCTCGGCGCCGGCATGATCCACCCGAAGGTCCTCGAGGGCTGCGGCATCGACTCCACGGTCTATTCCGGCTGGGCGTTCGGCATGGGCCTTGAGCGTCTGGCGCTCGGCCACTTCAAGATCAGCGACCTGCGTTTGATCTTCGAGAACGATGTCCGCTTCCTCGAACAGTTTTAATATTCCTCGCGAAAGCGGCGAGCCGCTTTCTGCGATCTCTTTCGCAGGGTGCTGCGCCGCACTCGCTTTGCTCGCACGAGCGCACCCTGAGCGGTGTTTTTTGTGACGCGCATGTCGTCACAAAAAACGAAATTTGATTGTTACTTCTTAGGAGGATACAACTATGATCCTATCCCGTAATTGGCTCAACGAATTCGTTGACCTCAAGGATATCACCGATAAGGAATTCAACGACGAGATGACGCTCTCCGGCTCGAAGGTCGAGACCATCGAGTGTCCCGACGAGAACCTCAAGAACGTGGTCGTCGGCAAAATTCTCGAGATGAAGCGCCACGAAAACTCCGACCACATGTGGGTCTGCCAGATCGACGTCGGTCAGGCTGAGCCCGTGCAGATCGTTACCGGCGCGTGGAACATCCATGTGGGAGACTATGTCCCCGCAGCGCTGCACGGCGCGCATCTGCCGGGCGGCGTGAAGATCGAAAAGGGCAAACTGCGCGGCGTCGAGTCGAACGGCATGCTCTGCTCGCTCAAGGAGCTTGGCATGACGGCGGAGCATGACTTCCCCTATGCCGTCATCACGCCCGCGGCGCTTCTGAACGACTATCATCCCATCGACCCCGCCAAGCCCTCCATCCCCGCCGACATCAAGCCCGGTGACAAGGTGTTCGGACCGGTCGCGGCGGCGAAGGTGCTCGAGTGCGCGCCGCAGGGCGACGGCACATTCCATACCTGTCTCGACCTCGGCGGCACGACCGCCTGTCCCGACACCGTCTGCTCCAACCTGCACGAGGGCGATCTGGTGGCCTACAATACCAAGTCCGACTCCATCTGCACGCTTGCCGACCTGCACGCCGAGCAGAAGGAATTCCCCCATTGCATCGCCGACGGCATTTTTGTCCTGCGTGAGGACGATGTGAAGCCCGGCGACGACATCGCGAAGGTCATCGGCTATGACGACAGCGTGGTCGAGTTCGAGATCACGCCCAACCGCCCCGACTGCCTTTCTGTCATCGGCCTTGCCCGCGAAGCGAGCGCGACGTTCCACCGTCCGCTCAAGCTGCATGAGCCCGAGCCGCACGGCTGCGGCGGCAGCATCGCCGACCTTGTCGACATCGACATTGAGGACGGCGACCTCTGCCCGCGCTACACCGCGCGCATGGTGAAAAACGTCAAGATCGCTCCGTCTCCGCGCTGGATGCGCGAGAGATTGCGCAACAGCGGCGTGCGCCCCATCAACAACATCGTCGATATTACGAACTATGTGATGCTCGAATACGGCCAGCCGATGCACGCCTTTGACTTCAGCTGCGTCGAAGGCGGCCACATCATCGTGCGCACCGCGCGCGAGGGCGAGACCATCCAGACGCTCGACGGCAACGAGCGCAAGCTGACGCCGAACATGCTCTGCATCTGCGACGAGCACAAGCCCGTCTGCGTCGCGGGCGTCATGGGCGGCGCGAACAGCGAGATCGTCGGCGACACGGCGATGGTGCTCTTTGAGTCCGCTAACTTCAACGGCGTTTCCGTGCGCCGCACGGCCAGCGCCCTCGGCATGCGCACCGACGCCTCCTCCCGCTATGAAAAGGGCCTCGACATGATGAACACCATCAAGGCCGTCGAGCGCGCCTGCGAGCTCGTGGAGCTGCTCGGCTGCGGCGAGGTCGTCGACGGCGTGATGGACGTGGTCGCCAAGGAAAAGGCCCCCACGGTCGTCAAGCTCGAACCCGACAAGATCAACGCCCTGCTCGGCACGGAACTCAGCGAAGACCTGATGCGCGAAATTCTTGTCTCCCTCGGCTTTATCCTGAATGGCGACGACATCTACGTGCCGTCCTGGCGCGGCGACGTGGAGCATTACAGCGACATTGCCGAAGAGGTCGCGCGCTTCTACGGCTACAATAAGATTCCCTGCACGCTCATGCGCGGCGAGACTACGCGCGGCGGCTTTAGCGAGCAGCAGCGCTTCGACCGCGCCATCGGCGGCGCTGTGCGCGCGCTGGGCTACGATGAGATCATCACCTATTCCTTCATCAGCCCGACCTATTACGATAAGATCCGCATGCCGAAGGATTCCTCGCTGCGCAACTCCCTGAAGATTTTGAACCCGCTGGGCGAGGATACCTCCATCATGCGCACGACGATCCTGCCGAGCATGCTCGAGATCATTGCCCGCAACCACAGCTACCGCAACAAGTCCGCCCGCCTCTATGAGCTCGGCAAAATTTACCTGCCGCGCGAGGATGGCCTTGCTGACGAGCCGAAGTACCTCTCCCTCGGCGCTTACGGCGACGGCGTGGACTTCTTCTCCTTCAAGGGCAGCATCGAGACGCTGCTGCACGAGCTGCGCATCACGGATGTCAAGTACGTCGCCTGCACCGACAATGATTCTTATCACCCCGGCCGCTGCGCGAAAGTGTATGCGGGCGAGACATACCTCGGCGTGTTCGGCCAGATCCATCCGCTCGTCGCAGCGAACTACGGCATGGACACCGAGGTCTACACCGCAGAGCTGAGCTTCGATGCGATGTATGAAAAGCGCGGCGACATCCCTGTCTACCAGCCGCTTCCGAAGTTCCCCGCCGTCACGCGCGACATCGCCGTCGTGTGCGACGAGGCCGTCACGGTCGGCGCGCTCGAAGAGAGCATCCGCCGCGGCGCGAAGGGCCTTCTCAAGGATGTGTCGCTGTTCGATATTTACCGCGGCCCAGGTGTGGCCAGCGGCAAGAAGAGCGTGGCGTTCAACCTCGTTCTGCGCGCGGATGACCGCAGCCTGACCGGCGAAGAGGCAGATGAGGACGTCCAGTCCATCCTCGCAGCGCTCAAGGCCGACCACAACGCGGTGCTCCGCTGAGAATTCCTTAAGGAAACATTACGATTTGGTTACAGTTGACAGCGCTCTCTTTACTTTTTGAAATTGCGTTGCTATACTGTCTGCATGGAAAGGAGGGACTCTCCCAATGGAAGAATTTACCCGAAAGTTTAATGTTGCGCAGGAAAAGGACGCTGAGATCCGTCATATTCTGACCACCGTTTATGCCGCGCTGGAGGATAAGGGCTATAATCCCATTAACCAGATCGTGGGCTACATCCTGTCGGAGGACCCCACCTATATCACGAACCATAACAACGCCCGCACGCTGATCCGCAAGCTGGATCGCGACGAGCTGCTGCAAACGCTTGTGCGCAGCTACCTCGGCAAGTAAGCGAAAAGCGTCAGAATAACGACCCTCGGAGACCGTGAACGCGGCCTCCGAGGGTTTGTTGCATTTTTTCGCCCCACTTTTATTGACAAGGGGGGCAAAAAATGCTATACTGCAAAAAGTTACAAAACGGTTACAAAGTTACAAATTGGTTACAAGGACAGGAGTGAGTCAGATGGCAGAAGCTACGGAAGGTCTCGTTTACCGCGGACACCCGCTGCGCCGTGTGGATAATCTCATCTACTACGGCTCGATGGCGGATAAATATATCGTGATGATGCAGGTGTTGGATACCACGCCGCTCAAGGATATCACGCTTGCCAAGCGCGTTTCCATTCAGTTGCAGATGACGGACGCAAGCCTCCGTTCGCGCGACCGTGTGGTCCGCTCGACGGAAAAAGGAAGCCTTGGCGAGGCGATGGAATTTGCCTCCATCTGGCTTGAGCGCGCGCTGAGCGGCAAGATGTAAATAGCCGCCGCGCAGCCCCCTGATTTTATTCACGAAAGGATGACTCAGCTATGAGAAACCATTCACGATGCTTATCGTTCCTGCTTTCGGGCATTCTCTCCGTCAGCCTGCTCGCGCCGCTCTCTTCGGCGCAGGCCGCTTACGACGGTTCGATCCGCAACCTCGTTGACCGCGTGACGGTGCTGACGGAATCTGTTCAGACCGAGAGCGCGAACGAAGAAGAGCTCGCCAAGCTCGATGAAATGCAGGCAGAGCTTGAAGACAAGGCCGACGCCAAGGAAGACGTGAGCGAGACCGAGACCGTCTCCATGGTCGTTACGGGCGGCACGATCAATGTGCGCACGGGTCCCGGCACGAATTACGACAAGATCACGCAGGTGGTCAGCGGCAAGCAGGTCACCGTCGTCGGTGAATCGAACGGCTGGTATCAGGTCACGTTCGACTCCACGACCGGCTGGCTGCTCGGTGAATATCTGCGCGATCCTGCCGACCTCGACGGCACAGTGGGCGCAAAGGTCGTCTCCATGGCGATGCCCTTCCTCGGTACGCGCTACCGCTCCGGCGGCGCGTCCCCCAACGGCTTTGACTGCTCGGGCTTCACGATGTATCTCTATGCGCAGCTCGGCTACTCGCTGCCCCATTCGGCGACCGCCCAGTATAAGAACTGCGGCTACGCCGTCGCCAAATCCGACTTGCAGCCCGGTGATCTGGTGTTCTTCTCGGATTCCTCACACGCCATCGGCCACGTCGGCATCTACATCGGCAACGGTCAGATCATCCACGCGCGCTACAGCGTCGGCAAGATCACGATCGACAGCCTGTCCGCGAGCTACTATGCTTCCCGCTACGTCGGCGCGAAGCGCATCGCGTAAAAGTACATAAAGAAAGCGGAACAGCTTAGGCTGTTCCGCTTTTTTACTTCATCAAAAAGCAGCGAAGCTGCTTCTTGATGAGAGAGCTTCAGGAAATGGTGCTCACCGCGCCATTTCCTGCAAAGTGTCACTGCGGACGCGCGTGTCGTCCTCCGCGACGGATCAAAATACTTTGCCGCCTGCGGGCGGCAAATGAAGTCGATTGACCGTTCGCCTTGCCTTGTGCAGATAGTGCGAGCTGTTACTCAACAGTTGTTTCGGTGTCGCTTTCCTCGGCCTTCTCCGCCTCCGCGGCGCGGATGGCTTCTGCTTCGGCCTTGGCTTCGGCGAGGACTTTTTTCTCGCTCTTTGTTTTGAGCTGTTTTTCGTCGAACTGTGCCCACATGTCAGGGCGGCGGAGCATTGTGCGCTTGTAGCTCTCTTTTTTGCGCCATTTGGCCACGTTTTCGTGGTGGCCGGAGAGCAGCACGTCCGGCACGCGGCGGCCGTGCCATTCATCGGGGCGGGAATACTGCGGATACTCCAAAAGCCCAGCCCAGTGGGACTCCTCGGTGAAGCATTCCTCCTCGGGCAGCACGCCCGGGACCATGCGGCAGATGGCGTCCGTCACGGCCATGGCGGGGATCTCGCCGCCGGTGACGACGAAATCGCCCATGCTGATCTCCTCGTCCACGCACTCGTCCAGAAACCGCTGATCCACACCCTCGTAGTGCCCGCACAACAACACCAGCCGATCGTACGAAATCAACGAAAACACCTTCTGCTGTTTCAGCGTTTCCCCTTTCGGAGAAAGATAAATGCGATGCGCCTCGTGATTCGGATCGATCGCCTCGATCACCTTCTGCTCGGGAATGTGTTTGGGCAGGGGCAATTGAACGATAAAACCATCCACCTCGGGATCGCTGTTCAGCCGGGCGATTTCGTTTAATAATGTCTCTTCGGTCGTCTCTTCCGGCATACGCAGTACGGTCGACCGGAACCCCACTTCTCCACAACACTTCTCCTTGTGTCCGACGTAAGTCTGGCTGGCTCCGTCGTTCCCGACAAGAATGGCTACCAAATGAGGACGCCGGTGGCCCGACGCGATCCATTGTTCAACTTCTGCGGCGATCTCTTTGCGTAGGTTGGCCGCTACCTCTTTCCCATCTATGATTTGCATATCGTTCGTTTTTAACTGTCTGTCGTAATTACTATCTCCTGAATTTAGGCATGTGAGGCATTTTCGGCATGCCTCCAGCAACCGTCTTCATCATCTTGCGGGTCTCCTCGAACTGCTTCAGCAGGCGATTCACCTCCTGCAACGTCGTGCCGCTTCCGGCTGCGATACGTTGTTTGCGGCTCCCGTTGATGATTGACGGATTCTCCCGCTCCTTGGGGGTCATCGAATAGATGATCGCTTCGGTCTGTTTGAAAACATCGTCGCTGATCTCGACGTTCTTCAGCATCTTGCCCACGCCCGGAATCATCGATGCCAGATCCTTCAGGTTGCCCATCTTCTTGATCTGGGCGATTTGGCTTAGAAAATCGTTGAAATCAAACTGGTTCTTGACCAATTTCTTTTTCAGTTTGCGTGCCTCCTCTTCGTCGAACTGCTCCTGTGCCCGCTCAACCAACGAGACAATGTCGCCCATGCCAAGAATCCGGTCGGC
>OGIG01001968.1_pt1 | contig 10394 bp, 8 predicted proteins | sample 1571601 | NCBI WGS metagenome assembly OGIG01 (sample SAMEA2581953, study PRJEB24529) | metagenome | biome: Human gut stool | place: China | collected 2011 | reverse complement strand
GTCAAGGAAGAAAATTCTTTGATAACATGACAGAATTTGCAGTTCAAGAGCAAAAAGCAAAAGGCTTAGCTTGGACAAAAATAGAAGAAGGCGATACTGTACAAGGTGGAATAGCAAAATTTATTACAGAAGATGTACTAAAAGGATTAGAAGAAAAACTAGGAGCAAAACAAGGAGACAGCATATTCTTTGTAGCAGACAAATTAGAAAAAGCACAAAAAATAGCTGGACAAGTAAGAATAGAATTAGGTAAAAGACTAGACTTACTAGAAAAAAATGTATATAGATTTTGCTTTATAGTAGACTTTCCAATGTATGAATACAATGAGGACGAAGGCAAAATAGACTTCAACCACAACCCATTTTCGATGCCACAGGGCGGTTTAGAAGCATTAGAAAGTAAAGAACCATTAGACATATTAGCATATCAATATGACTTAGTATGCAATGGTTATGAAATGGCATCAGGAGCAGTTAGAAATCACGATCCAAAACTAATGGTAAAAGCGTTTGAAATTGCAGGATATTCAGAAGAAACTGTAAAAGAAAGATTTGGAGCATTATACAAAGCATTCAAATATGGAACTCCACCACATGCAGGAGCAGCACCAGGATTAGATAGAATGGTAATGTTGATTGCAGACACACAAAATATAAGAGAAATAATTGCATTCCCTAAAAACAAAAAGGCAAGAGATGTTATGATGAATGCACCAAGCAAGGTTGATGAACAACAATTAAAAGATGTTCATATAAAAATAGATAAATAAAAGAAAGCAGGTGGACTTATGAAAATAGAAGAAGAAGCAACACTTGCAACAGCAGTAGGAGAAATAAACCAGAAATTAGAAAAAATAATAAATGAACAAAAAGAAATTAAAACAACATGTCAAAAATGTGAAGAAAAAATAAACAAATTACAAGAATTCCAAGAAATAAATGACATGAGATCACAAGCATTTTATAAAGAATTAAATGATGTAAAAAAATGCTTAATAATGTTGTATGATAAACTATATTAGAAAAAGTGAGGATAAAAATGAAGAAAACTTTTAGATTTTATTTTGCACTAACAGTAGCAAAATGCGCAAATTTAGCATTAAAAATACTAGGAAGAAAAGCATCGTATTTTCCAGGAAAAGTAGCATTGTCATTATGCCCGGATTTTTTGGGAATGGTGGAAAAACCAAAAATAGTTATAGCAATAACTGGTACAAATGGAAAAACAACAGTAGCAAACTTACTACTAGATTGTTTAGAAAATTGTGGTTATAAAGTTATAAACAACAAGGCTGGATCTAATGTAAACGCAGGAATTGCAAGCAGCTTGGTACAAGGAGTAACATTAGGACAAAAAGTAAAGGGAGACATGGCAATATTCGAAGTAGATGAAAGAAGTTCACCAAAAGTTTATCCTTACATAAAACCAAATTACTTAATATGCACAAATTTAATTAGAGATTCATTAAGAAGAAATGCACATCCAGAATTTATATTTAATATTATAAATTCTAATTTGCCAAAAGAAACAAAGTTAATATTAAATGCAGATGACTTAATAAGCAGTAGTTTAGGAGCAGAAAACGAGAAAGTTTATTATGGAATAGATAAATTGGACTCAGACTATGAGGAATGTCCAAACATAATAAACGATATAGCGGTATGCCCAAAATGTCATACTAAGATGAAATATAATTATGTAAGAAATAATCATATTGGAAATGGTTATTGCCCAAACTGTGGCTTCAAGTCAAAACAAGCAGATTATCACATTACAAAAATAGATTACCAAGCAAATAAGGCAATAGTGGATAGAAAAGGACACGAAGAAGAATACAAACTACTAAACAATAATAGTATATTCAACATATATAATGAACTTGCAGTAATCACATTTTTAAGAGAATACGGATTTTCAGACGAAAAAGTACAAGAATTACTTAAAAATCTAAAAATAACAAAATCGAGATACGAGGATGAAGAAGTAGAAGGATACAAAATAATTAGTTATATGACTAAGGGAGGAAATCCGGTTGCAACATCTGGAGTATTTGATTATGTGAGAAGAGAACCAAACAAAAAAGACATAATTATGATGATAGAAAACATCCATGACGGAGAAGATTGGCAAGAAAATATTACTTGGATATATGACACAGATTTTGAATTCTTAAAAGACGAAAATATAGACAAAATAATAATAGGTGGAATACGTTCACAAGACTACAGAATTAGATGCTTACTAGCAGGAATCCCAGAAGAAAAAATAATATGTGACAAAGAAGAGACAGAAACTTATAAATATTTATCATTAGACAAAAACAAAGACATATATGTATTATTTGATTTGGACTCTTTGGGCAAGCTAGCAACATTACAACAAAACATAAGAAACAGAATAAAGGAGGGAAAATAGATGATAAAAATAGAAGTATTATTCCCTGAAGTATGTAATTTGTATGGAGACATGTTTAATATAAAATATTTAGAAAAATGTATTGATGAAGTAGAATGTATAAAAACAGATTTAACAGATACACCAAGATTTGTTTCAGAAAATGTTAATATGATATACATGGCTCCGATGCCTGAAAGCATTCAAGAATTAGCTATAAAAAAATTAGAACCATACAAGGAAAGAATAAAAGAATTAATAGACAAAAAAGTGGTATTTTTACTAGTCGGAAATGCAGTCGAAGTGTTTGGAAAATACATAGAAAATGAAGATGGGAGCAAAATAGAAGCTTTAGGTTTACTAGACTTATATGCAAAAAGAGATATGATGCACAGACATAATAGTGCATTTATAGGCGATTTTGAAGATATAAAAGTAATAGGATATAAATCACAATTTACAATGATATATGCAGACAATCAAGAAAACTATTTTGCAAAAGTAGAAAAAGGAATAGGAATTAACAAAGAGAGCAAACTAGAAGGAATAAGGGTAAACAATTTAATAGGAACATACTTATTAGGCCCAGTTCTAGTATTAAATCCTCTACTAACTAAAAAAATCTTAGAGATGCTAGGAGTAAAAGAACCAAAGCTTAAATATGAAGCAGATTTAATAGATGCATATCAGAAGAGATTAGAAGAAATAAGATTAAAAGTAAAATAGAAAGAGATAAAATGAAAAATATAAAAGATTATGACTTAGAAGATTTGAAACAAGAGCTTATATCGATTGGAGAAAAAGGCTTTAGAGCAGAGCAGATTTTTAAATGGTTATACCAAGAAAAAGTAAAAAACTTTGATGAAATGACAAATCTTTCTTTGGAATTAAGAGAAAAACTAAAAAATAATTATACAATCTGTAATTACAATATATTAAAAAAATTGGAATCGTCAGATGGAACAAAAAAATATTTATTTGACATTTTAGATGGAAATATTATAGAATCAGTATTGATGGAATACCATTATGGAAAATCAGTGTGTGTTTCATCACAAGTTGGTTGCAAAATGGGATGCAAATTCTGTGCATCAACAGGAATTCCATTTGTAAGAAACCTTACGGCAGGAGAGATTGTAGAGCAAATTTTAGCAATAGAGCAAGATACTGGCGACAAGATTTCGAATATAGTGTTCATGGGAATTGGAGAACCATTGGACAACTATGACAATGTAATCAAAGCAATAAGAATATTAAACAATCCAAAGGGATTGGGAATAGGTGCTAGACATATAAGCGTATCTACAAGCGGATTAGTTCCAAGAATATATGATTTAGCAAAAGAAAATATACAATGTACACTATCAGTATCATTACACGCAAGTAATAACGAAAAACGTTCAAGCATGATGCCAGTAAATAATAGATACAGTGTAGAAGAATTAATTAAAGCTTGCAAAGATTATATTGCAATGACAAATAAAAGAATATCATTTGAATATGCGTTAGCTAAGGATAACAATGACAATATGCAAGATGCAAAAGAACTTGCAAACCTACTAAAAGGAATGTTATGCCACGTTAACTTAATACCAATCAACAAAATTGAAAACGGAAAATTTACAAAAAGCTCAAATGAAAATATAATAAAATTTAGAGATTATCTAAATGACCACGGAATTGTAGCAACTATTAGAAGAGAACTTGGTTCAGATATAGAAGCTGCTTGTGGCCAATTAAGAAGAAAAAATTTGAATCCTAAAAATGAAAATAATGAGAATCAATAGTTGAATCTTATTAAAGTTTTTTAAGAAGATAATAGGAGGAAAAATATGCAAATATTTGCAAAAACAGATATAGGAAAAGAGCGAAAAATAAATGAAGACTTTTTCTATATATCAGATATGAAAGATGAAATACAGTTAGCTATATTAGCAGATGGAATGGGAGGCTATAATGCGGGCGAAGTAGCGAGCAAAACAGCAACCCAAGCTGTAAAAGAATATATACAAAAACATTTTTCAAAAGACGATATAGAAGAAACAATTAGACAAGCAATAGAATATGCAAATAGGGTAGTATATGACAAAGCAAAAAAACAAAAAGAATTAGACGGAATGGGTACTACTTTAGATGTTTGTCTAATATATAATAATAAGGTATATATTGGTCATACTGGAGATAGTAGGGTATATAAGATTAAGCACAACGAAATGCAAAAAATTACAAGAGATGACAGTTATGTGCAAACTCTAATAGAGGATGGAACAATAACCAAAGAAGAAGCATTTAATCATCCTAAAAAGAATATGATAACAAAAGCACTAGGATGCATGGGAGATGTTGTACCTAACATATATGTAGAAAATTTCGAAGAAAAAGACATAATATTAATGACTTCTGATGGATTGACAAATATGGTAAAAGAAGACGAAATCTTAAAGATTATCAATGAAAATCCAGAAGAAGCAGTAGACAAATTAATAAAAAAAGCAAATGATAATGGTGGCTATGACAACATTACAGTTGTTATAATATTATAAGTGGGGAGAAAGATTATGAATATAATAGGAAGAACAATAGCAAATAGGTATGAAATAATTAATAAAACCGGTGTAGGGGGAATGGCAACAGTATATGTTGCAAAAGACAAAGTGCTAAATAGAAATGTTGCTGTAAAAGTATTAAAAGACGAATTTACAACAGATGAAGAATTTGTTAAAAGATTCAACTCAGAAGCACAAGCAGCAGCAAGTTTGTCACACCCTAACATAGTATCAATATATGACGTAGGAAACGAAGACAATATTTATTATATAGTAATGGAACTTGTAAGAGGAAAGACACTAAAACAGATTATAACAGAAGAAGGAGCACTTCCTTGGAAATGGTCTGTAAATATAGCAATTCAAATAGCTTCTGCACTAGAAGTTGCACATAAAAACAATATAGTACATAGAGATATAAAACCACATAACATAATAATTACAGAAGATGGTGTTGCAAAAGTAACAGACTTTGGAATTGCAAAAGCAGTTTCAAATTCTACAATAACAGCATTTGGAACAACAATAGGATCAGTACATTATTTCTCACCAGAGCAAGCAAAAGGTGGATACACAGATGCAAAATCAGACATATACTCATTAGGAGTAGTAATGTACGAGATGCTTACAGGAAGAGTCCCATTTGATAGTGACACATCAGTATCAGTAGCTCTAAAACATATGCAAGAAGCGCCAGTTCCACCAATGGAAATAAATGAGAATATACCAAAAGCTGTAAATGATATAATTTTAAAAGCAATGGAAAAGGAACCAATGGCAAGATATCAAACAGCAACAGCGATGCTTAGAGATTTATCAATGGCTTTAAAAGACCCAGACGGAGAATTTGTTGAAGAAGAGGCAAATGATGGATTAACAAGAAGAATGGGAGCTATAACAGATGATATGCTTAGAAGTTCCTCTAAATCAAACAAAAAGAAGAAGAAAAAAGGAAAGCTAGCACAATTATGTGAAAAATATCCAATAGCAAAACCTCTAATCATAATATTAATAATACTTGTGCTATTCTTTGGAAGTATAGGAATAACATCTGCAATAATGAATGCGACAAATCCTAAAGATGTTCAAATACCTAATTTAGTAGGAAAAACAGAGGATGAAGCAAAAGCAGAACTAGCAAAATTAAAACTAGAATATGTAAAAATAAGTGAAGATTATAACAAAGACTATGAAACTGGAAAAATATATGAGCAAACACCAAGTTACAGCGAAGGATATAAAATAAAACAAAAAAATAAAGTATCAGTTAAAGTAAGCAAAGGAACTGAAACAACAATAGTACCAAAAGTAATTGGTGACACATATGACGATGCAGTTAAAAAATTAGAAGATGCTAAACTAAAAGCTGAAAAAGTAGAAGAAGTAAACAAAGACATAAAAGAAGGAATTGTAATAAGTCAAGAGACAGAAGCAAATTCAACTGCAAATGCAGGAGATGTAGTTAAAATACATGTAAGCATTGGTTCTGGAATACCACAAGTTGTAGTACCAGGAGTAGTTGGAAAAAATGAAAACGAAGCAAAATCAGCATTAGAAGCAAAAAATCTAAAAGTAAACATAGAATATGAAGAAGACAGTACAAAAAATAATGGAGAAGTTCTAAGACAAAGTATAAAAGCTGGTGAAAACATTGATGAAGGAACAGAAATTACTATAACCGTAAATAAACTAGCAGAGATGAAAGATGGAACAGTGAATGTTAATCTAAAATCACTTCTAAAATACACACCATCAAAAGATGATGAAGGAAAAGAAATTATAGAAAATGGGCAAGTAAAAATAGTAGTAGGAAATGACACTATATACAATGAAAGTAAGCCAAAGACTACAACAAACATCAGCGCAAAATTTAGTGCAAAAGGAAATGTAACAATAAAAATCTATGTAGATGACATATTAAAAGGAACAAAAGAAATTAATATGAATGTTACAACAACATGCACATTTGAATAATAAAACTTAAAAAGCAACTCATAGCCTAATATGAGTTGCTTTTTATAGTGAAAAAATGTTATAATAAAAAAGTAAAAAATAAAAATAGGAGAAAATATGCAAGGATTAATAATAGAAAATAAAGCAAATCTATATAAAGTAAAAGTAAATGAAAAAGAATATATAGCAACAGCAAGAGGAAAGTTCAAAAACGAGAATACTTCACCAGTAGTGGGAGATATCGTAGAAATATCTATATTAGAAGAACAAAAAAATACAGCAGTAATAGAAGAAATAAAAACAAGAAAAACATATATAAAAAGACCAAAACTTGCAAACATAACAAAAATAATATTTGTAATATCAAGCAAACATCCAAAGCCAGATTTACTAATGTTAGATAAACAATTAGCTTTTGCCGAATACCTGCATATTAAACCTATAATAGTATTAAATAAAATAGACTTAGATGAAAAAGAAGAATTTAATAAAATAAGCCAAACTTATAGGAACATAGGTTACAAGGTAATAAAAACAAATGCAAAAGAGAAAATAGGAATACAGAAATTAGAACAAGAACTAAAGGACAATATAAGTGCCTTTTCTGGAAACTCAGGAGTAGGAAAATCAACATTAATAAATGATTTGTTTAATGAAAATATAACAGAAGAAGGAGAGATAAGCCAGAAAAATAAAAGAGGAAAAAACACAACAACACATATAAAACTATACGAATTAAACAAAGATACGTATATAGCAGACACTCCAGGATTTTCAACTTTTGATGTATATGAAATTCCGTATAAAGAATTAGACAAATATTTCGTGGAATTCAAGAATGGAATAGAAAATTGTAGATACATTGGATGTAGCCACATAAAAGAAGATGAATGTGGAGTAAAAGATCTGATAGAAGAGAATAAAATAGACAGACAAAGATATGAAAATTATATTAAAATATACGAAGAATTAAAAGACAAGGAGGAACACAAATGGTAGATGTATCAACATCAATATTAAGCGTAAAAAAAGAAAATATAATAGATACAATATACAAACTAGAAGAGGCAAAGACAAATTATTTTCATATAGATGTAATGGATGGAGAGTTTGTAAAGAATAATACACACGACATTATGTTAGAATATGCAGAATACTTAGATCACGTAACCAAAGTACCATTAGATGTTCATTTAATGGTAAAAGATATAAAAAACTATGTGGATAGTTATTTGATATTTAATCCTAATATAATAACATTTCATTATGAAGCTTGTAAGGATAAAGAGGAAGTATTTGAAATAATAAAATATATAAAAGAAAAGGGAAGAAGAGTAGGAATCTCAATTAAACCAAATACAAAATTAGAAGAAATAAAAGAATTTCTACCATATGTACACTTAGTTTTAATAATGACAGTAGAACCAGGAGAAGGTGGACAAAAATTAATTCCGGAAACAATAGCAAAAATAGAAGAGGTAAAGACATTTAGGGAACAAAACAATTTGGACTTTGAAATAGAAGCTGATGGTGGAATAAATGTGGAAAATGCAACTGAACTAGTAGAAGCGGGAGCAGAAATATTAGTATCAGGAAGTGCAATAATAAACTCAAAAGATTATAAAGAAACAATTAGAAATTTAAAAATGGCATAAAAAAATAACTGTTGGTATAAGTAAAACCAACAGTTTAATTTTATTTTTCAGAATCATCTTTTTTTACTTCAACGGTAGTTGTTTCATTTAATTTCTTACTAAAAAATATTGCATATGTTATAATTCCGAATGCTAGTAAATTGATGATTAAAGTTACTAATCCACCAACAAAAGGAATTAAACTAATTGCCCAGAAAGCAAGAACTAAAATACAGTCAAATAAGATATTCATACCTTTTGAGTTCTTGTTTATTTTCTTGCAAATTATTCTTCCTAAAGGAATTGCAACAAATGCATAAGTAAGTTTAGCAATAAATAATATATATGCTAACAATACTATGATTGAAGGTAATATACCTATAATTGTGCAGAAAAGTATAATACAAGCAAGAGGAATAGCAATTATTGCTAATGCTCCATAACCTAATGCAGGAGCAAACTTTTTAGTAAGTATAGCTTCTTCTGTATCAACAAACTTAGGAGTTGCTAATACAACAATTAAAATTACAACTAAAGATACTAATAATACTTTTAAAGCATCTAAAGCATAGTTCTTTTTAAGTACAAAACTTTCATCATTAGAAGTTTCAACTTTTGTAAAGTTAATTGAACCAGTAACAACAGATTCTGGAATAGCGCTGCTTGCAGATGCAGAATAGTTGAAATCTCCACCTACGATAGCGTCAGTAGATACCAAAGCGTCTGAGAAAGAGATATTAACATTTCTTCCAACTGAACCAGCTAAACTAAATGAAGAAGTTGTTGCTGTAATGTCTCTGGCAACATATGCATCAGAATCAACTGTCAATTTACTTGATACAGAATACATATTAAATACATTTCCACTTATTGTAACGTTATTAGCGCAAACAAATAAGTCGCAGTAGATGTGGGCATCTGTATCAATAGTAAGATTATTTGCAAGAACAAAAACATTACCATCAATAGATCCGCTAATAGAAACATCTTTACCCATTATAAAAACATTTCCATCTACATTGTAATCAAGATTCACAGAATCTTCTGTAATAAATACATCATGCTTTACTATAGTTGTTGCAGGAACGTCGGAAATAGGCATGGCCTCATCATCAAGAGATATAGGAACAACACCATATTCATCATCGTTTACTGCAAAAACTGAAGTAGCAATGCAAAGCATTACAAGAAGCAACAAAATAAAAACTTTTGATTTTAATCCTTTCATAAAAATTCTCCCTTCTTTAAAATTTATACATCATAATAATATATTCAAAATTCCAAAATGTCAATGGTATTTACAATAACTTTTTAGAGGACATGATTCGCACTTTGGACTTTGAGAGGTACAAGTATTTCGTCCATGCCACATAAAAAGATGATTAATATATTTATAATACTCTGATGGAATAATTTTCAATAAATCCATCTCGATTTTAAGAGGGTCACTTTCTTTAGAAAGACCAAGCCTATTAGAAATACGCTTACAATGAGTATCAACTGCAATGCCCTGAGGTTTGTCGAAAGCTTCAAGCATAATAACATTAGCACTTTTTCTGCCAACGCCGGGCAAAGAAATTAGCTCTTCCATATTGTCAGGAACAACCCCATTATATTTTTCTACCAAAATTTGAGCAGTTGCTTTAATATTTTTGGCTTTATTCTTGTAAAAGCCACAAGGATGAATATAGCTGAAATAGCGTAAATCCGTATTTACATTGAGCGCCAGACCATGCATCGTAACATAATGGCTGCTGCGCACACCGATAGCGCAGATTTTACGGGCACGCGGCGAATCTCCGTCCAGCCATACGCCGGTGGCTTTCTCCACACGTCCGGCGGTTATCCCGTAGGAAGCGCATACGC
>OGIG01001965.1_pt1 | contig 10424 bp, 10 predicted proteins | sample 1571601 | NCBI WGS metagenome assembly OGIG01 (sample SAMEA2581953, study PRJEB24529) | metagenome | biome: Human gut stool | place: China | collected 2011 | reverse complement strand
CTTTGCTCCTCGTTCGAGGTCGAATGTAACGACATTACCCTCTCTGACATCCGTAACAACATTGTTCACGTGAAAGAAATATTTTTCAATTCCTGCAAGGTCTTTGATAAATCCAAATCCTCTGGCTTCATTAAAGAACTCTATTCTTCCTCTCAAAATTACCGGTTCTTCATCTTCTTTCCTGGGAGTGGAAATCATTATCTCCTCTACATTAATCTCTTGCTTTTTGATATTCTCTTCGGGTGGAGTTGAAGTAATCATACCATATTCGTCCACATAAGCAATCATATCATCAAAACTGCTTTTTGTAGATTTTCTACCTTCTTTTCTTTTTAATTTTGCTTCCCGCTTAGCAAGTCTTTTCTTTTCATTCTCACGCTTTCCTACTGTCATGGATTTTGCCATAGATTTTATAGTTTAATGGATGTATACTCGTCGGATAAATAAAATAACAAACTTAGAAACGACCTCAGATAGCAAACTCAACCTTACTGAGTTTCTTACCTGTCAGCTTCTGAATATCGTTAACCAACTTACGCTCTTCCTGCGAGCAAAAAGTCAATGCTGTTCCTAAATTACCAGCTCTACCGGTACGTCCGATACGATGCACATACGTCTCGGGCACATCGGGAAGGTCATAGTTTATAACCAACGGCAACTCATTGATATCAATGCCTCTGGCTGCAATATCGGTAGCTATCATTACGCGTATCTTACCCGTTTTGAAGTTTTCCAATGCAGATTGCCTTGCATTCTGACTTTTATTTCCATGAATAGCCTGACTACCGATACCTGCTTTGCTTAATACGCGGACAATTCTGTCCGCATTATGCTTGGTACGTGAGAAAACAAGCACCGACTGTCCCTCCGTTTTATGCAAAATAGAAATCAACAATTTACTTTTCTCTTTCTTCTCCACAAAATAAATAATTTGCTTGATTGAATCTACTGTTGATGACTTCGGCGTTATATAAATCTTCACTGGATTTTTCAATAACGACTTTGTCAAAGCAATAATACTATCCGGCATTGTTGCTGAAAAAAACAGCGTTTGCTTTTCTTTCGGAAGTTTCGGCAATATTCGCTTGATGTCATGTATAAAACCCATATCGAGCATACGATCTGCCTCATCAAGCACAAAATATTCTATATTAGTCAGATGGATATGCCCTTGATTTATCAAATCAAGCAAGCGGCCAGGAGTTGCCACTAAAATATCAATTCCTTTGCGCAACATATCAACCTGCGGACGTTGATTCACACCACCAAAAATAACTCCGTGACGCACACAGGTATATTTTGAATAATCATCAATGCACTCACTGATTTGCATAGCAAGCTCACGGGTAGGCGTTAATATCAGTGCTTTGATACCCTGACGTTTATCTGTCTCTTTATTTGCCTGCAAATGCTGAATAACAGGAATTGCAAACGAAGCGGTCTTTCCTGTTCCTGTTTGTGCACAACCTAATATATCTCTTTTCGCCAATGCGGCAGGAATTGCTTTTTCCTGAATAGATGTTGGAGCAATATATCCTTTTTCTTCAATTGCTTTTAAAATCGGTTCGATTATATTTAAATCTCTAAATGTCATAAATAGAATTTTTTAAAATTTGTAGTAAAGCCTAATAATTCTTCTTTAGACATGAAAAGATCAGGATTTAGGATATCCTTATTGCACTACACGGAGGAGTGAGAATTAGCAGAACTTAATTGTTAGATGATTTTCTTTTCCGGCTATCCGTTTTTATAAAAGCCTCCGCAGATAAATCATAAAGGCGGATACAAAGACTTTATAGAAAGCAGAAGAAATATAAATTCTTCCGCTTTCCTAAAGTCCGGATATTAATATCTTCTGGAGTTACTATAACCTCCGCGGCTTCCACCGTATGACGGTTTTTCAGCGCGAGGACGTGCAACGCTTACCGAAATAACCTTTTGGTCGTATTCAACGCCGTTTAATTCGTCTATTGCTTTTTGCCCTTCTTCATCACTTGTCATTTCCACGAAAGCGAATCCTCTGGAGTTACCAGTTTCTCTATCCATAATAACTTTAGCTGAAGAAACTTCTCCAAACTCTGCAAATAAATTTGTCAAGTCCGCATCATTTGTGCGATAACTTAAACCTGCAATGTAAATGTTCATCTAAAAACTTTTATTAAAATAAATACTAAATTGGAGTGAGGAGGATAATTAAAGAAGAGGACTACTTACTAACATTATATTAAAAGAAGAACTATACGATAACAATTCGTAACTCAAACTCTGCGTACAAAGGTAATGCAATAAATTAAATAAGTACGTTTACATCCATTCTTTTTTATAAGAAAGACGTTTATTATCATTTATTAGCACGCAATTGGTGTCAAATGGAGAAATGCCATAACCTTATTCTTGATATTTTATCACAATATGCCTACCTTTGTCATTGTACAATTTTTCAGTGACCAATGAATGTCAAAATAGAAGAAAGTTGGAGACAACAATTACAGGAAGAATTCAACAAACCATACTTTGAAAAGCTGGTTGCATTCGTCAAAAGTGAATATGAACGGGCACATATCCTTCCTCTCGGACATCAAATATTCCATGTATTCAATTCCTGCCCTTTCGAGAAAGTCAAAGTCGTTATTCTTGGACAAGATCCATACCCCAATCCGGGACAATATTATGGAATCTGCTTTTCCGTTCCGGATGGAGTAACCATTCCCGGATCATTAGCCAATATTTTTAAAGAAATAAATCAAGACTTGGGAAAGCCAATCCCTACCTCCAGCAATTTGGACCGTTGGGTAACACAAGGGGTATTTCCCATGAATTCCGTTCTTACCGTACGTGCACACGAAACAGGTTCACACCGAAATATGGGATGGGAAATATTCACAGACGCAGTTATCAGAAAGTTAAGTGATAAACGAGAAAATCTAGTTTTCATGCTTTGGGGAAGTTACGCAAAAGAGAAACGATCCTTGATAGATACCAACAAGCATCTAGTATTGACAACTGTTCATCCATCTCCCCGTTCAGCGGAATATGGTTTCTTTGGCTGCAAACATTTTAGCAAAGCGAACGCTTTCTTACATAGCAAGGGAATAAAGGAGATAAATTGGTAAATATATGATCCCCTAAATGAAAAGTAAGATAATACTTAAAATATTGATAATTTTCTCTTTTACAGGATGCTATAACAGAGAGCAAAATTCCCTCCTTAATGAAGCGGAAGCTTTGTTGCAAAATAAGCCGGACAGTGCTTTGAGTATATTACAGCAATTTACACCGGGAAGCCAACAAGCGGAACAGGCCAAATACGCTTTACTTTATTCTGCCGCTTTGGATCAGAACCATATCAAAATAACAAGTGACTCCCTTATCCGAAAAGCTTGGAATTACTATAAGCATCATCCGAAAGATTTGCGTAACCAATGCACAACTCTCTATTATTGGGGACGTATCAAATTACGTGCAAATGATAAAGCTGGAGCACTACGCCTTTTTCTAGAGATTGAGAAAAAGTTGAAAGATACTAATGAGCCCTATTATAAAGGACTCTTATATAGCCAGATCGGTGAAGTATATTATGCACAGATGAACTATAACCGGGCTTATCATTATTTCCGGGAATCTCGGAATAACTTCCGTCAATCCGAAAATCTACGTGAAGAAACAGAAGCTACACTTGATATGGCTGCTGCTACTTATCACTCAAAGGATGTTGAAAAAGCAATACGACTCTACTCCTCCGCACTTGATTTGGCTGATGAGCAAAAAAGTGATAAACTGGCCAAATCCAGTCTGACCAACCTAGCTTCTCTCTATGTAATATCCGGAAAGAAACAAATACCTCATGACCTATTGCTACGAATTGAACTTTCCGCACGAAAAGATACATTATACGGTTATCATACACTGGTTGATGTGCAACTCCTAAAGAATCACATGGACAGTGCACGTCATTATCTAAAACTGGCAGAAACACATACAACCGACATTCGTGACATGGCAAATTTATACTATACTGCTTATCGGATCGAAGCTCAATCCAAAAACTTTGAAAAAGCAACAGAAAATATACACCGCTACATATATCTGACTGATTCCCTGACGCGCTCGAATATGCAATTTTCTGCCGGTATGGTCGAACGAGAGTATTTCCAGGAACAATCGGCTTTCGCGGAATATCGCATGAAAAATCGTACTATTCTAGAGATTTCATCCATAATTATAGTCATTCTGTTGTCAGGTATAGCTTGGTACATAATCCGACAACGTATGCGTCTACAACGTGAACGCACAGATCGCTATCTACTATTGGTAGAAGAAGCTAATTCCGAATATAAAGCTTTGACAGAACGCATGGAGGGACAGCGCAATACCGAAAATCACTTGAAAGGATTGATCGCCTCCCGTTTCAACATCATCGATAAACTAGGCAAGACCTACTATGAGCGGGAGAACACTTCGTCACAGCAAGCTGCCATGTTCCAAGAAACAAATCATCACTGACTTTTCAGAAAACGGAGAAATGTTGCAAGAACTAGAACTAATTGTTAATACCTGCCATGATAATGCCATGCAAAAACTACGGAATGATTTTCCTGCAATGAAGGAAACAGACATACGGTTACTTTGTTACATCTTTGTCGGCTTCTCACCACAAGTTATCAGTCTGTTTATGAAAGATACAGTAGCCAATGTCTACGCCCGCAAATCACGTCTAAAGTCACGCATAAAATCTGCGGAAACAGCCAACAAAGACCTGTTTCTATCACTTTTTGAATAGTCGTTAGGCTAGTGTTAGAAAATTCAAGCATCCATTCCTACAAACGACTGAATATCAGAGTTTACCAATCAAGAGTGTTAGAAATGCGAGACTGCATTGTAACTCTGAAAAGGTAAAATCTCGCTACTTTTGCAAGCGGAAAACTTGTAAAAGAAAAAAATTATGAAAAAGATTGTTATGTTATTAAATCTCATGCTTTTTATGGTAGCATGCGGAAAAGAAAGTGATGAATATAAAAACAATTCACCATCCATTGGGCAATCATCCGATATATCGGAGGCTTTGCTCGAAAGTTTCTCAATAGAACAGCTTCCCGAAAAAACGATCTATACGCTAGGTGAAAAGGTTGATTTAACTGGAATTAAAGTGATAGGCAATTACGATGACGGTCAACGACGACCTATAAATGTAACTTTGGAACAAATCAGCGGCTTTTCCTCTTCAACTCCCGTTGAAAAACAAGAGGTTACAGTTACCATAGAGGGGAAGCAAAAGACATTTACTGTGCAAATAGCCCCTATACGTATAGAAAATGGTGTATTAACGGAAGTAGTGAACGGTTATGAAACAATCACGTTGCCCAATCATGTAAAATCAATTGCGAAAAAAGTGTTTTATGGTAGAAAAATAAGTAAAGTAATACTCAATGAAGGACTTGTGGCTATCGGAGAAGAAGCTTTCTTCAATTCAAGCATTCAAGAAATCGTTTTTCCTTCAACTTTAGAAAAACTTGAAGCAGACATATTTTACTATTGTAAGAACTTGAAGAGTGTAGACCTAAGTCAGACAAAGATCACCACACTTCCTGCCAGCACATTCTTTTTCTCTGGTATTGAAGAAATTAAACTGCCTCTAACACTAAAGGAAATCGGAGCACAAGCGTTTCTTGGAACTTCAAAGCTGAGAACAATTGAAATCCCTGAAAATGTAAAGATAATCGGGATAGAAGCTTTTCGTGAGAGTGGTATTACAATAGCAAAATTACCAAACGGAATTATAACTTTAGAAGGCAGAGCTTTCTACCATTGCCCGGAATTAACAGAAGTACTAACTTACGGATCTGTTGTCAGTGACACCCCTGACGCCATAATCAAAGCATGCTGTTTTGAAGGATGTCCACAATTAACTCGCTTTGAAATTCCACAAAGCATCCGGATATTAGGCCAAGGGCTACTCGGTGGCAACCAAAAAGTGACTCATCTGACCATTCCTTCGAATGTCATCCAAATCGATTTCTCAGCATTCGATAATACAGGTATTCAGGAAGTGAAAGTAGAAGCAACAACTCCACCACAAGTATTTGAAAAGGTATGGTACGGATTTCCTAAAAACATAGCAACCATTCGTGTTCCTTCCGGGACAGCGGAAAAATATAAATCGGCAAATGGATGGGAAGAATTTAAAGACAAAATAAGAACGTTCTAATATTTCTTTCTTCGATTATAACTGAAAGGTAAGTACCTAAACCCTTACTTTTTCTGTTATAATCGATTTTTACATTACCGACTGATTTATATTTCCCCATTTACTCCTAACCCAAACAATGCAAAATCCCCCAAACAAGGATCATCAGGAAATACCTCTGCCAAAGCAACAGTAATCTGACGGGCATTCTTCAAAGAGAAAGTTTCCGAATCCGTCAAATTTAAATAATGAGCTACCCGGCAAACATGTGTATCTAAAGGAACGATCAGATCTTTCTGGTCGAAACTATCCCAGATCCCAAAATCAACTTCCGAATCCCGACGAATCATCCAACGCAAAAACATATTCAGTTTTTTCTGTGGACTTTTTGCAGAAACCTCAAGAAAAGCACATAACTTTTCCATCGGTATTCCGGTATACACATTTAAAGCTTCCTCTAAACTGTCAAAGCAGGAGTAAGCTGTATACAAACGCTGAAAATATCCATAAAAATCATCATATGACAGCATTCGATAAAAACTATTCTTCGCTCCCGCAGGGAAATCGTCCTTCCAACGGCATGATAATACATATCGGTAAGGCGAATCTCCCATTAATCCATGTAACTCCTCTGCTTTCTTCCGTATCTGCTTACGATTACCAAAACTCATTATCGCCGTCAGCAGACCGCTAATTTCAATGTCCTGTTTCAGTGTGTAACGATGAGGGAACTGCACCGGATCACTTTCTATAAAACCGGCACAATGATAAATTTCCGCACACATCAATAGCTTGTTCTTTATATCTTCAGTCATTTCAAAAAAAGGTATCAATCATTAAAGATGCAAAAATACATATTCTAATTCTATTTTCACTCCAAATATAAAACTGACATATCTTTTAGATTATGGTATAATATTGGCATATTAACCATAGAAAGGAACAACTTTCCCAATAACGAGATCGTGATTAACAATCTTATTTTTAAATATTTGCAATATTCAAAGTAACTACTAAAAAGCTCAATAGAAGCTTTCTATTTTGAAAAAAGCATTCCATTTTGAAAAAAGATTAGCAACCAATAAAATACCAGATAACGATGAAAGTTTGTAAATTTGAAAAAATAAAGAACGAGGAAGAGATAATACGGATTATTGATTGTATCCGAAACGAACATCCTCATGTAGTAGTAATTCCAACAGCAATACCTCTACAGAAATGGCTACAAAAAATTTCTGCCAGCTGGTTTCACCATGAAGACGAAACTTCACATTCTATTATCAATACAATAGAAGAATATTACTATACATTAGCAGATCATCTTATCACAAGTAATAAACTTAACAAAGACATAAAATACTGTAATAATATCCACAACTTAGTGGAAGGAAAAGCTGATTTACTTATAGATAAAATAATAAAAGCTGAAATATACCGACTATTTAGCCATTTATTTACTTATTGCCTACGTGAACAAGGTATAAATGCCAAGTTACTCGACACCAGCATATTTATGCAACTCAATCTTGAACGAAAGCCTGACATTCCCTATATCCAGGAAAATATCCGACCATATATAGAGCAAAATCAGGATACTGAAATATTCATAGCTCCTCTCTCCTTATGCCAGAACGTATATGGTGAAATAGATTTTGTTAACAAAAAATACAATGATTATTACACTATCATATTGGCTACGGTCTTTAATGCAAATGAAGTCCTCTTATCAACAGAAATCAATCATATCTGTGCAAATCTAAATAACCAGCGCGAACAGCACTCTCTGACTTATGCAGAAGCCGAACAACTGATAAATAATGGTGCATATTTACTTTATGCAGATTGTATCACTCTTGCAGCACATTCAGATATAGCCATCCGCCTGATAGATACCAATGATACGGCAACCGAAAAGCTATATATTTCTTCCCATGATACGAAAAACAATATAAAAGCGATACTTGTACAAGATTCGGTCACCCTCGTTCGTTTTACCTCATTGAATGTGCTCCCCGACTATTTACTGATGGGTAAACTACTGGAAGTTATAGGCAAATATAAAATCAAAATTATTTCTATGGCCTCATCCAATGTATCCGTTCCCATGATCCTAGCCGCCAGCCGGGACACATTGCGCATCATTCAGAGAGAACTACACAAATATGTAAAAATGACTACCGATGAGAATATGTCCGTAATACATGTTATAGGCTCCCTTCATTGGAAACACAAACAGATAGAAAGCAGTATTATAGAAACAATCAAAGATATTCCCATATCCCTAATCGCTTATGGCAGTAATGACCACTGTTTGACTATATCAGTCCATACTACCGACAAAAACAAAGTCATCCGTTTATTATCACAACAATTTTTCAGGCAACTTTCCGCTTAGCAGGAAACAGGGTAAGCAACATATACCGTATTCCTACCGTAATCCATACGGAAAAAACAAACGGAGCAGTCAGTGTAGTAATTCCGACATCCATTCCCAAAAGTTGAAGAAAAACAGATAATAACACGGAGAATACGGCATATACTCCCCCGCTCCATGTCTTGTCTCCCAAAGCGATAGCGCATAACACACCATTATATCCCATTAGCCCTGCATTCAATACCGCAGATTCGACTCCTGCCAACAGAGCTACAGGAATAGGCAACAATGCTCCCAACACCGTATAGACAGCATTCACACGAGAATTAACCAAAATACCTAAAAGAAAAAACAGACCTGTCAATACAGCGCCACCTTGGAACATCACTTGTCCAATATTCAGGCTAAACGACTGTAAGAAAGCGAATGCTTGCGTTCCCGCAGTATTTTCGGATTTCAATAGTAAAGAAGGAAACCAGCAAGAACAGACAAACAGTAATATCCATACAGACAGAATAAAAGGAGCCGTAAATCCGGAGATAAAACGTTGCAAACTAAAAAGCCGTACAATCCACGTGGATAGGCAAGAAACAACAATCAATAATAGCAAGGAAGGCAAAGTTATCGACATAAATACCCCTATCGCAATCCCCACCAGCGTCCCATTGAACCCATACAAACCATTTTCAATATCTTCGCGACTATAACCGAACAAGTAAGCTGTCAATGTACCTACTATATTACCTGCTACAGCTAATAAAGCCATCTGCCAGGAGTTTAGCAAAACACCAACTAACATCAATCCCCCCGACAGTGCATTATTCTGAAACATCACCTGCCCCACTCCCCGTCCCAATATAAGCAAAAATTTACCCATAAATTTCTTCTTAATCTATTAAGCAATTATAATTCGAAGGAAAAAGTATATATATTTTATCTATCACACATAATAAACAGACATTTTTATACATTCATTATACAAAGAGTTGCCCTATTATTGAGCAACTCTTTTAAATATAAAACTTCTTAAGTTCAAACTTAACTTGTGATACCTTATACGGACATATTCTTACTTATAAGTTAACGGAACTTCAAAAATATTCACTCACAAAACCTACTATTATCCAAAACTGAAGGGAAAAGTGCTTTCATCAGATAAAGCAATTAATCCATTTTTCCGCTGGATACAAATTTTGTTCTCTCTCGCCAGCCAACCGGCGGCTAATGCTGTACTCTCTACGCTAAGGTTTAATCTTCTCGCCAATTCTGGTATTGAAATTTCACCAATTTCCTTTAGGGCACACCAGACCTTTCCGGCGTTCGTCCCTACTATTCTTTTATCCATGGCTATTATTTAATAATTTGGTTACAATATAGCGATTTTAGTAATAGATTATAATCAAAAGAGCGTTTTTTATTTCAGGTTTTGACATTATTTAAAACATTAAAATCCATATCACCGCAAACGGTTAAAAATATGGTCATTTTATATACATTTATACCATACTTAAATACACGAAATATTAAAATAAATTATCAAACGAAGAAATAGAAAAGCATCGTCAACAAATAGATATTCTACAAATAAGCAATATCGGACAAGTCTGTTCCCTTTTTTACCAGTACCTTTGCAAAGTGAAATACCAAAAGAAGTTATGCAACAGAAGAAAACAACGAAAGAAGAGTATCAAAAGTGCGTAAATGTCGTAGTGGAATATATCAATCAGCATTTAGGAGAAGAGATTGATTTAAAATCGCTGGCCAAGGTTTCTAATTTCTCTCCTTTTTACTTTCACCGGATAATGAAAGCATTTCTCGGTGAACCGATTGGTACGTTTATTGTCCGGACGCGGACAGAAGCTGCCG
>OGIG01001961.1_pt1 | contig 10460 bp, 10 predicted proteins | sample 1571601 | NCBI WGS metagenome assembly OGIG01 (sample SAMEA2581953, study PRJEB24529) | metagenome | biome: Human gut stool | place: China | collected 2011 | reverse complement strand
ATAATTTTTAAAATCTTTCTCCCAGCCTCTTTGTCGTTTCCAGAATCAATTAAAACAACATTTTCATCATCAACTTTATAGATACCTATATTTGTGGAATTTTTTATATAATAAGTTTTTTCTCCTACCTTAATTAATTCCATAAAAACTCCTCCAATCTTTTGAAAGATTATAACAAAAAACAACTTTTTTGTAAACATAATATGGAAAAATCATAAATTTGTAGTATAATGATGTAGGAAAATTTAGAGAGGAGAGAAAAAGTTGAAAAAAGTAGGCTTTACAATAGGAAAATTTGCACCATTTCACAAAGGGCATGAATACTTAATAGAAACTGCATTAAAAGATGTAGATGATTTTTATGTTGTAATATATGATACTCCTCAATTTGATATAGATATAGACACAAAGGAAAAATGGGTAAAGAAAAAATTCCCAGAAGTAAAAGTAATAAAAGCCTTTGACAGCCCAAAGCAATATGGTTTAGACAATGAAAGTGTAAATATACAAATGAAATATTTAGAAAATGAAATAAAAGGAATACCAGTGACACATTTTTATAGTAGTGAGGAATATGGAAAATGTGTTGCAGATTACTTGCATATACAAAATGTAGTAGTAGATGAAGATAGAAAAAAATACAATATTTGTGCAAGTAATATAAGAAAAGATGCAGAGAAATACAAAGATTTCTTAGATACAAATGTATATAATGATATAAAAAAAGACGATAAGATTATGTAATAAAGGTTTTATGTTGTATATTTCTACAAAAATTAAAGAAACTGAAAAAATATAGGTTTACAATAGATATGTCACAATAAATGAAAAAATAAAAAATGAGAAATACCAAAAATATGATAAAATGTTTTTAACGACAAAAACTTTTTATTGGAGGTATTTCTCATGAATAGTATAACACAAGATATTAACTTTAAGCAATCAGTAATTAAATATTCTTATAAACACGGAGTAACAGCAACATCAATAGTATATAAATTACATAGAAAAACAATATATAGATGGAGAGAAAAATATGATGGGACATTAAAATCATTAGCAAATAAATCAAGAAGACCACATAGAAGTCCAAATGCACACACAGAAGCAGAGATAAAAATGATAAAAGATTATAAGAATAAAAATAAAGATACAGGATTGGTTGTATTGTGGGTAAAATTAAGGAAAGCGGGATATACAAGAAGTGTAACAAGTTTATATAGAATGATGATAAAATTAGGAATTTATAAAAAAACACCAAGTAAGAAAAAAGTATATGAACCAAAGGAATATCAACAAATGCAATATCCAGGACAAAGAGTTCAAGTAGATGTCAAATATGTACCAATGAAGTGTTTAACAAAAGAATTAAAAGAGCAAGGAGAACGATATTTTCAATATACAGCAATAGACGAATATACAAGAATGAGGGTATTATGGTTTGCAAAAGAGCATAGTACATATGAGTCAAGTCAATTTATAGATGAAATAATAAAGAAATTTCCATTTAAAATAGAGGAAATACAAACAGACAATGGATTTGAATTTACAAATAGATTAAGTTATAACACAAGTATACGAGATAGAAAAACACTATTTGAAAGTAAATTAGAGAAATTAGGAATAAGACATAAATTAATAAAACCGTATACACCAAGACATAATGGAAAAGTAGAAAGAAGTCATAGAAAAGATCAAGAAAGATTTTATTATAAGAAAGTATTTTATAGCTTTGAAGATTTAGTAAATAGAGCTAAATATTGGATAAAAGAATATAATAATTTTCCAATGAGACCGTTAAAATGGCTTAGTCCAAGAGAAAAATATTTAGGATATATAAATAGTTAAAGTTCAAAATTATCATATCAGGTATTTCAACGCTAGTGATATCAAATAAGTGTGACATATGTTTGACAAACCTACATACAAAAATTAAAGAAACTGAAAAAAACTATTGAAAAAAGAACATAAAGATTGTATAATAATATTGTTATGCAGCTGTAGCTTAATTGGATGGAGCATTCGGCTACGAACCGAAAGGTTGGGGGTTCGAATCCCTTCAGCTGCACCATTGAGAAATCTGTTCGTACTATTCGAACTTTGATATATAGAAATCAATCGAAATGATTGATTTTTTTCGTTTAGAAAAAATTATAGAAAAGGTTGGTGTCTATGATAAATATTATCAAAAAAGAAATTGATGTAGAAGAATTGTTAAGAAAGAGATTAGAAATTATATGTGATTTTTGTAATACTACTCCAACTATAATAAATGGTAGTATTAGAAAAGTAGATAAGACTAATTTATCTTATTCTAATGAAATCTGTATCAATAATTTAAGTAAAAAAATTAAAATAAATGAACTTGAAAACTGCATTAACAGTCAAAATTAAGGGCATATAGTCCACAAATACTAGACAAATCAAATAAAATGATGTTATTATATTTGCAAATATTTGACAAGCAGTATCGTCTTTATTTAGGGTAAAGAGAGGTACTTCTATGATTAAACAATTTATATACGAATTATCAAATCATAGAAGAAGATACATTTGAAGATTTGCAAGATACTTATGAATTTAGTAAAAATCACGATAGAAGAAATGAAAGAGAAAAAGATGATTTTGAGATTGGAATATAAATTACAAATTAAAAAAAATGTCATTTAAATATTTTTTTAACTAAATTTTTATGGTATAATAATAAGTGTAAGAAAGGTGGTAAAGATGAATAATAATCAACAACCAAACTATGTATTGAAATTCAATGAAACTGATAGCAGGAAAGTTAAAGATCGCAATTATTATATAAAGAAAGCAGTAGTGATTATAATTGCTATTATTGTAATTTTTTCTATAATATTTGGAGAAAATTTATTTTTAGAGTTATCGTGGACAGCAAGAATATTGTTAATAGCAATTGCATTAGGAATTTTGTTTACTGGCAAAAAAGAGGATGTTCCATCTCCAGCAGAATTGAGATTTTATGATGATTATCTACTATTATTTCTTGAGAGAAAATATTATAGTGAAAAAAGTATTAAGCAAGAATATTTAAAAATGAAATATAGTGATATTACTAAAGTCAAATATCTCCCTAATACATCTAACAAAAGATTTCAAATATATGGTAATGGGCACTCTTTGCATTATGATGTAAAAAAGGATGGCAGTTTATCAATCCAACCATCTAGAGATAAGATGGTTGAAGAAGGTATGATTTATTTTTCTACTAATTTAAATCAAAATATTGATTTTATAAAAGAAATTGAAGAACATTCACCTTTAAAAGTAGAAATAGATAATACAAATTTTTAATTAAATATTATATTGATTAATTCTAATATCAATCGTCTTTGTGAGAAAGTTGTAGATAACTACTTCGTTGGCACCAGAGAAGAGATTAGCAAAGCTAATCTCTTTTAATATGACAGAAAAGGGATTCGAAAAGGAAAAAATCCAACAACAACATGAAGAAGAGTATAATACGTGAGAACTAAAAAGAAATAGTAGTTTATGCTACTATTTTTTTTTGAATAAAATACCGTAGAATTTTACCTTGAAGGCAAAAAAGTTTTATAATGTACAGAGAAAAATAAAAAATTTTTCAAAAAAATAAAACATTGTGTTTTGAATATTGTACAATATAATAACATAACAAAGGGAAGGAGAAAGATACGCAATGGAAAAAGGACTAAAAAATTCAATTTTATTTGATCAATTATGTGAGGAATGGTTATCGTACAAAAAACCAAGGATTAAAGAATCGACATATTCAAACTACAAATTTTCAATAGACAGATTTTTGAAGAGGAGCTTTTATGGAAAAACATTAGAGTTCTTCGTTGACTATAATTTTAATCAATTTGTGGAAGAATTGCAAAGCAAGTTGGCAAACAAAACAACAAGGAAGATAGGAGTAATTTTAAAATCAATTTTAAGATATGCAGAAAGAAAATATGATTTTGACTTTAAATTGGATTTAATGACATTACCCTTGGTAGATCCGAAGGAAATAGAAATATTTACTGACAGAGAAAGACTAAAACTAGAAAGACATGTTAATAAGTCGCAAGATACCAAGGAATTAGGAATACTTATTAGTCTATATGCAGGGTTAAGAATAGGAGAGGCGTGTGCACTAAAATGGTCGGATATTGATTTTGAAAACAAGCTAATCAATATAACTCATACTTTGCAACGAGTATATGTAGACAAAGACAACACAAAAGTTGTAATTACAAACCCGAAAACAAAGCAATCCGTAAGAAAGATTCCAATAGCAAGAGTACTATTTGAAAAATTAAAAGAAGTAAAAAAACAATATGGAGATAATGACTATATATTAACCGGAAGACAAAATAGATTTGTTGAACCAATCGGATATAGATATACATACAAAAAAGTACTTAGAGAATGTAGAATTCCGTACAAAAACTATCATTGTTTAAGACATACGTTTGCAACAAGATGTATAAGAGTGGGAATGGACGTAAAGTCGTTAAGTGAAATACTAGGACATTCAAATATTAGCGTAACACTATCAATTTACGTACATTCATCTTATGAAATAAAAAAGAAATTTATAGATAGACTTTAAAGTAAAAAACAGAAATGCGTAAAACATTTCTGTTTTTTGTTAATTATGGGCCTACTGCGACTACTTTGTTATGAGGACTGTAAGTATCTCGTGATATACACTCGGAAGAAATCAAAGTTCCGTTTTTATCATATACATATTTATATGTTGCAGTTTTGCAACCGTTAGAACCGCTTGAGATAACACGCGTTTCTCCAGTAGCTAAAGAAGGATCTTTTTGATAAGTTGTCTTGTATGGAACAGAAGAAATATATCTAGGATCAAGAACAACTGTGCAATCATCATCTGTTTTTAGACCATATATATAAACTTTTAACTTCTTACCGGAAGTATCTGTGACAATTCTAATAGGATAATTTCTATTATTTTTAAATCTGAAATCAGGACCACCCCAAGAAACAGTAGCATCTAACCCAGCTTTTACGTATCCAGGATTGAAATAATGGTTTGTTCTTTCTACAATCTCTAAGTTTGCATATAATACTGCATTATATAAAGTTGATGAAACTTGGCAGATACCACCGCCAACTTCTTGGACAACCTTTCCATTAGAGTAAGCCCCAGCTTTCCTAAAACCAGCAGCCTTTGTTCTTTGACCAACCGCTTGATTGTACGAGAATTCTTCGCCAGGCATTAAAACAAGGCCGTTTAACTTTGCTGATGATAAAATAATGTTATTAGATCTGTTGTAACCACTGCTAGTAAAAGAAGTAGAGAATTGTGATAACAAGTCAGGAAAAGCCTCATTACCGATTTGTTTAGTAGTAACGTTAGGATATGTTATTTTCAACGGTATAGTGTATTCATCTTGTTGATTAGAAATTATAGCTTTTGCATCTTCCATAGAAATCGCAAAATCAAGTCCGTTAGAAGAAGGGTATACAACATATGGATTTGTTGTATAAGACGCATCGACAGGCAGTTTGAATATATCTTTGTAAATAGCATCTAAGTTTATAGGTTCTGCACCAACATTATTTACAGGAATATTAATTGTTTCATTCTTTGAACTGATGTCATTAAGGAAGGATAATATTTCGTCCTTTAAATCAGAACTTGAAATTAAAATTCCGTCTTTTCCAGAAGTGATAACTAAATTAGTTCCATCAATAGAATATCCAGGATTAACAACTCTGTCCGGTAGTTGAGCGTTGATACTATCTATAAGAGAATTTAGTAAATCCTCGTCATAATTAATACTTGGCGAGATATTATAATTTTTAAGCAATAATGATAATATAGTGTAATTATTTTTTATTAAATTGTCAGACTTCCCAATATAATAAGCTTGTTCAACAGCACTGTCAACGTCAAAGCTAACTCCGAACTGTTCTGGAAGAATGACTGTCTGAAAATCGTTATGCTGTAAAGAAATTTCTTCTGAAATATGATTGCCAATAATAGAAGAAACCTTCTTTTTAGCTTCATCAATAGTTAGATTAGAGACATCAATTCCTTGAACTGAAATACCACTAAAAATAGTTTCATTATCTCTATTTATCAAAGCAAAAACTGTAGATAAAATCCCGACTAGAATGGCAAAAATAAACAACGGAATTAAAAGAAGTAAAAATGACTTTAACTTCTTTTGATGTTCTATATCTTTACAAGCCGAAGTTATAATTTCCTCAGCATCATTAAAAATCTGTCGTTCCTCGATTATTTCTTCGTCTTTGGTTTGAATATTAGTTTGTTTGCTCATTTGTATAAATCTCCGATTTTAAGATAAATATATTAAACTACAAAAAATATATTTTGTAAATAATATTCAAAATAATAAATAAATATTATAAATTTGTCTATAATAACTAGAAAAAATAGCAATATAATGATATACTATCAAAAAAGTTAAGAAAGGGTTGATAAAAATGTCAGAGAAAACTCAGGGAGAAGAGCTAAAAGAAAAGCTATTCAATGATAAAAAGAATGGATGGGAAAGTGTTTCTGAAGAAGAAGGAAGAAACATATTTAATTATTGCGATGGATATATGAAATTTTTAAATGAAGCAAAAACAGAAAGAGAAATAGTAAAAAGAGCTACAGAAATAGCAAAGGAAAATGGATACAAAGAAATTTCGGAATACAGTACTCTAAAAGCAGGAGATAAAGTTTACTATATAAATAAGGGTAAAAACTTATTTTTAGCAGTAATAGGAGAGGAAAATATAGAAAATGGAATTAACATTGTAGGATCACATGCAGATTCTCCAAGACTAGATTTGAAACCGAATCCAGTTTATGAAGATCATGGATTTGCATATTTTAAAACACATTATTATGGTGGAGTAAAAAAATATCAATGGACTACTATTCCTCTTTCTATCCATGGCGTTATTGTTAAAGCAAATGGAGAAAAAATAACTATCAATATTGGTGAAGATGATGAAGATCCAATATTTACAATTACTGATTTACTTCCTCATTTAGCTCAAGAGCAAATGGAGAAAAAATTAAAAGATGGAGTTGCTGGAGAAGACTTAAATTTATTGATTGGTAGTATCCCTATTGGTGATGAAAAAGTAACTGAAAGAATTAAGTTAAATATTTTAAAGATATTAAATGACAAATATGGAATTACAGAAAAGGATTTTGTAAGTTCTGAACTTGAACTTGTACCTGCCTTTAAAGCAAGGTCTTTAGGCTTTGATAGAAGCATGGTTGCAGCTTATGGTCAAGATGATAAAATTTGTGCATATACATCTTTAAGAGCATTACTTGATACTGTTACTCCTGTAAAAACAGCAGTATGCATATTTGCTGACAAAGAAGAAATTGGAAGTATGGGCAATACTGGTATGGAATCACATGTGTTTGATACATTCATTTCTGAATTACTAAACAAAACAAATACAAATAGACCTAACTTATTAGATAAAGTTTTCTGCAATTCAAAAATGCTTTCTGCAGACGTTGATGCTGGTTTAGACCCAATATATGCATCAGTTTCTGAGAAGAATAATGCAGCATATTTAGGTAAAGGCGTTGGTCTAAACAAATACACTGGGGCTCGTGGAAAATCTGGTGCTTCTGATGCAAATGCTGAATTTGTTGCACAAATAAGAAATATATTTGAATCTAACAATATCATGTACCAAGTAAGTGAGCTTGGAAAGGTTGATACAGGCGGAGGCGGAACTATTGCCTATATTTTAGCTAATAAGGGTGTTGATGTTATTGATTGTGGTGTTCCAGTTTTATCAATGCATGCTCCTTATGAAGTTACAAGCAAATTTGATGTTTATGAAGCTTACAGAGCTTACTCAGCTTTTTGGAATAACTAATTATATAAAATAAAACAGAGATTCTTAAAAAAGAATCTCTGTTTCGACTTTTAACTATTGTTTTTATTCAAAGTTTCTGTTCAAGGTAAACTGTGCTGCACTTCTTATCATATCGTCTTGATCTCCAACGGCTTTGTACAAAATGTCGTTAGGGCATTTCGGATTCAATACTACTAAGAGTCTTACAGCTTGATAGTCTCTGTAGAGGCGTTTAAGCGCATCTTCTGGGCAATTCTGGTGAATTGCTACAGATTTTCTAATTTCAATGTCATCCTCTTTTGAAAGACTTCTGAGAATGTCCGGTGGGCATATTTTGTTTGATGCAATGGCATTCTTTACATAGTTTCTGTCATCATTGGCCAAAAGTTCCAAAATTTCAACAGGACAACTAAGATTCCCTGCAACTGCTCCTCTGACACTCATGCACTTGTCTTTCGCCAATATGCTTAAGGTTTCTGCAGATGAGTTCTTGTTTTTTGCAACAAATTCTCTTACTCTTGCATCACTGTCGCTTGCAAGAAGTTTAAGAATTTTATCAGAGCAAATTTCGTTTCTTGCAACTTCCGCTCTAATAAAAACATCCGGGTCTTCTGCTAGCTTTTCGAGAATCTCCAAGTGGCAGTATTTACTTGCCGCAACCTCTTTTTTGGTGTCTCCTCTTTTTGCAAGATAAGAGGTTACACCAAAGTCTTTTGCCTTGAGCATTCTTAGAACGCCCTTATTCCGAATAAGGGCATCTACGATTTCAGCATCGGTAAACAGGTTAATAATAGTTTCAAAGTCCATGATAATTCCTCCTAAAATAAATTTTTTCATGGTTGTGTTTTTACTCTGTAAAACGGAGTTTATATAGCCAGTAAAACTGGAATACTATATAATTATATCACATTATGTTAAGTTCTGCAAATTCTATTACTTAGAAGCTTCTTGTACTACCGCCTCCACCAGAAGAACCTCCGGCCGCCTGAGAATCCTCCACCACTTGAAAAACCTCCGGCCGTCCACTTGAGTACCTTCCTCCTCCGCGAAGTATATCTTGAACTGATTAATAGTATAGCATTAATAAATAAAATAATCATTGTTACACTAAAAGATTTTGATACTAAAAATGACACGATTCCAATTAGAACCAAATATATTAATTTGATTTTAACTTTTTGAATATACCTCAAAAAAACTGATATGTTAATTGAAATTATTCCAACTATAATAATTTTGCTGGATATAGAATCAAAATCTTGTCCTTCCTCTGGTTTTTGTGCTTCCGAAATACTTATATTATATTCTTTGCATACTTCCTTCAAAACTGCACTAAACCCATTTTTAATGCCCTCATTATAGTTGTCATTTTTTAAGTATGGTATTATATACTTATCTTGTATTCTTCCAGTTTTTCCATCTGTTAACCTTCCCTCTAAACCATACCCCACTTCAATTCTAAATAGTCTATCCCCTGTTGAACATAATAGCAGAACTCCATTATTTTTGTTTTTGTCTCCTATTCCAAATTTTCTAAAAAGCTCTGTAGCATATTCTTCAATGCTTTGACCTCCTAAGCTTGATACGGTTACAACTACAATTTGTGCACCTGTTTTTTTCTGTAGTTCAATATTTGTATTTATAATGTATTCTTTTGTTTCACTACTTAATATTTTAGCATAATCGTTAACATAGAACTCATTTGTCTGTGATACTACTGCAAGTGTTTTCAATGGCAGTAATATCATTATCAAAATAAGCAAACATACTATTTTCTTTGCTTTATTCAAAGTTAACATTAGGAACCTCCTTACTTCCTTCAGTTGCTTGGAAGTATTCCTTTGCTCCATATCCAAACATATTTGCCATTAAATTTGTTGGAAATTTTTTTATTTTTAAGTTGTATTCTTTGACTGCCTCATTGTAGTCTCTTCTTGCTGTTGCTATACGGTTTTCTGTTCCTGCAAGTTCATCTGATAGTTGTATAAAATTTTGTGAAGATTTTAATTCTGGATAATTTTCAACAACAACTAATAAACGATTCAATGCACTTGTTAATTCTTCATCTGCATTTGCTTTTTCTCCAACTGTTGTAGCACCTGCAAGTTTTGCTCTTGCTTCTGTAACTGAAGCAATAATTTCTTTTTCTTGTGCTGCATATCCTTTAACTGTATTTACTAGATTTGGTATTAAATCTGCTCTTCTTTGTAATTGTGTATCTATTGTAGCAAATTTATTATCTACCTCCTCTGCTTTTGCAACTATTCCATTGTAACTTCCTCCTAGACTAATAGCAATTATTATAACTACTGCTAGAATTACAATAATGATTGCTGACTTTTTCATTTTTATCATCCTTTCTATTGGCATAATATTGTTCACCAATTAGAGAAATTTTATCACATACATAAAAACATTTCAACATTTTTGCTTGATTTCAGATTAAATAATCACTTACCTCCTGCAACTCCTCAAAATTTTTTTGTCTTAAGATTTCGTATACAACTATTGCTACTGAATTTGATAAATTAAGTGAGCGAAGTGTTGGTCTCATTGGTATTCTTGCTGTTTGTTCTATATATTTTTTAAGTGTGTCTTCT
>OGIG01001955.1_pt1 | contig 10502 bp, 10 predicted proteins | sample 1571601 | NCBI WGS metagenome assembly OGIG01 (sample SAMEA2581953, study PRJEB24529) | metagenome | biome: Human gut stool | place: China | collected 2011 | reverse complement strand
TTCTTGCGGTTTTACTTGATATGGTTATTCCATTTCATTTTGGATAAACAACTTCAAGTTTACAGAACTGAATCAAAAGAGCTCGAAGGAGCTCTTTTTCCTTTTTTATAATAGTATCATTATGGTATAATAGAGACATTAAAATCGGAAGTTGGAGGATACACGCATGAAAATTGTAATCATTAATGGAAGTGCCAGAAAAGGAAATACGCTGGCAGCAATCAATGCATTTATAAAAGGAGCGTCAGAAAAGAATAAAATTGAAATCATTGAACCCGACAAACTCAACATTGCACCATGCAAGGGATGTGGTGTCTGTCAATGCTCTAAGGGATGCATCGATAAGGATGATACAAATTCTACCATTGATAAAATTGCTGCCGCAGATATGATTCTTTTTGCTACACCAGTTTATTGGTGGGGAATGTCAGCACAATTGAAACTTATCATTGATAAGTGCTACTGCCGTGGATTGCAGTTAAAAAATAAAAAAGTTGGCACGATTGTTGTAGGCGGTTCTCCCGTAGACAGTATCCAGTATGAGCTGATTGATAAGCAGTTTGACTGTATGGCAAAATATCTTTCATGGGATATGCTTTTCAAAAAATCATATTACGCAACAGCCAGAGATGAACTTGAAAAAAACAAGGATTCCATGAACGAACTTGAGGGGATCGGAAAAAATTTATAAAGCACGTTCCAGATTCGGATTTGCAGAGATAGAGAATTTGTGCTGAGAAGTGTTAATTTATAATGTGTTAAGGAAAGCTAATATTAGATGAGAATTCTGTCGGTATATTCGACAAATGTACAAGTAGAAATATTTGCAGAATACGAAAGCGTATTCGCAATATCCGGATTGTGAGAAATCATCATCGGTGCTGGAAAAGTGGAGGGCGAATTAATATGAAGTATGCCGGAACTGCCGGAGGTTGAATCTGCAACGGAATATTACAAGCAATCCATGATGACGGGATTTATGCAGTGGTTTTGCCGGACAGGTGGAAAGAAAAAATTCTCAGAATCAGATATCGAAGCAAAGAAAGAGATTGCAAAATTCAAAGCAGGTGACAGAAATCCTTATTCCTGGAATATGGAATTTTATGAGTATGAGGATGGCAGCGGATACGAAGCGAGATTTACAACTTGTGGAATCTGCACACTGATGAATGAACTGGGACTGACTAAGCTGATACCTGCAATGTGCCGCCTTGACTATACAATGAGTGAAGCAGATTGTGTCAGTAATTTTGCCAAGGAATATACAATCGCTTCGGGTGGACCGTATTGCGACTGCGGTTATACGAAAAGAAGTGCAAAATAAAATGTTATAGAAATAAGAGTAGTTTCACAGACTGCTCTTATTTTTTTGAAAAATTTAAATCTTTTTTCCAATCCCTCCTGTCTTACTTAATAGAAGGGAGGAAGGACAGATGAAAAATATAATAAAATGGTTTGTGCTGCTGATGCATAAGGACATGCAGAATTTTGAAATGAACGAGGATACGGATTGCTCGGTTCGCAAACAGATTATGAACAGAACAAATCGCAAAAAGGAAGGTGAAAGATTATGATGAAAATGAGAAAACCTGGATATATTGCACTTGCTGTCCTGATGGTAGCAACAATCGCTTTAACAGGATGTAGCAATGTAACAGAAGCAAAGGGAAGTCCGACTACGGAAAAAGAAAAAGTAGCAGAGAAAACACCACAGAAGAGGGTGAAAGTTATAGTAGAAAATGCTGCAGAAACAGCTATTGAAACAGTCAGATTGGCGCAGAAAACAGAAGGAACTGAAAATTTAGAACCGGAACCTGGGGCAGAAGAAGATACAGCGGGAGAAAATACAGAGGGAGAAAATGAGACGGGAACAAAGCAAGGAAAGACAGAGGAGACAGACCAGTCAGATAAAAATAAAAGCGGTAAGAAAAAGAATACAACAGTAGCAGATACAACCGATTCAAATAAGCCGCCACATGACGGAATGATATATGATGTCAATGAAGGAACATGGATTGATATGCCGGAGGTTCATCCGGATGGTTTTGACAGAAGTGCGGCCGAAGAGGTGTGGTCTTATGTGAATGCAGAGAGAACAGCAGCAGGCCTCAATGCACTTACCTGGGATGAGGACATATACAATTTTGCATGTCAGAGAGCACAAGCAATTGTATCAGATTTTTCCCATAATGGCTGTGGCAATTATGGAGAAAACATAGCATTAAATTCTGCGGGAAGCGCATATAGAATCCACATGCAGTGGAAAATTTTGCACTGGAAGAAAGTGAAAACAGTGGTGGAAACACAACAAGAGAATTCAACGGACAGACACTTGACCTTACACAGGCGCAGGCAGAAGCTTTTGATAATGGAAATATATGGATAGCGGGCAACGGCATCATCATTTATGAACACAGCGATGGAACGTTATCCTGCAATGCCTATGGACCGGAGGCAGAAGCAGCTTTAAATGAGTATATTGACAGCCATGACTGGTGAGAATAGAAGATGGAAATGTGCTTGCGGTGGAAGAACTGTTTCTGTTAAAATTTTAAGAAATCAGGCGTTATAGGAAAAACACATGAGAAATAAGGAAGAAAGAAGGAAAAGAAAATGACATATACACAGGCAGTTGAAAAAGCATGTAATGGAGATTCGACGGGATTTGAATTTCTTTATGATACAACAAAAAATAATAAATATTATCTGGCTTTAAAATATGTGAAAGATGAAGAGGCAGCAAAAGATGTTCTGCAGGAAGCATACATACGGGCGTGGAAAAATCTGGATAAACTAAAAGAACCGGAAAAATTTGATTCCTGGTTAGCACAGATTGTGGTAAATACAGCAAAAAATGAACTGGAAAAACGCAATCATACACCGCTTGATTTACGCATGGAAAGTGGTGAGGAAGAAGATGCAGAAATCATGGATCAGGCAGTAAGCGTCTGGGAAAATGAGCCGGAATTAGAATATACGAAAGAAGAGACCAGACAGCTGGTGCATGAGCTGATCGATGCATTGTCTGACGAGCAGCGTCTGGTGGTAATTGCCTTTGAATTAGAGGGACTTACCACAAAAGAAATTGCAGAACAGCTGGGCTGCCCGGAAGCTACAGTGAAATCAAGACTGCGTTATGGCAGGAATAATATCAAGACAAAGGCAGAGGAACTGCAGAAGAAGGGATACAAGCTTTACAGTATTGCACCAATGCCGTTACTGCTGTATCTGTTGAAAAAGGAAATGGTTGTATCTGCGGCGGAGCCATCCACCCAGCTTTTATTAAGTGAATGTAGAAAAAGTATAGCAAAGAGTACATATGGTGCAGGAAAAACTGCAGCCTCAACAGCGGTAAAAGCCGCAGGCACAGCAAGAAAGATATCATTTTTGTCAACTGCAGCTGGAAAAGCGGTAATTGGAATCGTGGCAACGGCATCTATAGCAAGTGCAGTGACAGTTGGTGTCATCAGCTACAATAAATCAAATGATAAAAATACGACCGCACAGGAAAATGTTCCGGCAGTAGAAGAAGTTCCGGTAAATGCAGACCAGCCAATAGATGGCGTGGGTGAGGATACAGAGACAACGGATGCACCAGAGGATGAAAATGGAAGTGAAAAATATGCTGATATTCCGGAATCTGTGCTTCCAAGTTCCGTGCGTAATGATAAAGACTATTTTGAATTCTGGGACGAGCCGGTAAAGGCAACCTGCTGGATTGACGGTGTCAAGGGAACGATTTATGCAGACTGGGATATGACACAGATTATTAAAGAAGTTACCTATGATGTAGATGGTTATGAGGATGAGCTTCTTATCATTGGCTCTACACTGGATGGCGGTACCCATGCCATTGCAATTTATAACGGACAGTATGTTGTGGTAAATGATGCCATGTGGGATCATTGGTATAATGGAAAGAGTTCTGCTTTTGATTAATACGAAAACTTAAGATTTCGTTAAATTTATGGAACTGATTCTTAAGGTTGTCTGTGAGACATTGACCAACCAATTCCAGTAAGATATATTTGAATTAATAGGCTGCGGAAAAACAGTCCGGATTAAGGAGTATAAGTATATCAAAGTAAGGAGGAACTATGGGCATGGAAAAGCAGAAGGCGAAGACTGGTCCGAAAAAGAAGGTTGGAAAAAAGCAGAGAAGAAAGAGAAAACTGATACTTTTTATTGTAGAAGTATTAGTGATACTCATTTTGCTGGTAGTATTTTATGTAATGAGTAAGCTGAATAAAATCAATAATACCGGTTCCTTAGATGCGAAGAAGCTGAATATTAATATAGACAGCGAGACCCAGGAAGTGTTAGATAATTATACCAATATAGCTATCTTTGGAATTGACAACCGGAGCAGTGGAAATTATGAAAGCGGAAACAGCGACTGTATCATGATTGCCAGTATCAATGATGATACCAAGGAAGTGAAGCTTGTATCCGTATACCGGGATTCCTTTCTGGCAGTAGATGATAAAGACAGCCTGCGGAAACTGAATGCAGCTTATGCCAAGGGAGGACCGACCGGTGCAGTAGCGGCGTTAAATAAGAATCTGGATTTGAATATTACCGAATATGTATCCGTAGACTTCAATGCGGTAATGGAAGTTGTGGATGCATTAGGTGGAATAGAGTTGGATATTACCAGGGAAGAAGCCAGCAATATGCACATCTGGATTGATGAAATGAATGAAGTCATGGGAACCCATGGCAAGCCGGTTTCCGGACCGGGCGTGCAGCAGGTCAATGGAATACAGGCACTTGCCTATTGCCGTGACCGAATGAGTGGCGGAGACGATTTCCGCCGGACCGAGCGCCAGCGTATTGTAGTAGGAAAGATTGTAGAAAAAGCAAAGCAGGCAGACATCCTTACTTTAAATGATTTGGTAGACAAGCTGTTTCCGGACATTTCTACCAGCCTTTCTACCACAGAAATATTGGGACTTGCAGCCCATGTCAAAGAGTATGAGCTTGCAGATACCCAGGGCTGGCCATTCCAGTTAGACACCAAGATGATGGAAAAATCCATCGGAGCAGTAGTTGTACCAACGGATTTGGAGACTAATGTAGATTTGCTGCACCGCTATTTATTTGATGTAGAGGATTATGAAACGACAGATAAGGTGAAAGAAATCAGCAAGGCAGTAAGCAACAGGACAGGAAAGACGGCAGCAGATACCACCCGGGATACGAATCCGCTGGTGCAGGATGCAGCTGCTGCTGAAACAACAGAGTAAGAGGAAAATCCAACCAAATTTTATAAAAATTTCACAAAAAATAAGAAAAATCCAGTTACCTTTTGTATATTATTATGTTATGATAAAAATATATCAGTAAACATACAATGATTATCAAGGAGGTATTACGAATGCAGAGATTTACATTACCAAGAGATTTATACCACGGCAAAGGTGCATTGGAGGCACTGAAGAACTTCGAAGGAAAGCGCGCAATGATCTGTGTTGGTGGAGGCTCCATGAAACGGTTTGGTTTCCTGGATAAAGCAGAGGCATATCTGAAAGAAGCAGGTATGGAAGTGGAACTGTTTGAAGGAATTGAACCGGATCCATCTGTTGAGACCGTGATGAAGGGTGCTGCCGCTATGGAGAAGTTTCAGCCGGACTGGATTGTAGCAATCGGTGGTGGTTCTCCAATTGATGCTGCGAAAGCAATGTGGATTAAATATGAATATCCGGATATTACCTTTGAAGATATGTGTAAGGTATTTGGAATTCCGAAATTAAGAAAGAAAGCACATTTTTGTGCAATTTCTTCTACCTCAGGAACAGCAACAGAAGTAACTGCATTTTCCATTATTACGGATTATGAGAAGGGAATCAAATATCCGATTGCGGATTTTGAGATTACACCGGACGTAGCAATCGTTGACCCGGAACTGGCAGAGACCATGCCGCAGAAACTGGTAGCCCATACTGGAATGGATGCGATGACACATGCCATTGAAGCGTATGTTTCAACTGCCAACAGTGATTTTACAGACCCGCTGGCACTCCATGCCATTGAGATGATTCAGCATGATCTGATTGATTCCTATAACGGAGATATGGCAAAACGTGATGCCATGCACAATGCCCAGTGTCTGGCTGGAATGGCATTTTCCAATGCACTGCTTGGAATCGTACATTCTATGGCACATAAGACCGGTGCCGCATTTGCCGACTACGGTGCACATATTATTCATGGCGCAGCTAATGCCATGTATCTGCCGAAGGTTATTGCATTTAATGCAAAGGATGAGACTGCAAAGAAACGTTATGGCGTGATTGCAGACTTTATGAAGCTTGGCGGAGAGACACTGGACGAGAAAGTCGCACTTTTAATCCAGTACCTGCGTAAGATGAATGATGACTTGAATATTCCGCACTGTATTAAGAACTACGGACCGGACAGCTATCCGGCTGAGCAGGGCTTTGTACCGGAAGAAGTATTCTTAGAGAGACTGCCTGAGATTGCAGCCAATGCAATTTTGGATGCCTGCACCGGCTCCAACCCAAGACAGCCAAGTCAGGAAGAAATGGAAAAACTGCTGAAATGCTGTTACTATGACACAGAAGTAGATTTCTAAAAAATAGATTAAAAATGAAGTAAGCCCCGTTTCGATATCGCATTGATATTTGAGACGGGGTTTTTACAGTCTGAAAAATGGTTTTACAAAGGTAATACCCCCACAGCACTGCGGGGGTACAAAGGGGAGTTATGAAAATTTATGAAAAAAGTTTTATCAAATAGAGAGACAAGACATTGGGGGATGAACCTGTTCTCTATTGATATTTGTAGTATACCCGGATTTTGTGAAAAATAATTGTCCAGATTATGAAAAAAGCGTTAAATTCTAAAAAAATTTTTCTGAAAAAAATTCACGAATCTTGTATATTCCCCTTGCGTAAAACACAAGATATGGTATACTGTATATGCGTTGAAGAGATTCGACACAAAATCTAGTACAGTTTTGTGTCGATTTTATGCGAATAGACTATTTTTTATGGGAGAGGATTTCAATGAAAATCATTAAAAGAAGCGGCGCAGAGGCTGTTTTTGACATTTCAAAAATTATTATTGCAATCAATAAAGCGAACCATGAGGTGGTGGAAGCGGAACGATTGACTGCAGACCAGATTAAGGAGATTGCACAATATATAGAGGATTCCTGTAAGGATGCCAACCATGCCCTGAATGTAGAAGATATTCAGGACTTAGTGGAGGATCAGTTAATGGACAAGAGGGCTTTTTCTGTTGCCCGGAAATACATTACTTACCGCTATAAACGTGCCCTGGTACGTAAATCCAACTCTACGGATGAACAGATTTTAAGTCTGATTGAATGTAATAATGAAGAAGTAAAACAGGAGAATTCCAATAAGGATTCAACCGTAAACAGCGTGCAGCGTGACTATATGGCTGGTGAGGTGAGTAAGGATATTACCAGAAGATTCCTTCTCCCGGAGGATATTGTAGAGGCACATGAACAGGGAATTATCCATTTCCATGATGCAGATTATTTTGCACAGCATATGCATAACTGTGATCTGGTAAATTTAGAGGATATGTTACAGAACGGAACCGTTATCAGCGGAACCAGAATTGACAAGCCACATTCTTTCTCTACAGCGTGTAATATTGCAACCCAGATTATTGCTCAGGTGGCAAGTTCCCAGTATGGCGGACAGAGTATTTCACTGGCACATTTAGTACCATTTGTCCAGATCAGCCGCGAGAAAATTCATGCAGAGCTGGTGCAGACATTAAAAGAGAGCGATGTGGAACTGAGCGAAGAGAAGATTAACAGCATTGTGGAAAGAAGACTTCATGCGGAAATCGAGCGGGGCGTACAGGTTATCCAGTATCAGGTAGTAACCCTGATGACTACCAACGGACAGTCCCCATTCGTAACCGTGTTCATGTATCTGAACGAAGCAAAGAATGAGCAGGAGAAAAAAGACCTTGCCATGATTATAGAGGAAGTGCTAGACCAGCGTTATCAGGGTGTTAAGAATGAGGATGGCGTATGGATTACACCGGCATTTCCAAAGTTGATTTATGTATTGGAAGAGGATAATATCCATGAGGATTCGGAATACTATTATCTGACCAAGAAAGCAGCAAAATGTACTGCAAAGCGTATGGTTCCGGATTATATTTCTGAGAAGAAAATGAAGGAATTAAAAGATGGCAACTGCTATACCTGTATGGGCTGCCGTTCCTTCCTTACCGTATATCATGATGAAGATGGCAAGCCAAAGTTCTACGGTCGTTTCAATCAAGGCGTGGTAACCTTGAATCTGGTAGATCTGGCGTGCTCTTCCGGCGGAGATTTTGAAAAATTCTGGAAGCTATTTGATGAGCGTTTGGACCTTTGCTACCGTGCATTGATGGCGCGTCATAACCGCCTGAAGGGAACACCTTCTGATGTGGCACCGATTCTCTGGCAGTACGGAGCACTTGCACGTCTGCAAAAGGGTGAGACCATAGATAAGCTGCTGTATGGTGGATATTCTACAATCTCGCTGGGATATGCGGGACTTTGTGAATGTACCAGATATATGACAGGTAAATCCCATACCGATCCAAGTGCCACACCATTTGCACTTGAGGTGATGAGAAGGCTCAATGCAGCATGTGCCAGATGGAAAGAGGAGGAAAATATTGATTTCAGTCTTTATGGCACTCCTCTGGAGTCCACGACTTATAAGTTTGCAAAATGTCTTCAGAAGCGTTTTGGTGTGATCAAGGGTGTTACAGATAAGAATTATATTACCAACAGCTATCATGTTCATGTCACAGAGCCGATCGATGCCTTTGAAAAATTAAAGTTTGAGTCACAATTTCAGGAGCTTTCTCCGGGAGGAGCCATCAGTTATGTGGAAGTGCCAAATATGACAGATAATATTGATGCCGTGTTAAGTGTGATGCAGTATATTTATGAGCATATTATGTACGCAGAGCTCAATACAAAGAGTGATTACTGTCAGGAGTGTGGCTATAACGGGGAGATCCAGATCGTGACCGACGACGATGGAAAGCTGATCTGGAAATGTCCAAATTGTGGCAACACCGATCAGGATAAAATGAATGTGGCGAGACGTACCTGTGGATATATCGGAACACAGTTCTGGAATCAGGGAAGAACTCAGGAGATCAAGGAAAGAGTGCTTCATTTATAAAAAAATTAAAAACAAACAGATCATAGAAAACGAAAAGCTCCGAAAGGTGAATGCTTCCACCCTTCGGAGCTTGTTTGTTTTATAATCTCAGCAGCTGAAAATGTTTCATTTGCCTTTAGATATTATAAAATTATTATTTCTCAGAATGTTCTTTTTCTGTAATCTGCAGCAGGAAATCCTTCAGCAGGATCTTCACCGGCTTACGTCCCGTTTTTCGTACAGACTCAGGAATAAACTTCAAGGTAGGGAATGCCTGCATAATACGTTTGTTTCCGAAAAAAGGATTCTTTTTCTGGAAAGAGGTATGACGTTCTTTATATTCCCTGAAACGCTGTTCAATCTCTGCAAGTTTGGAATCCTCGCCGGAGTAGGTTTCTTTTAATTCTTCCAGACGTTTTAAGAAGCCCTCGGCTCGTTCATTTTGTGTATGAATTTTGGAAAATATGATCTGGCGCAGAGAGGAAAAACGCTCTTCTTCCAGTTGGGCAATTAATTCGTCCCGAATATGGTACAGTGTTTCCAGCTGATTGCGGAAGTTTATCGTCGTGATCACGGTATAAATAAGATCGGCTGCCACCACTACCGTTACCACAGTCAGCAGGATCAGACCTGTCTGTCGGGGAATGCTGTAGATAATGGAATTTAATGCCGGTTGTAAAAAGTCAAAAGCAAGCAGTGATAGAAATCCCCAGAACATGGATGGAACCAGCACTGTGCATGGAACATCTTTTCCATTCCCCAGGATGTGAAATACTCGATGGCCGTTGCCAAAAGCATGCCTCCCAGATATAACAGAGAAGGGTGGGGAGTCAGCGGCCGCAGAAATACATATACGATCGTTCCGCCGAAACCATAAAGGGGCAGCAGGGGACCGATCAGAAATCCGCGGTTTGTCAGTTTATGCGCTTTGATGGAGCAGAAGGAACTTTCGTAGATCCATCCGAAAAAGCTGTATAAATAAAAGTCCATCAGTATAAAATACCAGGATAATCCAAGAAACATATGTGCCACCTCATCATTTGTCTGTATTATTTTGCGTAATAATGATAAATATGATACAGTAATTTTTTGAAAAAATCAAATTTAGGGGTTCCCAATAAGAACGGTTTGTGTTATAGTAATTGGTATCAAAAGCTGGGAAGAGGAATAGTAGCTGTTCAAACTTCATACAGAAAGCTGTTGGTTGATGTGAAACAGTAGAAGTGAAGCAGGGAACTCACCTTTGAGCAGCCGGTTGAACTGATGAAAGAAAAGAGCAGAATATGCTTTAGTTTTTTATCAAAGTAGATTAGGACGGAGACCCACCGTTAC
>OGIG01001940.1_pt1 | contig 10602 bp, 5 predicted proteins | sample 1571601 | NCBI WGS metagenome assembly OGIG01 (sample SAMEA2581953, study PRJEB24529) | metagenome | biome: Human gut stool | place: China | collected 2011 | reverse complement strand
TGCTAAATCCTTCGTTTTGTGTTCCTTTCAGCCCACAAAATCCGCCTGTTCTGCTGCCACTGAAAACGGTCTGTCTGGCGTGGGACAGCCCCTTTCCAGCGCCAGCGGTCGCAAAAGGTATAACACACTAGACTTTGCAAGCAAAATCGTGTGCCAACAGGGGTGCTACCCGCCCCCTATTGGAAACCCAGAGCCAAAGGGGCTTTGCCCCTCTGGACGCCCCGCCTGTCCATGCAGTGGCGATCCATCCTGCTCCCACACGATAGATACGCTCCTGCCCGAACAGGTAAAACAGGCACAGAGATTTGCCCGGGTGGCGGGCAGATTTCTGTGCCTGTTTTGGTCAGTAGTGACTGGGAAAAGGTGAACGGAAAGCCTTGCTGACTGATAAATTTGAGTTGGATATTTTCGTATTGAGATGCGAAAATCTGTTGTTCTGAATTCCTGTATCTGGTATAATAAAAGCGTCGAATTCTCTGACCGGAGGTACCCATATGGCCATTTCTTACAATAAGCTCTAGAAACTGCTCATTGATCGTAAAATGAGCAAGGCAGACTTACGCCGTGCGGCGAGAATCGCCCCCAACACCATGACAAAGCTAAACCGCGACGAAGAAGTAACCCTAGAAACGCTGGGGAAAATCTGTGCCGTATTGGGTGTCAATATTGGGGATATTATCGATTTACTTCCCCAGGTATAAGTATATTTATCGCATAGGAGATTTCTTAAGATGTTTGATATGGATCAAAAAATAGATTTTCAAGCGCAAGAAAATGCCACCAAAATGATAGGGTACGTAAAAAAGGCCGCGGAAATAACCCATACAGTCATCATGGCGGATCAAAAAGCATCAAAGGCCGTTTCTGCAATTCAAACACAAGATAAGAGCAGAAAATGGACAGTTTTGCAGGAATATCTGAAAGAATACAGTTTATTTATCAATAACACAACCTTTCTTACCGGAGTTTGCGTCTACCAAGTAAATGCGGAGTTCTATGCTGAGGTTAATTTGCAGGAGCTTGACCGGCAGCTTCAAATTATGGTTGGAATCGTATACCTGAAAGAGGCAGTTCGTGCCGCAGTCAGTGAGACATATAAAGAGTACCTGAAAAAGTTGCTGAGGGAAAGTGGAATATTCACCGAGGCACAGCTAAATCTTTTGTAAATCGAATGGAGAGCCAATATGCCAACACTTGAATGGATTGGAAAAGATAAAGTGGTAAACCACCACCAGGAGGTGCCTTACCGGGTGCTGGAGCGCCAATACAGCTATGACGAAGCCGGACAGCACGCCGAGGACAACGGCAGCGAAAACATGATTATCCACGGCGACAATCTGGAGGCATTGAAAGCTCTGCTGCCACAGTATGAGGGCAAGGTGAAGTGCATCTACATTGATCCACCGTACAATACCGGCAACGAAGGCTGGGTGTATAACGATAACGTCAATGACCCCAAGATCAAAAAGTGGCTGGGTGAAGTGGTGGGCAGAGAAGGAGAGGACCTTTCCCGGCACGATAAGTGGCTGTGCATGATGTACCCTCGCTTGAAGCTGTTGCAACGGCTGTTGGCAGAAGATGGATTTATTTTTGTAAGCATTGATGTTTTTGAATATGCAAATCTCAAATGTATAATGGATGAAATATTTGGGGTTGCAAATTTTAGAAATTGTATTTCTGTGCGTCGAGGTATAAAAAATGTTCAGGCCCAGTTTGAAACTGTGCAGGCGTTGTCATTAGGGCATGAGTATATTTACTTGTATTCTAAGAATCCTCAAGCTAAACTTCCTAAACTTTCCAAAGACTTTGAAATTGAAAAAGCAGGGAAATGGGATACGTTTTGGCGTGGAACAGATAGACCTACTATGCGATATGAAATTTTTGGATACTGCCCAGAAAAAGGTCAATGGAGATGGGAAAAAACAAGAGCCAGCAAAGCAACTAGAAATTATGAAAAATTTCTTTCCGAATATGCAGATAAGATATCCATTGATGACTACTATATTGAACATCTGATGGCAACAAATGAAAAACTAGATTTTGTCCGAATGAATGAAACGGGTACGATTCAGTATTATGTCCCACCACAATCAGGAAAACTATTGAGCGACAACTGGATGGACATTCTTTTGTCTGGCTCATATGCTGGATTTGATACAGAAAAAAGCATTTTGTTACTGGATAGAATTGTAAAATGGATAGCTACAGATAATGATATAGTTCTCGATTCTTTCGCCGGTTCTGGCACTACTGCCCATGCTGTGCTGAACATGAACAAGGCCGACGGCGGCAACCGCAAATTTATTCTGGTGGAAATGATGGACTACGCCGACAGCATCACCGCCGAGCGTGTAAAACGAGTAATTGGCGGCTACGGCGAGGGCAAAAAAGCCGCGGGAGGTACTGGAGGCAATTTCAGCTACTATGAGCTGGGGCCTGTGCTTCTGCTGCCGGACGGCAACCTCAACGAAGAAGTAGGCCCGCAAAAAATCCGGGAATACGTCTACTACATGGAGACCAAAGAGCACCGGCCCGCCGAACAGCCCACGGACGAGCCTTACTTCATGGGCCTGTGTCGCAACACCGCCTATTACTTCTATTATGAGCGGGAACGTGTCACTACCCTGGACCATGCTTTTTTAGCTACTGTCCAGACCAAAGCCGAGGGCTACACCATCTATGCCGACCTATGCGCCATCCCGCAGGAGACCCTGCGCAAGCATAACATCACCTTTAAGAAAATTCCTCGGGACATTGCCAGGCTGTAAAGGAGCGTGAAGAAATGGAACTGAAATCTTATCAGAAAGAAGTCATTGCCGATCTTGCACGCTATCTGGAGCTGGTGGTGGAGCTGCAAAGCCCGGCAAAGGCGTATCAGACCCTCTGGAACGAAAAGAATGTTCTGGTGGGCTTCGGCGGTATGCCGAATTATGTGAATGTACTTCCCGGTGTGCCCCATGTGTGCGCCAAGGTGCCCACCGGCGGCGGCAAGACCTATATTGCCGCCAGTTCTCTGCGGACGATTTTTGACGCCATGCCCCAGCGCCGGGCCAAAGCCGTGGTGTGGTTGGTGCCCTCCGATGCCATTCTGACTCAGACACGCAAGGCGCTGGAAAATCCCGACCATCCCTACCGCCAGCGGCTGGATGTGGATTTTGGCGGGCGGGTGCAGGTATATTCCAAGGAGCAGGCTCTCATGGGGCAGAACTTCACCCCTTCCGCCGTGACAGAACAGCTTTCTTTGTTTGTGCTCAGCTATGATTCCTTCCGCACCAGCAAAAAGGAGGGGCGCAAAGCCTATCAGGAGAACGGTTATCTGGCCGAGTTTGCAAAGTGGATGGATGATCCGTCCGTTCTGCTGGCCGATACCGATGAGACGGCGTTGATCCAGGTAATCCGCTATCTGAATCCGATGGTCATCGTGGACGAGAGCCACCATGCCACTTCGGATTTGAGCGTGGAAATGCTGCAAAACTTTAATCCCAGCTTTGTGTTTGACCTGACCGCCACACCCAAGAAGAAAAGCAACATCATCTCTTTTGTAGACTCCGCACGGCTGAAAAAGGCCAACATGGTCAAGCTGCCGGTCATTGTCTATAACCGTAAGTCTCAGGCAGATGTATATGGGGATGCTATCGCCATTCGTGCCAAGCTGGAGGCACAGGCCAAACGGGAGCAGGAAACCAGCGGGCGCTATATTCGTCCCATCGTTCTGTTCCAGGCACAGCCCCGTAACAATGCAGATAGCACCACATATGAAAAAATCAAGAAAACGCTGGTGGATGGCGGCATTCCCGAAAAGGAAATCGCCATCAAAACCGGCGATAAAGACGAGCTGAAAAATGTGGACTTGCTGTCCCCAGACTGCCCCATCCGGTACATCATTACCGTCAACGCCCTGAAAGAGGGCTGGGACTGCCCCTTTGCCTATGTGTTGGCCACGGTGGCAAACCGCACTTCTACCGTGGATGTGGAGCAGATTTTGGGGCGTGTACTTCGGTTGCCCTACACGCAGAAGAACAGCAGTGAAGTGCTGAATCTCTCCTATGTCATCACATCTTCCGCAGACTTCCACCAAACGCTGGAGAAGGTTGTGGCCGGGCTGAACAGCGCCGGTTTCAGCAGGCGTGACTACCGGGCACAGGATGTGGACGTTCCCATTACAGCTGCACCCACACAGGAACCGGAGCAGCTTCCCATTGTCCCCCCTCCCGCTGACGAACCAGATCTGCCGGAGGTAGACGGCTCGGATTTGAAGGCGCGTTTTGAAGCGGCAACACATGAGGCAGAGCAATCCGTGCAGGATGGAACTATGCAGTCCGATCCCATTCTGTCACAGGCCCTGCAACAGAATAAAACCTATGAGGACGAGATCAACCAGGCCGATAACACTGCTTTGAGCCAGGCTCCATCGGAGGTGCGCGACAAAATGAATCAGTTCCGAATGAATGAGGAATTTGCAGACGAAGCCGCTGCCTTGCGCTTCCCCCAATTTATGCTGGAGACTGGCCCCAGTCTGTTTTCGGAAGCTCATGAAACCTTGGAACTGGAACATTTAGAGGGTGGTTTCTCTCTGCGGGACAAAGACGCTCATGTGGATTTCACTACCGTCAACGCTGAGATGGCGCGGGTGGATGTAGACGATAGCAAAGACAGCACCGCAAAGGCATGGCGGTTGTCTGGTGGCGACAGCGCCTTTTTCCGGGAGTGGTTCAACACCCAGCCCTCGGAAAAGCGGCTCTCGCTGTGCAAGGGCATTATCAAGCAAAAGCTCTCCAAGATGAACTGCGTCAATGACCGGGAACTGGATGAGTACATCGACCGGGTGATCGGCACCATGAGCGAAGATCAGCTCTCCGAGCTGGAGCAGTCGCCGTATCCCTATGTCGTGAAAATTCAGGGAAAGGTAAAGGAATTGATTGCCCAGCATCGCTCCAGCGTCTTTGATACCTGGCTGGAGCAGGACAAGATTTCCTGCCTGCCCAACTATGCGCTGCCTGCGGTGATCTCCCCAACGGCATTTACCTCGATGGTGCCGAAATCGCTCTATACCGCCGAAGAAGATATGAACGAGTACGAGTTCAAGGTGGTGTGGGCACTGTCGGAGCTGGGCAACGTCAAGTGGTGGCACCGGAATATTTCCAGACTGGGCTTCCAGATTAACGGGCCCGTTCACGCCTATCCCGACATCATCGTGATGCTCCACAGTGGGAAGATTTTGATGGTAGAGACCAAGGGCGACCACCTAGACAACGATGAATCTAAGGAAAAAGCCAAAATCGGCGACCAGTGGGCGAAGCTGGCCGGAAAACAGTACAAGTATTACATGGTGTTTGAGACCAAGCAGCCGGACTATCCGGGAGCGTATTCCCTGGAGCGGTTTATGGAGATCGTGAATGGATTATAATTTTCCAGATATATTTGGAGGAACACATGAACACTAGAATCGAAATTTGTACAAAGGAAGATGAATCCACAACTGTTAAAGGCGGTATTTTAGAGCGGTTGGTGGCGCAAATATTGACGGTTCAGCAGTTTGAAGTTACCCAAACAGTGCGTGTAACCGGGATGGAAATAGATGTATATGCAAAACACAAAATCACAAATCAAGTGATTCTTGTTGAGTGTAAGGCTCATGAGAATGCTTTACCAGCGGATGTCATCACTAAATTGTTAGGAAACATAATGCTGCGCAAAGCTGATGCTTGTTGGCTCGTTACGACAGGGCCCCTGTCTAAGGATGCAGAAGGCACACGAATTGAATGGGAGCAAGAATCAAATAGCGAAAGAGGAAAACTGTCTTTTTATACACAGGACAGAATTCTAGATTTATTAGTTGGATCTAGGCAAATTCAGCCATTGGACAAGATTCTTGGGTTAATTTCAAGTGAATTTGTACCTGGAGATGATGCAATGTTAATGTGCACATCCTCCGGTATGTTCTGGATTATTCCGATTGTTGATCCTGCTCTGGGAATCTCTTCAACAGTTCTTGCATTTGATGCTGTTCATGGCCAAAGAGTAACATCAACCGAGCAGCTTAACAATCTGAAGGCCCATAGAAATAGTTTTAGTAGTTTTCAGTGGCTAGGGAGCGAAAGTATCGACTCTAAGCAAACAGAACTGCTTGCCGAAGAATATAGGAATATTGTTCCGGTAATAAGTGGTGATGATTGGAGCGATTATCGCCCAGCTAGACCAGAGGATTTTGTCGGTAGGAAGAAGATCTTATCGGATATACTGGATTTTTTAGAAAGTGTTAACAATGGAAATTCAAGAACGAGGTTGTTTTCCATAAAGGCACCATCTGGTATGGGAAAAAGTTCTGTTGTATTGAAGTTGGCTTCTCAGGTGACAACAAGCCGAAAGTATTCCAAAAAATTTTTGGTGTATGCGGTAGATGTTCGTACCGCTATGTCAGCGCGATATGCAGAGATGGCAATTAGATCTTGCTTTTCTGAAGCTGATTCACAAGGATTTACAGATGTTACAACGAGGGACATCAATTCAACTACTGTAAGTCAGTACCTAAATGATAGTTCAATTCAAAAGACATTAGAATATTTAAAACAACAAGGTAAAACTATAGTAATTGTATTTGATCAATTTGAAGAGCTGTTCTCTCAAAAGGGGTTGTATCCACTCTTTGATAATGTGCGTGTCCTTTGCAATGAGATAGATGCGCTACAAGGTCCACTAGTTTTAGGATTTGCATGGAAAACAGATTTAACGATTCCTGCTGATCATCCGGCATACTATATGTGGTCGAATTTGGCAGATAGGCGTAAAGAATTTGAATTGTCGCAATTTAAGGCGACAGAAATTAAAAGCGCTATTAAGCTTTTTGGTAGGCATTTGCAAGAGCCTGTTAATCCGATTTTAAACAATTACTTGACCAAACAATGTCAAGGATACCCTTGGTTGTTAAAAAAGTTGTGCATTCATGTTTTCAAGTTGATACACGACGGAAATAGCCAGGACTATGTTATTGGTCAAAGGCTTAATATAGTAGACTTATTTGAAAGAGATATTTCTGAACTAACGCCAGACCAGCACGCTTGCGTAATAGAAATTGCTAAATCTTCGCCGGCAGATTATTTTTCAATTACAGAAACATATGGTAGCGATATGGTGCAAACTCTGATAAACGGAAGAATTGTAATCCGACGCGCATCAAAGTTGACATTGTACTGGGATATTTTCCGAGATTATGTTTTAAATAAGACTGTTCCAGAACTTATGCTGGATTATATCCCTCAGCAGCAATTTAGAACAGATATGCGAGCATTTGCGTGCCTAATAGACAAAGGAGATTTGGCATCTTCGGAATTGGGAAAAGAATTATCTGTAAGTACGGCTACAATCGATAATATAATGATTGACGCAGTTATGTTTGGTGTTGCACAAAGAAATTCAAATACCATACATATAATTCCGGACTCTAAAGAGGCGCTTATTTCCACTCTCCAAGCTATTTTTAAGAAACATACTGTATATGTGGAAATAAAAAAGTTGGGACTTGAATATTTTAATTATTCACATTTTGCGAAAATATTTCATACGATTTATACCGATAACAACATCAATGGCAAAACAAAGGCAACATATTGTAGCAAACTGTATAATTGGTTTGTTTGCTTAGGTTTGTTTGAAGAGGTCCAAGGCCAGACACATTTAATTAGCGCGCCAAGTGCTAAATCTGCTGCATTTAACTTGGATACAAGAAGCCGCAGAGGCCGTTATCAAAGCGGCGGGCAAAATCTGTTTTGGGGGCAAACTTCTCCTGAAAAAATGATTTGTGCATACAATTTGATTGATTCTGGGCGAACAAATTACAATGAACTAAAATCAGATGGCTATAGAAATGCGATAGAAGCTTTAGTAGCAGCTCGTGCAATAAGAAAAAGTGGCGACGAGGTCCATACTATTTGTAGCCTCCCCCAAGCATTTGCTAATATTGAACAATCGGATACAATTGTGTTTGCAAAGTCTTTGCTTGAGAACAATCCATCCATGAAAAGTGACGAAATGGGGATTAAACTGGAAGAGAAGTTTACTAAAAAATGGAAAAGCGGATCAAGAATACGGTATGGCAATGCGGTGATTGTATGGGTCAAATATTTGGCAGCTAATGATCACAACTAATTACAACGAATTTTCAATAATTAATTGATGCAGTATAGTGAAGGTGTAATATTATAAAATAGCCAGGCCCGTACTACTTTTATAAGTAGAGAACGGACCTGGCTATTTTGTGCAATCAAACCCTAATTTGAAACCACAACTTTTATGAAATCATCTGGAAATGTTTTAGAGCTTCTATGATTGCTGCTTCCTTTTCTGGCGGGCACTGTGGCACTTTTGCATCTTCCTTCTTTGGCAGGTTATAATTCTGTCCCACATCCAGCCCGCACTTCCGCTTGACTTGGGAGATATACAGGCTGGACACCTTCAAACCGTACTTCTCCAGCACGTAGGCTTTGATCTCGTCATAGGTAGCCTTGCTCTCCGCAGCCGTTAAATCCAGTTCATCCATGCTGACGTCCACTTCGATGTGCCGGTCGACATTGAGTTTGGTCAAAAGGAGAACCGCTTCTACATGCTTCGTCCTCGGGAACAGATCCACCGGCTGCACCTTTTCTGCGTGATACCCATTCTGCTCCAGCCATGCGGCGTCTCGGGCGGCGGTGGCGGGGTTGCAGCTGACATACACCACCCGGCGGGGTGCCATGCGCACTACGGCAGAGAGGGTGGCTTCGTCGCAGCCCTTGCGGGGAGGGTCCAGCATTACGATGTCCGGGTGCAGGCCTTCGGCGGCAAGCTGGGTGGCGGCCTGCCCGGCGTCGGCGCAGAAGAAGCGGCTCTTAGCGGCCACGGCCTCGCCCATGCGGGCAGCGTTGGCCTTGGCGCTCTCGATGGCCTCCGGCACGATCTCCACACCGATCAACCCCTGGCATTGATCGGCCATGGAAAGGCCGATGGTGCCCATACCGCAGTAGAGATCCAGCAGCGTGTCATCCGGGGTCAGCTGCGCGTACTGCGCGGCAACCCCGTACAGCCGCTCGGCGGCAAGCGTGTTGACCTGATAGAAGGACAGCGGCCCCAGACGCACCGGTACGCCGCAAAGGGTGTCCTCAATGTAGCCCGGGCCGTACAGGATGTGATTCTCACTACCCAGAATGACATTGGTGTTTTTGGCGTTGACGTTGAGCAAAATGGTGCTGATGGCCGGGAACTGCTCCCGCAGCGCGGTGCAAAGCTGCTCTGCGTGGGGCAGCTTTGCCCGGGTGCATACCAGACACACCATGATCTGCCCGCTGTGCGCACCGCGCCGCAGGAAGATGTGCCGTACCAGCCCCTTACCGCTCTGCTCGTCGTAAGGACGGATGCCCTGCTGCGCAAAAAAGGCGCACAGTGCGTTGCCAATCTCGTTCAGCACGCCGGGCTGCAGCTTGCAGTCCGGGCAGGGGACGATGCGGTGGGTGCGCCCGGCGTAGAAACCGATGCAGGGCGCGCCGTTTTTGTCCACGCCAACAGGGAACTGTACCTTGTTGCGGTAGCGGTCTACCTCCGGGGAGGGCAGAATGTCCAGCACCGGCACCTCCAACCCGCCGATGCGGCGGAAGGCGTCCAGCACGCTTTCCTGCTTGGCGCGCAGCTCAGCGGCGTAGTCCAGATGCCGCAGGCTGCACCCGCCGCAGGGGCCTGCCACCGGGCAGTCCACCGGGACGCGGTCCGGCGAGGGGGTGAGCAGCTCGTCCAGAATGCCAAAGGCATACCGGCCGCAGTCCTTCACGATGCGCACCCGGGCTTCGTCTCCCGGGGCAGTGCCGGGCACGAATACGGCCTCGCCATCGGCACTGTGGGCAACGCCGCTGCCGTCGCTGGAAAGGCGTTCGATGCGCAGGGTCAGGATCTGGTTTTTCTGTAAAGGCATGATTTCTCCTTGTGTGATGGGCTCTGATTACAGGTGAGCAGGGCTTGCCGGGTCGGCGTCCTGCTGGGCGGCAAAATACTTGCTGGGCGGCACGCCCTTGGCGCGTTTGAACACCCGCGAGAAATAGAATTGGTCGAAAAAGCCTACCGACACCGCCACCTCTGCAATAGAAAGGTTACCTGCGCGCAGCAGCTTGCAGGCTTCGTTGATGCGGTACTCGGTCAGGTAGTCGATGGGGCTTTTGCCCACGTTCAGCATGAACACCCGGTACAGGTGGCTGCGGGAAACTCCCACGCTCTTGGCTACATCGTCAATGGAGATGTCGTGGGAGTAGTTGAACTGGATGTACTTGATGGCGTTCAGCACATACTGGCTGGAGGAGGAGGCCGTGTGGGGCTTGCCTGCGCTGGTCTCCCGCATCAGGGCGGCGATGAACAGATACAGGTAACCCACCATAGCGGCTTCGTCCTGCGGTTGCAATCCGCGGGAGGAGTAGATGTTGTTCAGGGCTGCCCGCATCCCGTCCGGGTCGCTGGTGTGGTGCACGGGGGCATCGTCCGTAAAGGGCAGCTGCGCAGCAAGCTTATGGGCGCAGGCACCGTTAAAGCCTACCCAGCTGTACTCCCACGGCTGCTGCTCATCGGCTGTGTAGCGGATGAGCTGGC
>OGIG01001939.1_pt1 | contig 10604 bp, 10 predicted proteins | sample 1571601 | NCBI WGS metagenome assembly OGIG01 (sample SAMEA2581953, study PRJEB24529) | metagenome | biome: Human gut stool | place: China | collected 2011 | reverse complement strand
AGCTCTTTTTCGTCCAGAGAGCGGATAAACATAAGATAGGTCAGCTGTTCGATGACGGTTAGAGGATTGGTAATGCCGCCCGCCCAGATGGCCGTCCAGATTTTATCTACTTTATTTTTAATCACACCTGTAATCATGCATCTATTCCTCCGTTTTCTGTATCAGGGATAAATTCCATCACGTCTCCGATATTGCATCCCAGCATGGTGCAGATTTTTTCCATGCTGTCCATGGAGACAGGCTCACCTTTACTTAATCGTGCTAAAACATTGGTGCTGATTTTTGCACGGTGCATCATGTCGGTTTTGCTCAAACCATGATCGATCAACTGTTTCCACAGCCGATTGTAACTGATTGCCATCCCGCACCTCCTGATTTTTTCCTATTTACTAGTATAACGGATATTGTGCTAAAAGACAAATAAAATTCACGAAATCGTGAGCTATTGATTGGCAAAAACGTGGTCTGGATATTGGAATCCCAGACCACGTTTTGCTTTGAGCAAGACAGGCTTGCCATCAAATCATTTGAAAATGCTTTAGTGCATCCATAATTGCAGCTTCCTTTTCCGGCGGGCACTGTGGTACTTTCGCGTCTTCTTTCTTTGACAGATTATAATTCTGCCCCACATCTAGCCCGCACTTCCGCTTAACCTGGGAGATATACAGGCTGGACACCTTCAGGCCGTGCTTTTCCAGCACATAGGCTTTGATCTCATCATAGGTGGCTTTACTCTCCGCCGATGTCAAATCCAGCTCGTCCATCTTCACTTCGATCTCGATATGTTCTTTACTTTGAAGTTTGGACAACAAGCAAACCGTCTCAACGGTATTCCCTTTGTCCCACAAAAGCTCCGTAACTTCCCCGCCATCCTTGAACACCGGAAAATTCAAACCAATCCGCTTTAGCGGATATTCAGACTCGTCATTCCTGTAAATTTCAATTTCCTTAATCAAGGCTGTGACCACATTTCTCTTTTCTTCGTCATTTATTATATTATAAACGCAGTCGAAATTCACCATGATTTTGTAAATATTCTCAAGAGTAATTGCCTGCTGCTTAATTGCATCTCGCCGAAGTCTGGCATCTTCGATTTTTTCCTCCAGCTCAACAATGACATCATATAGGGAATCTAACCGCAAGGTCATATCATGGAGCTTTCGTTCCCGGTATTTTGCATCAGCAGGGAGACTGTCAATTTCCCGTTCCAATCTTGTTTTATTCAGATCAACTTCCTTCAGCTTTGCCTGATAGCCCTCCAGTTCTTTATCCACTGCTTTCGTGTCAATCTGAACGCCAATCCGTTTTTTAATGGCTTGGGCATATTCCTCATTCCTTACGATCTCACGAATTGCCTCAATGACCATCGGTTCAATATCGGTCTTTTTCAGCATCGCCTTATATTCACAATGCTTACCCCGGACCATCCTATTCCGACTACATACATAATAGTAAATTTCTTTGTAAGTGCCATCTTTATTTGTCCATGCGTGTTTATTCGTATACATGGGACTTCCACAAACCGGGCATTTCAGCAGACCTGATAACAAATGAACTCGATCCCGCCCAATTTTTGACGGTTGCTTTACTCCGGTTCTAAGACGCTTGGCATGAGCCTTTTCCCATACCTCCTCACTAACGATTCCTTTATGCTGTCCCTCTGTCAGAATGTAATCGTCATTTCTTTTCATCTGGTAATCGTTTTTTGTGCCTTTGACTTTTTCCTTCGTTCTCCGTCCATAGGCAATTTTACCGCAATAAACCGGGTTATCCAATATCAGTTTAATAAAATGTCCTGTCCAATCCTCTAATGTGCCATTCTGCCTCGGAATTTTCCGTATACCTTGTAAGTTCAACTGATTCGCAATACCACCCAAACCGATTTCCGATGAAGTATATAATTCAAAAATCTTCCGTATTGCCACAGCCTCTGTTTCTTCAATCATCAGCTTGTTATCTTCCAGTGTATATCCGTAGGGAGCAAAGCCACCATTCCATCCACCCTGCCGTGCCTTTTCGCGCCGCCCGTTCATCGTCTGCTCGATAATATTCTCACGCTCAATCTCAGCCACAGCAGATAGTACAGAAATCAAAAGTTTTCCGCTTGTCTGAGAGGAATCAATCCCTTCTTCTATGCAAATCAGATTTACACCATAAGATTGAACCAACTCCAAAGAGTTAAGTATATCTGCTGCATTACGGCCAAACCGTGACAGCTTATACACTAAAATATAGTCAATGTCCAAGCCATCCTCAATATCTCTGAGCATTTTTTGAAAGGCAGGTCGTCCCTCAATGGATTTACCGGATTTACCGGCATCTTCATAAGTATCAACAACGATCATTTCCTCACGATCCGCAAATCGTGTCAGCATATTTTTTTGACCTTCCAGGCTGTATCCGTCCACTTGCATCTCTGTGCTGACCCTCGGATACAAAACACAGCGTTTTCCATATCGGTTCATAATTCATACCTCCAAAATTTACTTTTGGAAAATATCCTATGTAAAGCTGCGATTCTCACGCAGCTCCGTCAACCTCGCCCAGCACTCTCATACCATATTTCTCGATAATATGTGCCAGCGAAGTGATAAACGCTTCAAATTTTTGTTCCGCCAGAAGTTCTTCTGACCGGATTTCATCTGAAGGAATCAATGCGCTTTTATTCTGGATATTCTCCATTCAGAATCACCTCCGCAATTCCTAACGAAATTATAACTCTACTTGCACAGCCTGAAAATGATACGGCCTTTCGGCACTTTTATGTAATCCCCAGACTACACAAGAGCGTCTTGTTTATGTTTTCCATGTCATCCTTGTTTAGATGACCAATATAGTTTTTTAACCTCGACTTGTCGATTGTTCTGATCTGTTCCAGCATAACAACAGATGGTTTCATCAAACCGCATCTGTCGTTTAAGTGGTAATGCGTGGGGAATTTTCTGCATTTTTTACTTACACTGGTAATTGCTGCAATAATAATCGTAGGACTGAAACAATTTCCCACATTGTTTTGAAGAATGAGTACAGGACGAGAGCCACTTTGTTCGGAGCCAATACCAGGACTTAAATCAGCCGAATATATGTCACCTCGATGGAATTTTTCAAACATCACTCTCGCCTCCTTAATATCTTAATACTTAAACAGCCGCACCAGTCTGAAAAAAATCTTCGGATAAAAACCTGGTGCGGCTACTGTTATTCTGTTCGGATTACTCGTCATATTTGCCACGCCCCCTAACGCTGGGAACATAGCAGGTCTCCGCTGGCGCGGTTGTCATAACTCCGCAGCGTCGTTTTACTCGTGCGCCGCAGGGTTCCCCCCAAGTCTTTAGGAGGCCGTGAGGAAGTATCTTTAAGCCCCCGTGCAGTCCTCGCGCCGAATCTGCCACCATCCGTTTTGTGGAATCGTAGATCGCTCCAAAGCAGCTTTGTTCATCACCTCCCTGACTGCTCTATCTTCGCGGCGTTCCACACTCGCTCGTACACGGGTTATGTACCTGTTATGCTGTCTATGAAATTGTCAAAGTGCTGTTGAAGGGGGAAAACTTGTCCTTCTTATTAACTCTGACAAAAAGAGCAAAAAACGAGCGCACCAAACGAAACTTTTTCAAAAATACTTTGCCAGCTGCTTCAGACCACGCCGGATGCTGTCACGGACACGGCTTGGGTCTACATCCTCCGCTACTGCTATCTCGCTCACACGCATACCCAGGTAATACCGAGCATAGATCCGCTTGGCCTGCTTCTCCGGCAGAGCCATCACTGCGGCGTAGAGCTGCTCCCGCAGCTGCTTTTCCTCCAGGAGCATTTCCGGCGTCTGGGGCTTCATCAGGATCGCATTTTCAATGCCGTTATCACAGTCCAGAGAGTAATGCGCTTTATAGCGATACATCCTCCGGTCATAAGCAGCTTCTGCACGCTCAGCGGCACGGATCGTCTCCAGCACATCTTCTGTTACTTCTACAAAATGATCGTTTTTATAAACATCGGGATATAAGTCCCTAAGATTGACTTTCTTCATTATGTACCTCCATTTCGATTCACGGGCGGTTGACGAGTGAATCGAAAGGAGGCGGGGATCGGCAGCGACATACTTCGGACGCCTTCCCGAAAAATCGAAAGCAAAAAACGCCAACTCCCCGTAATGGGAAATTGGCGCGACAAAAATACCTACTATTCTGCTGATTTAGATGGAACGATAATACTGATAGATAGTCATACTCCCCCGGAGGAGGGGCAAGACTTTTTTTAGCTGGTGTAACTCATGGCTATTGTGAATGACGAAAATTGACATGGCGGCATCCTCCTATGTGCCGCCGTACCAGATTGCAGGGTGTAGGGTCGTCGTTCATTTTAGATAGACGAAAGGAAACGGCGGCTCTGATTTTTTCAAAGCCACCGTTGCAAAGTGCATAACAATATAGTCGCTGTACGATGGCTTTTTTTCTTTTGCCATCGTGCGGCAACTTTTTCACTTTTCTTTTATTTTAACAGGCAATCCTCACAGAAATGTCACGGGCATACGCCATTTCGACAAAATAACAAGCTGAAATCTCACCAATCTGTGAGATTTCAATTTTTTTGAGGAAAGCCGAGAGGAAATGCCTCCTCCCGGCTTTCAATAGGTTTATGATTATTTATTGTAGCAATCTCTGCCGTTACTCCGAAGTCCTCAGCCGTTCCACCACAGTTCCCTTGTTAAAGAAGTGGAGAACAATCAGCGGAATGACCGCAGCCAGCAGCAGATAAAGCACACCAATGACCAGAACAGGAACCAATGTAATGTTCAGGGTAAAGAACCACATGGAGGGGCCATTTAATGCGCTCTTTAGCACCGTGACTGCCAGGACCGCTGCGGCTGCTCCGCCAATAATGTCTGCGCCGGCGGCATAATAGATGCCCTCATAGACCATCAGGCGGCGAAGCTGCTTGCCGGTCATACCGATGCTTTGCATGGTAGCGAACTCATGGCGGCGGGTGATGATGTTGGTAATAATCATGTTGGTAAAGTTGATCAGTCCCGCAAAGGCCATGATGCAGCCAATCAAACCGCCGATAACCAGAATCATGCTGCGGACCGAATCAAGTTGCTCTTTCAACAGCTTGGTGGAAGTATAGGCAACCGAAGTATTTTCGCTCACATAGCTGCTCAAGAATTCTTCCATCTGCGGCTGCAAGGCTTCCTCCACATTGAATCCATAAGTCAGAAGCGTGGGAGCGTCATAGATTTCCTTGAATACAGTGTCCGGCAGATATACAAAAGGAGCATCACCGGCGATGTGTGCCTGAGCGGTAGTGCCTGTGGGCGTTTCTGTTTCTGTTCCCACGAGAATCGCTTTTGCAAGGATGGTGCTGGTTTTGACCAGTTCCCCATCCTTGTAGAAGGAAATGCTCTCCCCGACCTGTAACTGATCGGTCAGCGGAGTGTTATTTGGTTCCTCTGTCAATTTGTCGATGGGGCAACCAATAATGACATATTCTCCGGTAGCCATTTTCTGCGTTAAGGTTTCGGCATCTTTTTCGCCTTCAAAAATACGCATATCCGCCCAGAAATTCTCGGAGGCTCCCATCACATTACCAAAATAGCGCCTTTCGGTATCAGAACTTGTGTACAGGCTATATCCCTGATAGCTTTGATTTACAACGCCTTCTTCCTCATGGAATAGCTCTATACCGCTTAAATCTTCAAACCCATAGTCAACCAGCACATTTCTATCGTCCTTTGTATTTCGGTAAAGATAGCGTTCATCCTCAACTCCGGGCTGTCCGGCAATCAGATCCACTGCCTGTTGTGAGAGCGTATCTTCATGGTGCTGAACGCCCTCCATTACATTAAATGCGGCGGAGTTATAGACATTAAAATCTGTTCTGGTAACACGGTTTACCCACTTTTCTTCATCAAGGCTTTGCGTCACAATGATGATAGAGTTAAACAGGACGATGCACAGAAGCAGGGAAATAATGATAAACGCTGAACGCCGACGATTGCGCCCCAGGTTGGAAAAGGCCATGCGGGACAGCTTTACTCTATTGGTACGCTTGGCACTGCTCTTTTTATAGGCGTTCTGCTCGGTGTAGCGGATCGCCTCCAGAGGAGAAATCTTTGCCGCCTTTTTTGCAGGCTTCCGGGTGCTGATAAGCACGGTCAAAATTGTAAAGAGAGCGGCAATAACAAAGATCAGGGGCGAGGTCGATACGGATGTACCCACCATAGAGTATTCAAGGTTAATGATCTCTGTCACGATAGGAAGCAGCACCCAACCGGCAAAGAAACCGGCAATCAGACCAATAGGCAGTCCGATCAGCGTGAGCCAGACCGCCTGACGGTTCACAATGCTCTTGATCTGCCGTGTGGAAGTTCCAATCGTCCGCAGCAGACCGTATTGACGAACATCCTGCATCACGGAAATATCAAAGATATTGTAGATCAGCAGGTATCCGCACACGACAAACATCAGGATAAATACAACAGCAGGCACGATGGACTCTGATGAAGTCAATCCCTGGGACATTTGATTTTCGGAGGCGAGAATGAAATTGTCTGCGCCCATATCCTCTGGATTGCCGCCAATGGAGTAAACGAACTCATTCAACTGCTGCTGAACATTTGCTTTATTCTTCAGCACGACATCGGAAAAAGTAACGCCGGACATTACATGGTCTACCGCATAAGTGTTCTGAACCACATCGGGATTTTCTTTTATAAACTGCTCTGAAACAGTCGCAACGCTCACAGAGTCATTGCTTGCTTCCCACCAGCCGGAAAGCACCATATCGTAATGATAAGTTTTCCCCCGCAGTTCAAATTCTAACGGAACCTCTGCGCCGATCTCAGGTTCTACACCCAGCGCCTTCAGCGCCAAATCCGTAGTGGCGATCTCATTCGCTTTCTCCGGTGCAGCTCCGTGGGTAGGCACACAGAAGGTCAGTTCCTGCTGCACACTATCTTCATAATTGATTTCAATGGAATGGCTGGAAGTGTTGCTTGCATAGCCAATGATACGCCGGTGTCCTGCCTGGTCCACAAAATCGCTGTTTACAAGCTGCTCGTACTGTTTCTCCGTCATATACCCCAAAGTGCCATCCGCCTTGCTGCCTTTCTGCATTTGCAGAGAGAGTTGGATGGAGGACGCCATATTGAACGCCAGGGAAGTGATAGAGGTAAACAGGAAAGCAGTCAGGATAATTGCCAGCAGTGCAGCCAGATTGCGTACCTTATTCTTCTTGAAATAGCGTTTGGATAGCTTGGTAATTACTTTGGAATTATTGTTGCCAAATAGAATGTCATTCATAGTCCCGCCCCCCCTTTACTGCACGATCTTACCATCCTCGATCCGAATAATGCGGTCGGCAAGCTGGGCGATCTCACTGTTATGGGTAATCATTACGAGGGTCTGGTGGAATTTCTGGCTGGTAGTTTTCAGAAGCCCCAGCACATCGGCGCTGGTCTTGCTGTCCAGGTTGCCGGTGGGTTCATCAGCCAAGACAATAGCGGGCTTTGACACCAAGGCGCGGGCAATGGCTACGCGCTGCTGCTGGCCGCCGGAGAGGTTATTGGGCATATTGTTCAGCTTATCCTCAAGCCCCAGCATCTGCACTACTTCGTTCATAAACTTCTTGTCTACCTTGTTTCCGTCCAGCTCCACAGGCAACACAATATTTTCAAAGACATTCAGCACCGGTACCAGATTGTAATTCTGGAAGATAAAGCCGATCTTTCTTCTGCGGAAAACGGTCAGTTCCTCGTCTTTGAGTTTGGACAGCTCCTTGCCATCCACGACCACCTGGCCGGAGGTGGGCACATCCAATCCGCCGATCATGTTCAGCAGCGTGGATTTACCACTGCCGGAGGTTCCTACGATAGCTACAAATTCTCCTTTTTCAATAGAGAGGGTCACACCATCCAAGGCTCTGGTAATGTTCGGCTCTGCACCATAATATTTTTTCAGTTCAGTCGTTTGCAAAATGCTCATAGAGAACACCATCCTTTCTTTTTGATAAACCCATTGTAACGACCAAACCTCACAGAAATGTCACGAGCCACAAAAAATTTCCGCTAAATTCAGCCCCAAATGTCACGAATCTGTGACATTTCAATTTTCGGGGTGTGCTTACTCTACTTTCGGAGCAGGAAAACAGAAAAGGTTGAGCCTTTCCCAACCTCAGACGCTACCCGGATATAACCGCCCTGCAAGGTCACAATCTCACGGGCCAGATACAGACCGATTCCAATACCGTCCACATCATGCACCACATCTTCCCGATAAAACCGCTTGAAAATCGTCCCCTGGTGCTGCTCTGAAATGCCGATGCCGGTATCGGCAATGTCGATCTTCACATACATTTCCCAGCCTTCCACCGACACACGGATCTGCCCGCCTGCCGGGGTGTATTTCACAGCATTATCCAGAATGTTGAACAGGGCTTCGCTTGTCCATTTTCTATCATGGCGTGCATCCAAATGCTCCGGGCATTCCACCTGCACATCTATCTTTTTCTTTTCGGCATTGAGCAAAATCCCGCCTAGGGCAGCGGCAAGGGTATCGTAAACCGGTTGCTGTCTCTGCTCCAGCGAAATGACTCCCGTTTCCAGTCGGGAGGTTTTAATCATGGCTTGCATGAGGAAGCCCAGCTTATCAAGCTGGCTGGCCTGGGCTGTCAGAAATTCCTTTTGCTTCTGCGGAGGAACCTCATTTTCAAGCAGCGTGTTGTTGATCATTTTCAAGTTGGCAATCGGGGTCTTGACCTGATGAGAGATGTCAGAGATCAGCTCTTGTAGGTCAGTCCGTTCCTTTGCGATGCTGTTTTTATTTTCCTGCATGACCTCGTACAGCCGCCCCAGCCGATAGTTGATTTTGTAGAACAGGCTTTCTTCGCAGGTTGTCTGCTTCGGCTGCATATTTTCGGAGAGCATATCATCCATCTGACCACAAAAGGCATCGGAGAACCGAACCAGCTTCCGGCGGATCAGAGCCACAAAGAAGATAACGCAGAGCAGTACAAAGAGACTGAACAGGAACACACACCGGACAGCGGTTATATTCTGGGTCAGCAGATAAACAGCGGCGCAGACTGCACCAACCGCCAGCAGCAAAAGCGTTCCCAAAAGGATACAGGCTTTGTTGATGGAGAGTTTTCGCATATTCATTTCGATGCCCCTCCGATCCACATATAGCCCATGCCGTACACCGTCTTGATGTACTGGCATCCCTCTGTTTCAATTTTGTTCCGCACCCGGCTGATGGCCGCAGTCAGGGCGTGTTCATCCACAAAGTTTCCATCGGCATCCCACAGCTTTTCAAGCAGCACCTGCCTGGTCAAAACATTCTGCGGATTTTTGGTCAGTATTTTCAACAGCCGGTATTCCAACGGAGTGAACACCAACGGCTTACCGGACAGGGAAGCAGTCATCTCCGAGAAATTGATGGACAGCGCACCATCCTCATAGCAATCGCCTCCAGACTGTTTCGCCAACCGCCCCAGCACCACGGACAGCTTTTTTTGAAAGACGCTCATAGGAAATGGCTTGGTCACATAGTCCTCCGCGCCCAGCTCATATCCTTTGAGCATATCACTTTCCATATCGTTTGCGGTCAGGAAGATCACCGCCGTATCCGGCCGACGCTCCTTTACCTCACGGCAGAAATCAAAGCCATTCCCATCCGGCAGGTTTACATCCAGCACGATCAGGTCATAGTCCTGCTTGGTCAGAAAGTTGCTGGCTGCTGATTTTGTCAATGCAGAGTCCACGGCATAGCCCGCAGTATCCAGATTATAGCACAAGGTATTATTCAAAAGTCGGTCATCCTCGACTACTAAAATTCGCATTGTATCACACTCCTTCATTCTTAGTGTAGCATCCAAATGTCACAGAAACCTCACGAGAGGATTATTTTTTTGTATTTTTGAAACGGCGGTCTGCCGGTTTCTCTGCATCCTTGGGAATCATCCAAATGGTAGCCATCTTTACAGCGCCGGGGATACGCCCACCGGTACACAGATAATTGATCTGCCTTGGGGTAACACCCCATTTTTCACTTGCTTCTTTCAGCGTCATATAATCCATATAGTTTCCCTCCAATATGGTTTATTATATTTCCTTTGCTCGAAGAATACAAGCGTGCAAATAGGGCGCAAGGCCCTGTGCCAGAAGCATTTTGAGACCTTGCGCCCCATTTGTAGTTCTATCCTAAAAATACTTTGCTAGTTGCTTCAGACCACGCCGGATACTATCACGGACACGGCTTTGGTCTACGCCCTCCGCTGTGGCGATCTCACTCACACGCATACCCAGATAATACCGGGCATAGATCCGCTTGGCCTGCTTCTCTGGCAGAGCCATCACAGCAGCATAGAGCTGCTCCCGCAGCTGCTTTTCCTCCAAAAGCATTTCCGGTGTCTGGGGCTTCATCAGAATCGCATTTTCAATGCCGTTGTCGCAGTCCAGGGAGTAGTACGCCTTATAGCGATACATCTTTCGCTCATACGCAGCTTCCGCACGTTCAGCTGCTCGAATAGTCTCCATTACTTCCTCTGTCACATCTACAAAAAAGTCTGTTGTATAAACATCAGGATAAAGTTCCCGAAGGTTAATTTTCTTC
>OGIG01001935.1_pt1 | contig 10636 bp, 12 predicted proteins | sample 1571601 | NCBI WGS metagenome assembly OGIG01 (sample SAMEA2581953, study PRJEB24529) | metagenome | biome: Human gut stool | place: China | collected 2011 | reverse complement strand
TATAAAATTATCCATTGACATGATGGTGAATACACCTCAGAACGATGACTGGTGGTGGGTAGATGCCATCCAGATGTCTATGCCTGTATTTGCTAAGTTGGGCAGACTGACTGGAGAACAATCTTATTATGACAAGATGTGGGATTTGTATTCATTCACACGCAACCATCATGGCGATAAGGGGTTGTACAATCGTAAAGACGGGCTTTGGTATCGCGATAAGAGATTTGCCCCGCCTTATAAAGAGCCTAACGGACGAGACTGCTACTGGTCTAGGGGCAATGGATGGGCATACGCTGCGCTGGCGCGTGTCATGAATCTGATTCCCCGAAGCATTACAAGGATTATCTGAAAGACTTTTTGCAGATGAGCAAGGCCATTAAACTTTGCCAGCGCGAAGACGGTTTTTGGAATGTAAGCCTACATGATCCCGGTAATTTTGGTGGAAAGGAAGGTACCGGTACCGCTTTATTTGTATATGGTTTGGCATGGGGAATAAGGAACGGTATTTTGGATCGTGACGAATATCTGCCAATGACCTTGAAAGCTTGGAATGCTTTGGTAAAGGACTGTATGCATCCGAATGGTGCATTGGGATATATGCAAGGGAGAAGTAATAGTCCTAAGGCCGGTCAGCCCTTAACTTACGATTGTATACATGAACCGGAGGATTTTGCAGTAGGCTGCTTTTTGTTAGCCGCTTCGGAAATATATAAATTGAAATAGCATAAATATTATGTATAGAAATATTTTGTTACTCATATGCGGGCTGTTGGGGAGTGTCTCTCTGTTACATGCTCAGAAACTGGTCAAAGCTGGTATGGGATATAGCAGTACGTCTGTTAATACTGCCATTTTTCGGACAAACTCCGTTACTTCGAAAGGAAATATGCAATTTATTGCCTATTATGACGAAGATGGATATCTGACCTTGGGAAAACGCCGTTTAGGAAACGACCGTTTTGAAATACTCCGTTCACCTTATAAAGGAAAATGCGAGGATGCCCACAACGTTATCAGTATTGGTATCGACGGTAAAGGTTATCTGCATGTGGCTTTTAATCATCACAATGCTCCGTTGCAATATTGTAAGAGTGTAGAAGCTTATTCCCTCCGGCTGGATACGTTGCAATCTATGTTGGGTAAAGATGAAAGGAAGGTGACCTATCCCGAATTTTATACATTGAAAAATGGTGATTTGCTGTTTGCTTACCGTTTGGGTAAGTCCGGTCAGGGCAATCTTGTACTGAATAGGTACGATGTACGGAAAGGCCAGTGGAAGCGCTTGCAGGATACTTTAATTGATGGTGAAGGACAGAGAAATGCATACTGGCAAATGTGTGTTGACAGGAAAGGAACTATACATGTTTCCTGGGTGTGGCGTGAGACGTCTGCTGTAGAGACGAACCATGATTTATGCTATGCCTGTTCCAAGGATGGAGGAATTACTTGGCAGAAGTCAACCGGTGAGCAGTATCACCTTCCCATTAATGTGAGAAATGCAGAATATGCATTTAAAATTCCTCAGAAAAGTGAGTTGATAAACCAGACAAGTATGAGTGCAGACGCTGGTGGCAATCCTTATATTGCCACTTATTGGAGGAGTTCGGACAGTGAAGTCCCTCAATATCGCATTGTCTGGAATGATGGGAAGGTATGGCATCATCGTCAGGTAACCGATCGTAAAACACCTTTCACGTTGAAAGGCGGCGGTACGAAAATGATTCCTATTGCTCGTCCGCGTATTGTTGTAGGGGGAGGGGAAGTTTTCTACATCTTTCGTGACGAAGAACGGGGAAGTTGTGTTTCAATAGCTCACGCTACTGATCTTGCTATCAGTCAATGGACGATAACGGATCTAACAGATTTCTCGGTGGATGCCTGGGAACCTTCACATGATACGGAGCTTTGGAAGAAACAACGGAAACTACATCTCTTTGTACAACACACTCGTCAGGGGGACGGCGAACGTATGGCCGAGATTGAACCTCAAATGGTATATGTGTTGGAAATGGATATGAATACAAAAAAATAAAAATATGAAGAATTTATATGTAACTCTTTTTTCGGCTTTCCTTTTGGGAAGTACAATATGTACAGGTTGTGCGGAAAAGAAAACCGGTTCTTCGGGAGAAGTGATAGAGATGATTCATAAAGTGAATGGCTATTGGCAGATGAATCATCCGGAACATGGTCGGTCCTTCTGGGATAATGCCGCCTATCATACCGGGAATATGGAAGTTTATTTCTTGACAAAGAAACCGGAATATCTGGAATATTCGAAAGAGTGGGCTGAGCATAATCAATGGAAAGGAGCTAAGTCGGACGATAAAACCTGCTGGAAATACAGCTATGGAGAAAGTGACGACTATGTACTTTTCGGAGATTATCAGATTTGTTTTCAAACCTATGCTGATTTATATAATTTGGAGCCAGATACACAAAAAATAGCCCGTGCCCGCGAAGTAATGGAGTATCAGATGAGTACACCTAACCGTGATTATTGGTGGTGGGCCGATGGACTGTATATGGTAATGCCGGTGATGACAAAGATGTATAATATCACCAAGAATCCACTTTACCTGGAGAAATTGCATGAATATCTCGTTTATGCCGATAGTATTATGTACGACGAAGAAGCCGGACTTTATTATCGGGATGGAAAATACGTATATCCGAAGCATAAAAGTGTGAACGGTAAAAAAGATTTTTGGGCACGCGGTGACGGTTGGGTATTAGCCGGACTGGCAAAGGTGCTGAAAGACTTGCCTAAAACGGATAAATATCGCCAGGAATATATAGACCGTTTCCGTACATTGGCTAAATCTGTTGCTGCTTGTCAGCAACCGGAAGGTTATTGGACACGCAGTATGCTTGATCCGCAACATGCACCGGGACCGGAAACCAGCGGAACAGCTTTCTTTGCTTATGGTCTGCAATGGGGAATTAATAACGGTTTCCTGAATGCCGGCGAATATCAGCCGATAGTTGAAAAAGCATGGCAATATTTGATAACAGTTGCCCTTCAACCTGATGGGAAAATCGGTTATGTACAGCCTATCGGCGAAAAGGCTATACCGGGACAAGTAGTAGATGCTAATTCTACTTCCAATTTTGGAGTGGGAGCATTTCTGTTGGCAGCTTGTGAACGGGTACGTTATCTGAATAAATAAAATAGATGCTTTTAATTCAGCATAAGGCTCATATAGGGATTTAACGGTTGGAGGATTCTGTTAGTTAATTCAGTGATATTCATTTGTATGTGTGCACCGGGCAAACGTTCGGTGCTATACATACATTTTCCTTTGCATAAGTAGTAATAACCATTATTTACAGATAACTGCTTGTCTGATACCTCTATCTGCATTTCATCTTCCGGGAAAGTGGCAGCGTATAATTGTAGAACTTCTTTTGCATTGATGATGCGTGCCATTCCTAATGCTTGTTGAGGCCGCTTTTTGTCAGGAGGTAATAATTGAATCATACGATTACATCCGGTATGTTGTTTGAGATGAAACAATAAACTATGTTCAGCGTCTTTAGTTTCTACGAGAAGTTCGTTGATAATGACGCTTTCGTCTCTTTTATACACAATCGCTATTCCGTTTATTTCGTTATTTAATTTGGCTACGAGCAAAATACCATTACTGATAGCGAGATCAGCCATAATTACCTCAAAATCTTCTGTTGTATGCTGGATGCAACAAGGGCGTTCCGCAAGTTTCTTATTCAAATAGGAATATACTTCTTCCTTATATTCGGACACGATATCAACCTTTATTTCTTTGGAAGGAATAAACTCCGGAAGAATGATTTCTTTCGTAGAATATTGAAACACCGGAGCATATCCTATGCGTGCATAATAATCGAATAGCCACGGATTTGCCGGTATCAGTGTACTGAAGAAGATCCCGTTCGGTAGCATTCGGGCAAAAGCTTGTGATAAAAGCTGACGCATTACTCCTCTGTTCCGAAAGTCCGGATGAGTGCAGGCGCCGGATATATAAGAAGTAGCTACCTGTTTCCCGCAAAAACTCATGGGGTAAGGAAGCATTTGAAGGGCGGAAATCACTTCGTTCCCGCTTTCAATAACAACATTTATTTCACTCTTATACCGTAGTCTGAAGTACATATCGATGAACTGATCACTATCGTCGAAACACAACTTCCATAATGCTTTTACTTTTTCTTTCATTGTATGCTTAGGTTTTTTTTCGTTATTTCTGCAAAGGTACCTTAAAAACGTATGAGGAGAGTAGAAATGTTCAATAATGTTTGTGATTTCATTCTTTTTTAGGTATTATTGCATAATTGATTTGCTGTTCTAACTCTTAAATTAATATATTATGAAAACAAAACTACTTAGTCTGATTATCTCTTTATTTGCTTGTTCACTATTAGTTGCACAGGAGCAACCGATACAGAAGGTGGATGTAAATGGCGTTTACCTGATTCCTGATAAAATGCCGGAGTATCCGGGTGGCGTTCCGGCCATGATGAAGTTCTTGTCTTCGAACGTCAAATATCCGGTGGAAGCACAGAAAAATGCTATCTCAGGGCGTGTTATTGTTCAGTTTGTAGTTATGGAAGATGGAACACTAAGTCAGGCAAAGGTAATAAGAGGTGTTGACCCTTTATTGGATGAAGAGGCTTTACGTGTGGTAAAAGAAATGCCTAAATGGACTCCGGGAATAGTAGACGGCAAGACAGTCAAGGTGAAATTCACGGTTCCCATTATGTTCAGTCTACAAAAAAATAGTTCAAAAAATGTCCCGTTCAAACTTGTGATACCCAATGGACAGGAGATAAAGAATAAGAGAATGCAAGGGGTATGGCAGACATGTATGGTAGAATCGGTCGAAAAGGGTTACAGATTGTCACTAGGCCCATTGTTGAAATTTATCTCGGTCGATAATACATTCATGAATATCATTATTGATACTAATAAAATGGGTTCGGTAATTCTGGTTCAGGGCGAATATGAATTAAAGTCGGATAGTATCTATGTGGAGAACATTACAAAATCTGTTTACTCAGTTTTCCCCGCAGGTGTTGAAAACGAAATCAGTGTTGAACGCTTGCATGATAACTTAATTAAGTTGACATTTAAAATCCCGGGAAGAGAAGAACCGGGAGTAGAATATTGGTATCGGATTCCGTCACCGGATATAAAGATTATGGCTGATTAATAAGTTATATCAGATTCTGTGTGTTGTGACAATTAGGATTTTGTTGTTATAACATACTGAATCTGATACACCATAGGTTGTCTCTTACCATTTAACCATATTCATCGGATGATCTTGGAGGCAAGCCATATATTTTTCCAAAATTGTCACCGGCTGATAAGATAGTTTGGCTTTGCGTAAACCTTCGATGCCCAAATCTTCTTCTCTGTTTATATAGATATATTGTTCGGGAATTCGGTTGGCAAATTCATAATTAATCATGGCATACGCTCCTTCAATGTTGGTGTCCGCTTTCTCTACATGTACACCGAACGTCTCATGATTGATAGGCATACCGAAAGTAAATGCAACGATTTTGCTATTGACATGAAGAATGCCTCCGGTCAGCCCAAGGGCTTCAAAGTTATGGAGTGCATAAATAAGAGCTCGGCGTTCATTACCTGTTCCTTCCTGCTGATCGCAGTTATTCACTTTACACCATTCCGCTTCTAAATCCAAGCATTCCTGAATACGATCGGGAGTAATCGGTGTGTATTCATAATCCGGATATGTATTGCGGAAACGGTTGATGTGATTTCTTTTTGACTGGAATTTCTTTCCTTTTAATGTAGAAAGATCACTTTTCAAATAAATATAATCAGCATAATCACGATCTTCCGTGAAAACAAACTGGCTGGGAAGAGTTGTTTCAAGATCTACACGCATATTACTGCAAACTCCTAACATACAGAAAGACTGCTTCTCTTTATCTGCATCTTCTATCAGTTTGCGTAATATAGCTTTTAAATCACCGGTTCCAATTGGCATCATATAGGCAAGTTGCTCTCCCGCCCAGAATTTGAACACCAGGAAATTGTCGACTACTGCAAATTTAGTATCGTATAAAAATCTCCAACTGCAAAGGTTGGAAAAAGAAAGATCGCAGTTACGGCGATCACTTTTCATTGTGAATGAGGTAATCGTGTCTTTATCTGCTAATGTGATATCTTTAAATGAAATCATGTGATTGTTTTTTGCGTTTAACTCTTATATAACGAAAAATTGTGGATTTTTGTTTTTACAAAACACCCAATAATCGAAGGATAGTAGGTGTCAGTAATGCTGTGAATATTCCATTCAAGGTTAGGCCCAAGCTGGCATACGCTCCATATTTACTACTGATATCCATTGCAGTGGAGGTTCCGACCGCATGTGCAGCCGTTCCCATTGAGAGACCTTGTGCTATCGGGCTACCTACATGCATGATTTTCATCGTTTTAAAACCGCAAATAGCGCCTAGTAAGCCTACTGCAACCACGACAGCCGCAGTGAGTGACGGAATACCTCCGATAGCTTTGGTTACTTCCATGGCAATCGGCGTAGTGACGGATTTTGGAGCCAGTGAAAGAATAACCTCCTGCGAAGCTCCCATGAGTTTGGCTATCAGCACTACTGAAATAACTCCGACAATACATCCTGCCAGTTGGGACAGAAGAATCGGTAAAAGTTGTTTCTTTATCATTTCCAACTGAAGATATAAGGGCACACCTAAAGCTACAACTGCCGGACGTAACCAAAATTCGATAAGATGTCCGCCTTTGTTGTAAGTCTCATAAGAGATATGTGTCATTTTAAGAAAAATAATAAGCACTGCGATTGTAAGTAATATCGGGTTTAGCAATACCAGTCCTGTTTTCTTCTGGAGTAGTTTGGCGAAGAAGAAAATCCCGAAAGTGACAGCTAACAGGAAAAAGTCATTTTCTAAAAAGCTCATTTGTCTTTATTCATTAAGTTGATTTTATCTTTTAAACGAAGTCTGTCCGATAGATGGAGATCCGGTAAATGAAGTTTACGCGCCAGTTTTATTTGGCGCGCCAGCCTGAACTTACGAACAATCTGGTGTACCCAACCCGTAACGACTAGCACAAGGGCGGTACTGACAATTGTTGCTATCACTATCGGCCAGAATTCGGCAGCAATTACATCAAAATATAGCATAAGCGCCACTCCGGGCGGAACGAAAAAGAAACCTAAGTTAGCTACCAGAAAGTCGGATAAGCCCTGCACCCAGTGTAGTTTAATCCAACCTAATTTCAAAAAAAGGGTGAGCAGCAGCATGCCTATGATGCTGGAGGGAAGTTTGATGCCTGTAAGATAAACTATTAATTCACCCAAAGCCAAACAGCCAAATAAAATGGCGCACTGACGTATCATACTAATTACCTATTGATTTGTTTGAAAACGCTGCAAAGGTAGAAAAAATAGAAGTACAGTGTTAAATATTATAATATTTTAGACTTGGGTTCGAAAAATGGGCGGATTTGTAATGTGTATATTACAAAATTGAGTACTTTTGCACCGCAAATTATAAATTGTAACCAGGTTTTATAACATTATTCAATATTTCTATGCTCAATTTAATCAACCAAATCGTGGCGCGTGCGAAAGCAAACCGCCAGCGTATTGTTCTTCCTGAAGGAACTGAAGAACGCACATTAAAAGTTGCCAATCAGATTTTGACAGATGAAGTTGCTGACCTTATTCTACTGGGTAAACCGGCAGAAATCATCGAACTTGCTGTAAAATGGGGATTGGGCAACATTGGTAAAGCTACTATTATTGATCCTGAGACTTCTCCGAAACACGAAGAATATGCACAATTGCTGTGTGAACTTCGTAAAAAGAAGGGGATGACTATCGAAGAAGCCCGCAAATTGACGAGCGATCCTTTGTTCTATGGTTGTTTAATGATTAAGAGCGGTGATGCTGACGGTCAGTTGGCTGGTGCCCGCAACACTACTGGTAATGTATTGCGTCCTGCTTTGCAGATTATCAAGACTGCTCCGGGAATCACTTGTGTATCAGGTGCAATGTTGTTGCTAACTCACGCTCCTGAATATGGAAAGAATGGAATTTTGGTAATGGGCGATGTTGCTGTTACTCCGGTACCGGATGCTAACCAGTTAGCTCAGATTGCTGTGTGCACAGCTCAAACAGCTAAAGCTGTGGCAGGTATCGAAAATCCGAAAGTTGCCCTGTTGAGCTTCTCTACGAAGGGTTCTGCAAAACATGAAGTGGTAGACAAAGTCGTGGAAGCTACGAAGATCGCTAAAGAAATGGCTCCGACTCTCGACTTGGATGGTGAAATGCAGGCAGATGCTGCTCTTGTTCCTGAAGTGGGTGCAAGTAAGGCTCCGGGTTCAGACGTAGCCGGACAGGCAAACGTTCTGATTGTTCCGAGCTTGGAAGTAGGAAATATTTCTTATAAACTGGTACAACGTTTGGGACATGCTGACGCTATCGGCCCGATTCTCCAGGGAATTGCTTGCCCGGTGAACGACCTGTCACGCGGTTGCTCTATCGAAGACGTTTACCGTATGATTGCTATCACTGCTAATCAAGCTATTGCAGCAAAAGCTAACAAATAAATAACGGATATTAAATAATAAAACGATATGAAGATTTTAGTATTGAACTGTGGTAGTTCATCTATTAAATACAAATTGTTCGACATGACCACCAAAGAGGTAATTGCTCAAGGTGGTATTGAAAAAATCGGTCTGAAGGGTTCATTCCTGAAATTGACTTTGCCGAATGGTGAAAAGAAAATCCTGGAAAAAGATATTCCGGAGCATACAGTGGGTGTGGAGTTTATCCTGAATACATTGATTAGCCCTGAATATGGAGCTATCAAGTCATTGGATGAAATCAATGCCGTAGGTCATCGTATGGTACACGGGGGAGAACGTTTCAGCGAATCTGTATTGCTGAATAAAGAGGTATTGGAAGCATTTACTGCTTGTAACGACTTGGCTCCACTTCACAATCCTGCCAACTTGAAAGGAGTAAACGCAGTTTCCGCTATTCTTCCTAATATTCCGCAAGTAGGCGTATTTGACACAGCTTTCCACCAGACTATGCCGGATTATGCTTACATGTATGCTATCCCTTACGAATTGTACGAGAAATATGGTGTACGTCGTTATGGCTTTCACGGAACTTCTCACCGTTATGTATCAAAACGTGTGTGTGAATTTCTGGGTGTGAATCCGGAAGGAAAGAAAATTATCACTTGCCACATCGGTAATGGCGGCTCTATTGCTGCTATCAAAGACGGTAAATGTATTGATACTACAATGGGACTGACTCCATTGGAAGGTTTGATGATGGGAACTCGTAGTGGTGATATTGACGCCGGTGCAGTGACATTTATCATGGAAAAGGCTCACTTGAAGCACTCAAAACATTTAAAGGAAAAAAAGCAATGATCTGCGTAGGCGGCGGATCTATGAAGCGTTTTGGTTTCCTGCAGAAAGCAGAGGACTATTTAAAAGAAGCCGGTATGGAGGTTCAGTTATTTGAAGGAATTGAGCCGGATCCTTCGGTTGAGACGGTTATGAAGGGTGCTGCAGCGATGCAGGAGTTTGAGCCTGACTGGATTATTGCGATGGGCGGAGGTTCTCCGATCGACGCTGCGAAGGCTATGTGGATCAAGTACGAGTATCCGGATATTACATTCGAGGATATGTGCAAGGTGTTCGGTATTCCGGCGCTTCGTAATAAGGCTCATTTCTGCGCAATCTCTTCAACCTCCGGTACAGCAACGGAGGTTACCGCATTCTCTATCATTACAGATTATGAGAAGGGTATCAAGTATCCGATCGCTGATTTTGAGATTACGCCGGACGTAGCGATCGTCGATCCGGATCTGGCAGAGACGATGCCGCAGAAGCTGGTTGCTCATACAGGTATGGATGCTATGACACATGCGATCGAGGCTTATGTTTCGACTGCAAACTGTGATTTTACCGATCCGCTTGCTTTACATGCGATCAAGATGATCCAGAGAGATCTGGTTGGTTCTTACAACGGAGATATGGATAAGAGAGATTCGATGCACAACGCACAGTGTCTGGCTGGTATGGCTTTCTCCAATGCGTTACTCGGCATTGTCCATTCTATGGCGCACAAGACCGGTGCAGCATTTGCGGATTACGGCGCACATATCATCCACGGAGCAGCAAACGCAATGTATCTTCCGAAGGTTATTGCTTTCAATGCGAAGGACGAGACGGCGAAGAAGCGTTACGGCGAGATTGCTGATTTTATGGGACTTGGCGGAGACAGCTTAGATGAGAAAGTTGAACTTCTGATCGCTTATCTGCGCAAGATGAATGATGATCTCAACATTCCGCATTGCATCAAGAACTATGGTCCGGACAGTTATCCGACGGAACAGGGATTTGTTCCGGAGGAAGTATTCCTTGAGAGACTGCCGGAGATCGCTGCAAATGCTATATTAGATGCATGTACAGGTTCAAATCCAAGACAGCCTAGCCAGGAGGAGATGGAGAAGCTTTTGAAGTGCTGCTACTATGATACAGAGGTAGATTTCTAAATCAGAGAATAAAGTGTTAAGTAAAGGCTCCGAGAAACCTATGGTTTCTCGGAGTTTTTTTATTCACAAA
>OGIG01001915.1_pt1 | contig 10715 bp, 10 predicted proteins | sample 1571601 | NCBI WGS metagenome assembly OGIG01 (sample SAMEA2581953, study PRJEB24529) | metagenome | biome: Human gut stool | place: China | collected 2011 | reverse complement strand
TTTCATCGGCAGGTCGGAGATGTCCACGTGCAGCGGTTTTCCGCTGATACGGTCTGACATCTTCAGTCCGAAAGGTGAAACGGAGCTGCGGTAGTTCGTTTCTTCCACCCAGAAGCAGAGGGCCTGTTCGATGAACGTATAGAAGCTCTCCTCTGCCGGGAAGTCAGCGCCGTTTCCCGGCATTGCCGCCCAGTACAGCGTGGCGGCGTCCACCGTATTATGGCGTGGCTTGCACTCCATCATGGCGATCTGGCTGCCCACGTCATTGCGCATGTTCTTCACCTCCATCGGGTTGTCCGTCCATGCGATGACGTTGCAGTGGGCACGTACCGAGGTAAGCCCGAAAGAGTGTGCGTCATTCAGGTACAGGTCAATCCACTCCTTGTTGATCTGGTTGCTCCGTGAGTACTTCGAGAGCGACTGCATGTTGCGTGCGCTCTTTTCAAAACGTTGCAGGTTCTCGCCGCTGTCATCCAGAAAGATATACTGGTTGTACAGGTGGTTGCACGAGAGCAGCAGGCCTACCGGACTGGCGAATGACAGCTTGCAGTCGCTTTTGTCCGTTGACAGCCTTTCATACCGGCAGTCCGTACCCACCTTGTTGGGCAACGCATCCAGTTCCGATAGCGTATGTACCGAAACGTGCTTGTCGCCGACACGCAGGCCGTCATCTCCGAGTTCGATGTCTTCCAGCGCAGTGGTATTTTCCATTGACAGACAGAAATATTTCTCCACCAGTCCGGCCTTATCCTCCGTGCCGGTAATCTCATCACCGACGAGCCGTCTTAGGTGTACCAGCCCTGTATCGTTCACGATACGGGCGAATTGTCCCACCGTATCCAGAAAATGGGCGGTGGTATCCTTGTCCACCTCCTTGGGGATGATGAATCCCCTGCACAGCGAAGAGAAGCTGCTCTGCATCCTCATGCGTTCTTTCGTCGTCTTGGTCAGGTACAGATAGCATTTATGGTTCAGGAAAGGACGTTCGTTGAAGTGCATCTCGTAGCTCCGGGAAAGGAAACTTAGATTTTCCTTGTCCGTCTGGCTGCGGTAATCCTCCCGGATAAACCAGTCCTGTTTATGTACCACCGTATAATTGGGCAATACCTTGATTGCCTTTGCCCATGCCGCATGGATAGCCTCGTATTCAGCTGCCGTTACCGTGAAGAGTTCGGGCAGCTCCACCTCAAAGACGGCGGTGATGTCCGCATCTTTGGAGATGATACAGTCCGCTTCGACGGCGAGAAGCGGGAACTTGCTTTCCAATGTGGCGGCCTTTAGTGTGTTCCGCATACATTCTTCTTTTTAATCGTGAATAATTTTCGGGGACTGATCCGGTTGATCAGGTAACGGGGGTGCTGTTTTCTGGCCAGCAGCTTCATCAGTCCGTGTTCTCCGAACTTGCCGTTCAGGTGGAATGTCAGCCAGACCAGTGCGGATGCGGAGGTTACACCGAAAGCGATGCAGAGCCATTGGCCGACACCGGCCATATAGAGAATGACAAACAGCACGAACAGAGCCAGCAGCCCGCCGGCGAAAATAAAAAGGTATTGCGCCTTGAGTCCCTTGAACTCCGCACTCTCGCCGATCCCCTTGTTCAGTTCATAGTCCATATACATTATTATATAGGCGAATCTGTCCCTTAGAGGAAGAACGAACGCAGGATAGTGGCGGCGACAATCAGAAAGATGCACGCACCGAACCAGGAGGATGCCACCTTGCTTACGTCCGGATCGCCGGAACTGAACTTATTGTACACTTTAATCCCGCCGACCAAGCCGATCACGGCTCCGATTGCGTAGCACAGCTTCGTTCCCGGATCAAAGTAGCTTGTTACCATTTTCGTCGCCTCTGCGATACCGGCCGAGCCGTTTCCCTGCGCATGGAGCGAGCCTGTGGCGATTAGCATGACCGCCACTAATACAAGTTGTTTCGTGTTCATAAAATAAATGGATTTGAATGAGGGACACGACGGAGGGAAGAGTCCGCCGTATCCGGTTGTTAATTAAATTTGTCTGGATTTCTACTGGTAAGAATGAACCGTCAGCTATCCGTAATCTCTTTTTTTCATGTACGTTTTACTTTATTCGTTAGACAATATCGCTTATGGAGAAAGTGTCCGGTATGGTTTCTGCCGCCGGTTCGCTGTCCGGCTGTTTACGCTTGCGGTATGCCGCAAGGTGCAGTTCTATCAGCGAGCCGATCCGTTCCTCACGTTCCGCATCGCCGGAGGTCAGCTGTTCGAACATCGGGGTGTTGCGAAGTTCCGCCAGCGTCTTTCCGGCCTGAATCCTTTCCTCCTCACTGGCTGCTTCACCGCTGACCGCCACACGCACCGCCAGTCCCATGTCCTCGAAGCGGATGCCCGTGGCTTGCGGCGTGCATCCCGGCAGGCGTCTGTCCTGCTCGTCATCATCTACCGGAGGATTGTCATCTGCCGGTTCTTTCCGGAACTCCAGCGGAACATCCATATCTTCCATCAGTTCCAGTTCTTCCGGCAGCGGACTCCCTTCCGCAAACAGCTTGTCCAGTTCCTCGGCGGAAACTGTTTTCGGGTACTTTTCTTTCTCCGGTGCAAAAGTATCTGCTTCACTTACAGATTTTTCGTTTTCAATTTTTTCGGGTGTTTGTGGCGTGGAGTGGCTAAGGGAAAATGTGCTTTTGCCTAAAATCTCGCTCACGTCCACCGCCATCCGGGTAAGGATCTGCCCGGCTTTTTCCGTTTTCTTCCTCCGGCTGTTCCGCTCGTGGAAGAGGTAGGCGGCTATCCACAGCAGATAGCCGCCGGTAAGTAAGAATAAGATTGCTGACATGATTTCCGGGGTTTAAAACAGTTCGGTACTTCGTTTTCTGTATTCCTTCGTAATCTCGTCCTGATAGGTGGAAAAGTGCTGTTCCAGCACATTGTCCACATAGCTGAAAATGGACATCTCGTTGTTCCCGATTGTCTGGACAATCTTCTGAATCCGTTCATGGAACTCCTTACGAAGGTAGATTGTCTTGCCAAGCCGTGCGCAGACCGGTGACTCGTGGATGAACAGACGGACATATCCGTTCTCTTCACCGGACTGTCCATTATTTCCGACTGCTTGTACCTGCCCGTCCGTCTGCCGGCTTTCCTTGAACGAGGCGACTATGGAGTCCTCGTCAATGTCCGTCAGGTTTATTTTTTTCCGTTCGTTTCCCATAGCCTACTTTTTGATAATGGACAACAGTTCTTCCGTAATCTCTTTCAGGTTGCTGCCTTTGACCAGCGTACCGTCCGCAGGAAACAGCGTGGAACGGAACAATGCCCTATGTTCCCCCGTCAGCTCACGGCGGAACCGTTTGCTGTCCGGCAGGAAGGTATTCAGCACTTTCAGTCCCAGCTCGCCGATCACCTGTTCGTACACCTTGTACAGTTCCGATTTCTCCCGGCCGTCCACCATGTTCCACAGAAGGTACAGACCTTTGATATTCGTCTTGCCCGTAGCGATCAGCGTGTCATTCAGCCGGCTCGCAAAGCGGAGTGTGCTTTCCATTACCACCCTGTCGGCGGCAATGGGGGAAAAGACATAGTCCATGTTCGCCAGCGTGTTCAACACGCCCGTACTGTTTACCGTGCCCGGCAGGTCGAAGAACACGATGTCCGTTTCCGGCATCTTTTCCAGCAGTTCGTCCGCCTTTGCGACAGCATCCTCAGCCGTACTCTCCGCTATCGGATAGGCTTTCTTCCTTATCCGTTGCAGTTGCCTGTACGCCATCAGTTTGTAATGCTCGTCCTCCATGACCGTTTTCAGGTCACGTTTTCTCATCTCGGCAATGCTGTGTTGCGGGTAGTCGCAATCCACCACCGCTACATTCATCCCTTTCACATAGTGCAGGTAACTTGCCACCAGCACGGTCAGCGTTGTTTTTCCCGCTCCGCCTTTTTGCGTGGAAAAGGCGATAAAGAGTGTTTCTTTTTCCATGATGCAGTTTGTTTACAAATGATACTTTTGAATCAACGCCGCAAATAAAGAAGGAAAAAGAAGGGGAATTCATGGTTTGGGAACGGAGGGGTTCGAGTGGCCGGCTCCTGACGTGGAATGGCTGACTGAACAGCCGACCGACCGAAGTATTGTCCGTCTGATTGGCCAATAGGATACTTGTCCGACCATACATGATATTATTGGATTGTATTGCCTGTCGGATAATCAGCCAAGGAAACAACCGACCGATGAACAGGTTGCCCGAACAAAAGGTTATCCGCTTGGTTGGCTGGTCAGCCGGACGACCGCACTAACGTTGCAACGGCTGACCGTCTGATTGGTTATCTGACCGGTTGGGCATTCAGTCCGCCATTACGCATCCCATTCAGGCACATTCTCAGCCGTTGGTTCAGCCATCATCGGCCGCCCGTTTTTCCTCCTGTTCCACCTGTGTGTACAAGTGGCTTCTATTTGGCATAATGTGGCTAATATTGGTGATATACAACTGATTATATCACTTCCTAACTTTGCGGCATCCAACCGGAAGTGGGCTGTTTGCCTTCGTCGGTCGTCAATCCCCGCTTTCCCCCGAAAGCGCTCTTTCCTCTTCGGAGAGGAAAGATTTATGTTCGCCCGAACATAGCAAGCTGTGTTTTTTGCAGCACCACTCCGTTTTGCAGCAAAAAACGCTTGCCCTTGCAGGGGGCTGCAATTTGCTCCGAAGTCGCAAATTGTGGGGGAGAAACAGACGGCGGCAATGCCACCCGGTGGAATTGTACCACATAAAAAACGTATATATGAACAACGAGAAAAAGCGTCCCCGCACACGGGGAAAAGGGGGCAGATTGCCCAAGTCGAACCCGGCCGTCCGCCGTGAAACCGTCAATCTGGACGAAGCCGGCCATGCACGGTTTCTCACCATGTTTGAGCAGTCCGGCCTGTTGTCCAAATCCAAGTTCATCGCCGCACGGATCTTTAACGAGGAGTTCAGGGTGATCCGGACAGACCGTGCCACAATGGAGTATGTGGCCAAGCTCACGGAACTGTTCCGGCAGTTCCGTGCCATAGGAGTGAATTACAATCAGGCAGTCAAGGAGTTGCACATCCATTTCACCGAAAAGAAAGCGTTGGCACTGCTTTACAGACTTGAAAAGCTCACCCTTGAACTCGTGGAGCTGAACCGCCGGATTGTCGAACTTTCCCAAAAACTCGCCTCACATGGTAGCCAGGATCAGCGTGAGTAAGAACTTGTACGGTGCATTGGCCTACAACCAGAACAAGGTCGATGAAGGCGGTGCGAAAATCCTGTCGGCACATCTCCTCCGTTATCCCGAAGACGGGCGTTTCCGTCCGGATGAATCCGTGAGGCAGTTTCTCGAATGGATGCCGAACCATTACCGCACCGAGAAGCCGGTCATACACATCTCCCTCAACCCGCATCCCGACGACGTGCTGACCGACGGGCAGCTGGCGGAAATCGGCAGGGAATACATGCAGCGGCTCGGTTACGGCAACCAGCCCTATCTTGTCTTCAAGCACGAGGACATCGGCCGGCATCATATCCACATCGTTTCCCTGCGTGTCGATAGTGAGGGAAGGAAAGTATCCGACAAGTTCGAATACCGTCGCAGCAAGGAGATTACCGAACTTCTGGAGCAGAAATACGGCCTGCATCCGGCGGAAGGCCGGAAGAAAGGCGAAGAGTGGCAGCTGAAGCCGGTAGATGTTGCCAAAGGGGACATCAAACGGCAGATCGCCTGTACCCTCAAACCCCTGCTCGAGCTTTACAGCTTCCGCACAATGGGCGAACTCCGTGCCCTGCTTTCCCTGTATAATATAGGAGTGGAAGAAGTGAAGGGGGAAATTGGCGGACGCACCTATCACGGCATACTCTATACCGCTTTGGACGGCAACGGCGAAACGGCGGCCACTCCCATAAAGTCCTCCCGGCTGGGAAAAACGGCCGGTGCACAGCAGTTGGATAGGAAGATGCGGGAATCCGCCGCAAGAATCAAGTCCGACCCGTGCCGTGAACGGCTTCGGCCGTTAGTGGCCGAAGCTTTGCGCCGATCCGTGGACGAACGGGATTTCCGTAGCCGGCTGGCGAAAGAACAGATAGACTTGGTTCTCCGCCGCAACGGAACCGGCAGGATTTATGGCGTTACCTTTATAGACCACCGCAGCCGCACCGTGCTCAACGGCTCACGTCTGGGCAAGGAGTTTTCGGCGAACACGCTGGACAGATGCTTTCAGGAGCGGCCACAAGATCTCCTGCCGCCACTTCTGCCGTCCGTTCCGTCCGCTGTGGTTTCCGGAAACGGGGAGAAAATTCTGGGAGGGCTACTTTCCGGCATGGAGCCGGAGCTGAACTATGTCCCCCGGCATCCCAGGCTACTGAAGCCCGACAAGAAGAAACGCCGTCGGCGTTACGGCCGTCAGGACTGAACCCGTATTACATAATTATCAAGACGATAACTTTTTAAAACTCAGTATTATGTCACAAGAAGATGATCTCAGGGGACTGGCGAAAGTCATGGACTTTATGCGTGCCCTCAGCGTGTTGTTCGTAGTTGTCAATATCTATTGGTTCTGCTATCCGGCCATCCGGGAGTGGAATGTCAGTATCGGAGTGGTGGACAGGATTCTGCTGAACTTCCAGCGCACGACCGGGTTGTTCGGCTCCATCCTTTGGACAAAGCTTTTCTCCGTTACCTTCCTTGCCCTGTCGTGTCTGGGCACGAAGGGTGTAAAGGAGGAAAAAATCAAATGGGCGCATATCTGGACAGCCCTTTCCGCAGGTGTTGTCCTCTTCTTTTTCAACTGGTGGCTGCTCAGCCTGCCCGTACCGTTAATGGCACGCACCGCCTTTTATATACTCCCTCTTGCCGTCGGCTATCTCTGCCTGCTTGCCGCAGGTGTATGGATCTCCCGCCTTCTCAAACAGGACCTTATGGACGATGTGTTCAACAACGAGAACGAAAGTTTCATGCAGGAAACAAGGCTTATCGAAAACGAATATTCTGTAAATCTGCCGACACGGTTCTATTATGGCAAGAAGTGGAACAACGGCTGGATCAATGTCGTGAACCCTTTCCGTGCCTCCATCGTACTGGGAACGCCCGGTTCGGGAAAGTCTTTTGCAGTGGTAAATTCCTATATCAAACAGCAGATAGAGAAAGGCTATGCCGCCTATATCTACGATTTCAAGTTTCCCGACCTCTCCACCATTGCTTACAATCACCTGCTCAACCATTTGGAGGGGTACAAAGTGCCGCCGAAGTTCTATGTCATCAACTTCGACGATCCCTCACGCAGCCACCGCTGCAATCCCCTCAACCCGAAGTTCATGACCGACATCTCCGATGCCTACGAGAGTTCCTACAACATCATGCTCAACCTCAACCGCACTTGGGCGGCCAAGCAGGGCGACTTCTTCGTCGAGTCGCCAACCATCTTATTTGCTGCAATTATTTGGTTTTTACGCATTTACAAAAACGGAAAGTATTGCACCTTCCCCCATGCGGTCGAGTTCCTGAACAAGCCCTACGAGCAGATTTTCCCCATCATGTCCTCCTATCCCGAACTGGAGAACTACCTCAGCCCTTTCCTCGACGCATGGCTCGCCGGGGCTGCCGACCAGCTTATGGGGCAGATTGCTTCGGCCAAGATACCGCTCTCGCGCATGATTTCCCCGGCGCTCTATTGGGTGATGTCCGCCGACGAGTTCTCCCTCGACATCAACAATCCTGACGAGCCGAAGGTACTCTGCATCGGCAACAACCCCGACCGGCAGGCCATCTACGGGGCGGCGCTCGGACTGTACAACTCGCGCATCGTCAAACTGGTGAACAAGAAAGGCAGGCTGAAAAGCTCCATCATCATCGATGAGCTGCCCACCGTGTTCATCAAGGGACTGGATAACCTTATCGCCACCGCGCGTAGCAACAAGGTGGCCGTGCTGCTGGGCTTTCAGGACTTCTCGCAGCTCATCCGCGACTATACCGACAAGGAGGCGAAGGTCATCATCAACACCGTCGGCAACATCTTCTCCGGGCAGGTGGTGGGCGAGACGGCCAAGACGCTCTCCGAACGGTTCGGCAAGATTCTCCAGAAACGGCAGTCCATCTCCATCAACCGCAACGACGTGTCCACCTCCATCTCCACCCAGATGGACAGCCTTATCCCGCCGAGCAAGATTTCCTCGCTGACGCAGGGCATGTTTGTCGGTTCGGTGGCGGACAACTTCGGCGAGAAAATCGAGCAGAAGATTTTCCATTGCGAGATTGTGGTCGATGCCAAGAAGGTGGCGGAAGAAGAAAGGACTTACCAGAAGATACCCGTCATCACCGACTTCCGGGATGCCGACGGCATCGACCGCATGAAGGAAATGGTGCAGGAGAACTACAACCGCATTAAGGAGGAAGCCCGGCAGATTGTCGCCGACGAACTGGAACGTATCGGGAGTGACCCGAATCTGAAGCACCTGCTGGAACTGAACAAACAGGCGTAGGCTACTTGTTCCGCCGGTATTGCTTCTCGTCGTCCGTGTCCATCTTCCGCAGCAGGACTTCCCGGAGCCGGTCGATGAAATAGGTGCGGTCGTCGCCTTTCCGACGCCGCATCCGGGCATAGTAGCTCGATGCGTTCTTCACGTCCACGCCCAGTGCGCTGCACACATATTCCACCACTTGCTTGAGCGTGATTTCGCCGTCATTGAACAGCTTCAGTTCATGGCAGGCATAAAGCAGTTCGACAAGGTGGATGGCGTCGTCCGTCCACAGCACGGGAGGCCCGTCGCCGGGCGGACGGGCTTCTCCGTTTCCGGAACCCGCCCGTCTTTTTTCCATCCTTTCCATCGTGTTTTCCACATACATGATAGCTCCCACCACGTGGCAGTAGCACACCAGATGGCTCTGCCCGTTGTTGTGGTAGCGTTCCCGCAGGATGGTCAGCCGGAACTTCGTGTATTGGAGATGGAGGAACACGCAGGTGTGGTTGCCGTGTTCCTCATGCAGATGGCTGAGGTGGCGTATGAAATCGTCGCTTGCCTCATTCAGCCTTTCGGTATCGCAATCCCCCTGTTCCAGCAACAGCAGGTAGGGGCACAGATAGAAGATATCCATATGAAACTATTTTTGTCGGTTATGGATGACAAAAATAGCGACGGGGACAGGCGCGGCTGTTCCGCTTTTCGCCGGAAATGCCGTCACTCGCCCAGATAGAACTTCCGCCGTTCCTCGCACAGCTCGTCGTACAGCTCCTTGTGCAGCTCGCTGGGGCTTTGCTTCATCTGTCCCGTGCAGAACTCCCAGAACCGGTTGGCCGACTCGAAGCCGTTCTTCTCGGCTATCTCCCTGAGCGGGCGGTCGTAGTGGTATTTCAAGTCCCGCCGTATCTGACCGATGCGCTGCTCCTGCAACCATTTGTTGGCGGACTTCCGGTAGATTCTGCTGAATTTCTCGCGGAAGGTCGATACGCTCATGCAGAGCATCCCCGCCAGTTCCTCCACGCTGTTCGTGCGGTAGCTGTAACGGTTCACCTTCAGCCGGAACACGGCGGCATACAGGGGCTTCAGCCGTTTCTCGGCATGTTGCAGTTCCGCTTCGGTGAGCGGTGTGGGCTGGCGGCTTATCTGCTTGCGCCGCTCCACAAAGAAGTAGTCGCACACCTCGTTGCACAGGTTGTACAGGGGGCGGGGGATGCCGGTCTGGTACAGCACGTCGCACAGGTAGAGCATCTCCGGCGTGCGGCAGGCTTTCCGCCAAGGCTCTGCCAGTCCGTGCAGCAGCCGGTTCTGCACCTCCGTGTCTTCCGACAGGGCGAGCAGCATCAGCAGCGGGCGGCATCCGGGAGCCGACACCTCCGGCAGCGTGGGCTGTCCCGTCAGCAGGTCAAGGAGGTGGTGGCATAGGTTTGTGTCCCGCGCGTAGGGTTCCAGCGCGAGGTAATGCTTCGGGGTGCGGGCTTTCAGCAGCCCTTTCACTTCTCCGCACAGGGCGGCGATGGTCTGTTCCAAACCTGCCGGGGCGGTGGCGGACAACAGTTCGATGAAATTTGTTTGCATAAGAAATCTGTTTTTATTGTTTGATGAATCCACAAAGATAACCGGCTGCACGTGCCGGTTGTTCCGATTTCCGCCGGAAATGCCGCTTTCTCTTTGTCGCTGGCGCACATATTCTGAAATATCAATATATACCGCTGATACCTCTTGTCCTTAATTCTTTTGAAACCTGACGATAAGAGCTATCACCGCAACAATTAAAAATAGTCAGTCTTTTTAAGGATTTTAGCCTTAGCAGAAAATTCCAACTTCTAATATTTTTGCAAGTATTTATCCACAGTTCTTCAAGTTTAGGCAAATCTGTCAATTCATCTACATTAGACAAGTAGGGTAATGAGTTAAGATGTAAATTCTCTATTCCATTGATTTGAGAAATGCCGTTGATGGATTCTGTCTTACCGCTCAATATATCCAGCTTTCGAATAGATTTCATTAAGGATAGTTGCCCGCAGATATTCTCATTGACATTACAAAACATTATATTGTCCATTTCCTGATAGCTTAACAATGAACACATAACAGAATCCGTGTACTTGCATATAATGCTTTTCAAACAGGGTAAATTTTTATTGGTAAATTCTATTGTCCCTTTGTAGTTACATAAATGTACCAGATTAGGCAAATAAACATTTTCTTTTATCTTCAAATTTGTATTTATAACCATAGAACAACCAAAACTAATCAGAAATATCCGAGTGTAAATC
>OGIG01001900.1_pt1 | contig 10799 bp, 10 predicted proteins | sample 1571601 | NCBI WGS metagenome assembly OGIG01 (sample SAMEA2581953, study PRJEB24529) | metagenome | biome: Human gut stool | place: China | collected 2011 | reverse complement strand
CCCTGGAAAGAGGCTATGGTATTACTCTGGGTAACTCCCTGAGAAGAATCATGCTGTCTTCCCTGCCCGGTGCTGCAGTGAGCCAGATCAAAATTGAAGGTGTTCTTCATGAGTTCAGTTCTATTCCCGGCGTAAAGGAAGATGTATCTGAGATCATCATGAACATCAAGAGCCTTGCAATCAAGAACAACAGCGAGACCAATGAGGCTAAGACTGCATATATCGAGTTTGAAGGCGAAGGTGTTGTAAGAGCTTCTGATATCCAGTGTGACCAGGATATTGAAATTCTGAACCCCGACCTTGTAATCGCTACTCTGAGCGGTAAAGATACCAAACTTTACATGGAGTTAACTATTACAAGAGGCCGCGGCTACGTAAGTGCCGACAAGAACAAACACGAAGATTTACCAATCGGCGTAATTGCCATTGATTCTATCTATACACCTGTAGAGAGAGTTAACGTTACGGTAGAAAATACCCGTGTAGGTCAGAGTACTGATTTCGACAAGCTTACATTGGATGTATACACCAACGGAACCCTGGCTCCCGATGAGGCAGTCAGCCTGGCAGCCAAGGTGCTCAGCGAGCATCTGAACCTGTTCATCGACCTTTCCGAAAATGCTAAGACCGCTGAGGTTATGGTAGAGAAGGAAGATGACGAGAAGGAAAAGGTTCTGGAGATGAGTATTGACGAGCTGGAGCTTTCCGTTCGTTCTTACAACTGCTTGAAGAGAGCAGGTATCAATACTGTAGAAGAGTTAACCAATAAGACTTCAGAAGATATGATGAAGGTTCGTAACCTCGGACGTAAATCTTTGGAAGAAGTTCTGGCTAAACTGAAAGAGCTGGGATTACAGCTGAACCCCAGCGATGAGAACTAATTTCAGCTGAACATAAAAAGTTAGATTTCCGTATCCGGTAAGCCCAAAGTGTTCGGATGCGGTTTATCTCTAAATGGCAAAAAACAACGCATTCGGTAAGTAAGTCCAAAGTGCATGGCCGGATGTACCATGAATGGAGAAAGGAAAATTATCATGGCAAAGTACAGAAAACTCGGCAGAACATCTGCACAGAGAAAGGCATTATTAAGAAATCAGGTAACTGCAGTGATCAACAACGGCAAGATCGTTACCACCGAAGCTAAGGCTAAGGAAGTACAGAAGATCGTTGATGGACTGATCGCTCTGGCAGTAAAAGAGAAGGATAACTTCGAAACTGTTAAAGTTACCACCAAGGTTGCCCGCAAGGACAAGGACGGCAAGCGCGTAAAGCAGATCGTTGACAAGGAGACCGGTAAGGTCCTGGCTGAGTCCCATCGCGATAAGGATGGCAAGCTGGTTAAGATCGAGAACGGTGTTACCGTTACTGTATACGACGAAGTTGAGAAGGAGATCAAGAAGGATCTGCCTACCAGATCTCATGCACGTCGTCAGATGCTGAAGGTTCTGAACCCTGTAGTTGAGGTTCCCGCTGATGTAGCAGGCAAGAAAAAGAACACCAAGGAAGTTGACCTGGTTGCAAAGCTCTTCGATGAGTATGCTCCCAAGTATGCTACCCGTAAGGGTGGTTACACCAGAATCGTTAAGATCGGTCAGCGTAAGGGTGACGCAGCTATGACTGTTGTTCTGGAGTTAGTTTAATCCATAACTTATAAGCAGACATAAAAATAGCGCTTTCGGAAATAAGTTGGTTTATTTCCGGAGGCGCTTTTTGTGTATTCAAAGTATACAAATCGAGTAGGAGACAGTCTACTCGATTATTACAGGAAAATGATTGCTTACAAGCGGCTTACTCCACTACCTTCTGAAAATGCTGATAATCCTTGCAGGAGTTCCAGTGACCTCCCCAGGTGAAACCATGTTCCTTAAATAACTGATAGCACAGATCGTTTTCGTCAATTTTGTAGGGGAAGGAAGAGGTTCTGTCTGCATAGGCGGAAGCGTTTGCAGGAGATACCTTTTCGCTGCCATCCTTATTGTAAGTAATATAAGGATTATAAAAGGGATTGATATCGATCGCCAGCCCTAATGCATGCTTGGACAGGGAGGAAGTTCCTTCCACCGGGCGGTAATTGAAGCAGGAGGTATTGTTATCCTCCATGGATGCGAGGTCATCCCCATCATATTCATCGATCAAAAGTACCTTTTCCAGCTGATATTCATTACAATACAGCTCGTAGAAGATCTCTGTCAGGTCCTGCGCGATCGCCTTGTTACAGATTAATTCCCCTTCTGCAGGATTTCCTTCAAAATTATAATGCCTTATATGTACATAGCGCAGATCGTCATAGCTGATTTCGACAGATTTCAACAGTGTTTCCGAAGAACTATCAGAGTTATCCACAGTGGCTGGATAAGAAACACCTGTTATGTATCTCTGTAATTTTTCGGATAACGGCTCATAATAGAAGCCGTCGGACAGCGTGGTCCGCTGGTCGGTCAATAGCTCTCCGTTCAGGGAATAACCGGTCAAAACAGTAGTTTCTGCCATGGAAGATCCTTCCTGCAAGTTTTCTGTCGCATTTTCATTGGAATTGTCGACGACTGGTGTAGGCTCCGGGGTAGGTGACGGCTCTGCCGTCTGATAAGCCAGGGAAGGATTGTCCACCGCATAATCCCCCAGAGTGTAGGAATTGTGTTGGGATACCCTTAGCAGTCCTCCTGCCACGACAGTGATGAGCGCAAGGATACCCACCATCTTCCATATTTTATTGCGATCGATCGGATTCATAGAATGCCTCCTCGTTTTATTTTCTGAAATGTTCTGCAATAGAAAGATACAACCATAACTATAAAGGTTTTTGGAAAGCAGTACAAGAGATTTTGAAAAAGTCGGGTCAGTTCCCTGTTAAGTGTTGTAAATCTGTGCATAATCTAGTAAAATAGGAACGATATCTTGCAAAAGCAGAAGACAGCTGATTCTCCGGCACTAAGCGAATATGGAATGGAGATTATTTATGGAGATCATTAAAGCAGATAATGTAGTATATGAATATATTCGTCGGGATGAAGAGGGAAATGTGGAAGGGATCACAAAAGCAGTGAATGATGTTTCTCTTGATATAGAGCAGGGACAGTTCATAGCTATCCTCGGACATAACGGTTCCGGCAAGTCTACTCTGGCAAAGCATATGAATGCCATCTTAAATCCGACAGAGGGAACACTCTGGGTCGATGGTATGGACACGAAGGATGAGGACAACATCTGGAAGGTTCGTCAGACAGCCGGCATGGTGTTTCAGAATCCGGATAACCAGATCATAGGACAGGTAGTGGAAGAAGATGTGGGATTTGGTCCGGAGAACATGGGGATCCCCACGGAGGAGATCTGGCAGCGTGTGGAAGAGAGCTTACGTGCGGTAGGTATGTACGAATATCGAAAGTATTCCCCGAATAAGCTGTCCGGTGGGCAGAAGCAGAGAGTGTCCATTGCCGGAGTACTGGCCATGCATCCAAAATGCATTGTATTAGATGAGCCAACTGCCATGCTGGATCCCAGTGGACGTAAGGAAGTCATCCGTGCAGTCCGTGGATTGAATCAGGTGGAAGGTGTTACGCTGATCCTGATCACCCATTATATGGAAGAGATCATTCATGCGGACAAGGTATTTGTCATGGATGAGGGAAAAATTGCCATGCAGGGTACACCCCGGGAAATCTTTTCACAGGTGGAGCAGCTGAAAAAGCTACGGCTGGATGTGCCGCAGGTAACGCTGTTATCGTATGAATTGCAGAAACGCGGAATTCCGCTGCCGGATGGCATATTGACAAGAGAAGAGCTGGTCAATGCACTGGGCTATGGAAAAACCGACAGGAAATAGTGGCGGGGATGGCAGCGAATGAAAGTACCCGGGAAAGGATCGAAAAAATGTCTATCATATTAGATCATGTGAATTATGTATACGGTGCAGATACACCGCTGGCAGTTCATGCCCTGAACGATGTCTGCCTGAAGATACCGGATGGACAGTTCATCGGTATCATCGGGCATACCGGTTCCGGTAAGTCCACGCTGATGCAGCATATGAACGGATTGATCCGTGCTACCGACGGACATATCTATTTTAACGGAGAAGATATCTACGACAAGGATTATGATATGAAGAAGCTCCGCAGCAAGGTAGGGCTGGTGTTCCAGTATCCGGAGCATCAGCTGTTTGAGATCGATGTATTCAGCGATGTCTGTTTCGGACCGAAGAATCTGGGACTGGATAAAAAGGAAGTGGAGCTTCGTGCATACGATGCTCTGAAAAAAGTAGGACTGCCGGATGAGCTTTTCTATCAGTCACCCTTTGAACTGTCCGGTGGACAGAAGCGTCGTGTGGCGATCGCCGGAGTACTGGCAATGAAGCCGGAAGTGCTGATCCTGGATGAACCCACTGCCGGGCTGGATCCCAAGGGAAGAGATGAGATCTTACAGCAGATCAAAAAGCTGCAGACCGAGACAGGACTTACGATTCTGCTGGTATCCCACAGTATGGAGGATGTGGCGGAATACGTAGACCGTATTATTGTGATGAACAAGGGAAGCGTCATGTATGACGATACCCCGAGAGAAGTGTTCAAACATTACAAAGAATTGGAAGAAGTAGGACTGGCAGCACCGCAGGTGACCTATATCATGCATGATCTGAAAGCTCGGGGCGCGGATGTGGATGTAGATGCCACAACGATCGAAGAAGCTGCGGAAGAAATTGCGAGAGTCTGGAAACAGAAAAATCAGAAGTAATGATTTGAACTGCAATGCCCAAATTGCAGCATGAGCAGAGAGAAGATACGAGTTCTGACCCGACAGGAGCCGGGCAGAAACTCTGGTGAGGAGCAATATGCTTAGAGATATTACATTAGGACAATATTATCAGACGGAATCATTGATTCATAAGATGGATCCCCGGGTAAAGCTGGGAGGTACCGTTTTATTTATCATTTCCCTGTTCTTTTTCAAAAATTATGCAGGATATGTGATCGCGGCCCTGTTTCTGGGCCTGGTGATCCGACTGTCTAAGGTACCGTTTAAATTCATGGTAAAGGGAATGAAGACCATTGTGATGCTGATGCTGATCACGGTGGTGTTCAATCTGTTCCTGACACCGGGAACGCCGCTTATAACGATCTGGAAACTGACCATCACGCAGGAAGGTCTGAAGATGGCCATTTCCATGGCAATCCGCCTGACACTACTGATCATTGGATCCTCTGTGATGACGCTGACTACCACACCGAACAATCTGACGGACGGTATGGAGAAAATGATGGGACCCTTAAAAGTATGCAAGGTGCCCGTACATGAAGTGGCCATGATGATGTCCATTGCACTTCGTTTTATACCTATATTATTAGAAGAAACGGATAAGATCATGAAAGCACAGATCGCCAGAGGTGCGGATTTCGAGAGCGGCAACATTTTCAAGCGTGCCAAAGCCATGGTGCCCCTGCTGGTACCGCTGTTTATCTCCGCGTTCCGCAGAGCCAACGACCTTGCCATGGCAATGGAGGCCAGATGCTATCGCGGCGGAGAGGGCAGGACGAAGATGAAACCGCTGATCTATCATAAGAGAGATTACCTTGCTTACGGCTGTATTGCCGCATATATGGTGATCAGCATTGTGGTAGGAAGATTACCGTTTTTACCGTAAATTTTTACTGCAAAACACTAATGCCCATTGCAGATCGTATATCATCAAATACAGAAAAGAATGCCGGGGAACCTAAGACAGGTGGCAGGAGAGAAAGCGGGTGACATACAGTGGAATCGGAAATGACAATGGAACAGCTGTCAAAGCGGCCGGAAAAAGAGAAAAAGCGTGTGCGCCTGACCGTGGCGTACGACGGTACGAATTATCACGGCTGGCAGATCCAGAATAACGGGATCACCATCGAAAGCGAATTGAACCGGTGCCTGACCGATCTGCTGCAGGAGCCCGTTGAGGTCATCGGAGCCAGTCGGACGGACTCCGGAGTGCATGCACTGGGGAATATCGCTGTGTTTGACACGACCAGCCGGATGCCTGCGGAGAAAATCTCCTACGCATTGAACCAGAGACTTCCCGAGGATATCCGTATCCAGAAGTCCGAACAGGTGGAAAATGACTGGCATCCCCGCAGATGCGACAGCCGCAAGACCTATGAATACCGGATCTACCGGGCACAGTTCCCCATGCCAGTGAAACGTTTGTATTCGCTGTTTACTTATTATGAACTGGATGTGAACCGGATGCAGGAAGCTGCGGCTTATCTGGAGGGAGAACATGATTTCAAAAGCTTCTGCCAGACCGGTGCCCAGGTGGAATCCACCGTACGCACCATCTATTCCGTGGAAGTGGAAGAGCAGGGAGAAAATGATCTGGTGATCCGGGTCTGTGGTAATGGCTTCTTATATAATATGGTGAGGATCATTGCCGGAACCCTGTTAGATATCGGACAGGGCAGGCGGGACCCCATGGATATTTTCACAATCCTCGAGGCAAAAGACCGCAGTGCAGCGGGACCTACCGCACCGGCCCATGGACTGACTTTAGTGAAATATGAGTTCTTGTAATAGCTTCGCCATACGTGATATAAACATAAGAGAGGCTGAGCAATAAAAGATGAACGCAAAACAACGCAAAAAAAGTTTAGTTTATGTATTGACACGAACGAAACCGTATCATATAATATATGACTGTGACAGTGTTTCAATATGCTGAGTCAAAGCCCCGACGAAGCATTGAAATAAAGTATTCAACCGTTTTGGGAAGAAGTAAAATGCAGCCGGACATCTGCAGATTACTATCAGACCGGAACACTGAAAAAGTCGATCAGGAATCGGCGAAAGTAATATGGAGGGAACATAATGAAAACATTTATGGCTAGTCCAGCTACAATCGATAGAAAATGGTATGTAGTAGACGCTACTGACATGACCTTAGGCCGTCTGGCATCTGAGGTTGCTAAAGTGCTGAGAGGCAAGAATAAGCCTATCTTCACTCCCCACATCGACTGCGGTGACAACGTTATCGTTATCAATGCTGAGAAGATCAAAGTAACCGGTAAGAAGATGGATCAGAAGGTATATTATCATCATTCCGATTACGTTGGTGGCTTAAAAGAAGCTACCCTGAGAGAAAAATTAGAAAAGAAGCCTGAGCAGGTAATCGAGCTTGCAGTTAAGGGCATGCTTCCCAAGGGACCTTTAGGAAGACAGATGTTCACCAAACTTCACGTATATGCAGGACCTGAGCACAAGCATGAAGCTCAGAAGCCTGAAGTACTGACATTCTAAAGGACTGAGAGGAGGAAAATAAATCATGGCTAAAACAGAAAGATACTACGGAACCGGTAGAAGAAAGAAATCCATCGCCAGAGTATATTTAGTACCCGGTAATGGTAATATTACAATCAATAAGAGAAGCATTGATGAGTACTTCGGTCTGGAGACTCTGAAGGTTATCGTTCGTCAGCCTCTGGCAGCTACTGAGACTGCTGAGAAGTTCGACGTTCTGGTTAACGTTCGCGGTGGCGGATACACCGGCCAGGCTGGTGCGATCAGACACGGTATTTCCAGAGCACTGCTTCAGGTAGACGGTGATTTCAGACCCGTTCTGAAGAAGGCTGGATTCCTTACCAGAGACCCTCGTATGAAGGAAAGAAAGAAGTACGGTCTGAAGGCTGCTCGTCGCGCACCTCAGTTCTCAAAGAGATAATTCAAACGAATATCACAAAAGAGCAAATTTCCCCGAAAACATCGAGTTTTCGGGGATTTCTTTATATTTTGATAATTCTATCAGACACCACAAAACACACAAAATTTTCACGCTAACTAACAAATAACTAACACGACGATTCAATCGCCCTTTTCCTTGCAATATTTAATAATACACGATCGAACATCCTTTTTCGTCCGGCAGTGGTAGGAATGACCGTCCTTGAATATATGCATTGACTGACATAGATAAGGCAATAGAGGTTTATAGAAGCAGAAACGGATATGTCCGGGTAGAATTTGACAGAGAGTTGCAGTGTTGATTACATATTCTCCGCAGAATGGGTTTATTTTGTTTTTCTTCTTGCTCGCAATGAAACATTTCAGTTCTAAGACAAATTGCCTTGTAAAAATGAAAGAAACGGCATAGCCAAAGCTGTACCGTTTTTTTCATCTTAGAATATTTTCTTAACTGGACACCCCAAATGACCTGCTTTTCATTTTACTCGGTACGAACGGTAATATATTTTTGATGTTTACTTTTCGGTTTATCTGGAAGTGTCATTTTGAGTGTTCCATTGTTCAATAGCGGACGCAGATATTTTTGTGTAAAGTTTTTTGTGTTTTTGTATCCACAGTGTTCTGCGATTTCTAATTTTGAATGTGGTTCTATGCAAAATGCAAGGATTTTATCATGGGTTGCATCATGGGTTGTATCATAGGTTGCGTCATAGGTCCTATCATGGGTCGTTTCTATGATAGAAGAACCATGATGGTAATTTACATTTTTCAAGATGACTCTGAAATCTGTCGCTGTTGAGGAAAATTCGGGCTTATATGCCTCTGTGTATCCAGGCAGCTTTTCAGTTTCACTGACGATTTTGCGCAGACCACTTCCACGGCGTTCCATGTACTTCATGCGGTGGAACAGGTCAGCAATCACAGGATTTCGCCGCATCGAACGAATACTGTAAATATCGTATTCCTGAATTAAGCCGCCGCCAAACATACCGCCAGGAGATGTGATTTCCACCCGATCATCAAACATATCAATATGGATTTCGCTGCCAAGCACAATATAATCACGATGGATAAGCGCATTAACAAGAGCCTCTGTCACAGCTCGTTCAGCATAATCCGGCTTGTCTACACGATACTGTGCCTTTTTGACAAAACGGACTTTGGAATTATTGCGAATAAATTCACTGCCGCTGTTCAGTAAATAAATCAAATTTCCCTCGTATTCTTTATCGTCCAGCGCATCATCAAAGATAGAGCCTTTTTCCAAGCCATTCCACCGGGTACAGAACATACGGGAGTTATAAACTGTGTGCTGATCGGTCATGAGCTTTCCGGCATTGGTCAGGAACCCATTTTTGTCAGCCAAACCGAAGGAGACATAATCGGATGGCTCGAAGCGGAGGCCGGTTCGTTCCAGATAGGTTGCCTCCAGAAGTGTAAAGCTGTAATCCTTTTTTACCGCATCTGTTGTTAGGGTATCAAAGGACTGATTGGTTCCCTTTAAGATCAGTTCATTCACAATGTAATCCGGTGCAATTACGCTTTCATTTCCAACACGGATGTATGCTTCCATCACTCCGTCTGCCTTGTAATAGTATGGGGTGCTGCGGCCAGGAGAAACATCCAGAGCCAACAGATTTTTACCATCTTCCTGCAATGGCTTTAAGATAAACTGTGGTAATGGTGTGATACGTTCTTTGATTAAGCGGCTGATCGCTTCGGCATCCTTTTGAACATCGGACAAGCCGATAGGCTCCCGGTCATCAGAGACTCCGAAAAACAGAGTGCCGCCGATTCCATTGGAAAAGGCACTGACACTTTTTAACCAGCTTTTTGGCTTTTTTGTTTCGAGAGCAACTTTGAAATCACATTCTGTTGCTTCAGCAATGAGCTGTTCTATCATAGAAATCCCTCCTTTGAGGTTGTAGAATGTTCTTTTTTATTATACCCAGCGGAGAAAGTTATTGCAACGATAGAAGCAAAGAGTTCAGCGAAAACAAAAATATTTATGAGAGGAGGGCCTTCTATTATGGCAACTACAAGAATCATGCCGCTTCATGTTGGCAAGGGGCGCACAGAAAGTCGGGCAATCAGTGACATCATCGACTATGTAGCAAATCCATAGAAAACAGATAACGGCAAACTTATTACCGGTTATGCGTGTGACAGCCGGATTGCGGACGCAGAATTCCTTCTGGCAAAGCGGCAGTACATTGCCGCTACCGGACGAGTGCGCGGTGCGGATGATGTGATTGCCTATCATGTGCGCCAGTCCTTCAGGCCCGGTGAGATTACCCCGGAAGAAGCTAACCGGTTGGGTGTGGAATTTGCCAAGCGTTTTACCAAAGGCAATCATGCCTTTGTGGTCTGCACTCACATAGACAAGTCGCACGTTCATAATCACATTATCTGGTCATCGGTCAGCTTAGAATATGACCGGAAATTCCGAAACTTTTGGGGCAGTACCAAGGCGGTTCGCCGGTTAAGTGATACCATCTGCATTGAAAACGGACTGTCCATTGTAGAAAATCCGAAACCTCACGGAAAGAGCTATAACAAATGGCTGGGCGATCAGGAAAAGCCCTCTCACCGAGAGCTGCTTCGTGTGGCGATTGACAACGCATTATCACAAAGTCCTGCTGACTTTGAAGAACTGCTGAAGCTGTTGCAAGAGTATGGTTGTGAAGTCTCAAAGCGCGGAAAATCATATCGACTGAAGTTCTCTGGTTGGGAGAAAGCCGCCCGCATGGACAGTCTGGGCGAAGGATATGGATTGGAAGATTTGCGGGCAGTTCTCTCCGGGAAGAAAGCACATAGCCCGCGAAAGAAAACAGTCACACAGGCAGAACCGCCGAAGGTCAATCTGCTGGTGGACATTCAGGCAAAATTGCATGCTGGAAAAGGTGCTGGCTATGCTCGATGGGCTAAGGTTTTCAATCTGAAACAAATGGCACAGACCATGAATTACCTGTCAGAGCATAACCTGCTGGAGTATGCGGTTTTGGAAGAAAAGGCTGCGGCTGCCACGGCACATCACAATGATCTTTCGGCGCAGATCAAAGCGGCTGAAAAGCGCATGGCAGAGATCGCTGTTCTGC
>OGIG01001894.1_pt1 | contig 10826 bp, 13 predicted proteins | sample 1571601 | NCBI WGS metagenome assembly OGIG01 (sample SAMEA2581953, study PRJEB24529) | metagenome | biome: Human gut stool | place: China | collected 2011 | reverse complement strand
TTCCTGTACCGGTGTGAGTCTTCCTGACGCTGACCGGCGCGGCATCTACCTCGGCGGACGCGCTGGTGCTGCAAATGACCCGCTCCGTCATCTCCACGGCAGTCCCCGTGGTGGGCGGCATTATCTCACAGGCCAGCGGTAGCGTGCTGTCCGGAGCCGGCCTTTTGAAAAACTCTCTGGGCGTATTCGGAATGCTGGCGGTGCTGGCCACCTGCCTGACGCCCTTTCTGCACATGGCGGTGCAGTATCTGCTGTACAAGGTGACGGCCTTTCTGGCGGGAACCGCCGGAAACGGCACGCTGGTGGAGCTGATCGACGCGCTGGGCAGCGCCTTCGGCCTGGTGCTGGGCATGGTGGGCAGCTGTGCGCTGCTGCTGTTGATCTCCATTACATCTTCTGTATCGGTGGTGGTTTCATGACGTTGTTTCGGACATGGTTATTCGGTATCGTGGCGGCGGCCATGGCGCTGGCGCTGCTGTACGCGCTGGTGCCGAAGGGCGCGCTGCTGACGGTGGCAAAGTGTACCGGCGGCCTTATCATGCTGCTGGTGGTGATCCGCCCGCTGCTGGCGCTGGACCTGAACGGCCTACAGGTGGGCTACGAGGAATGGGAGCGTACCATCCAGCAGCAGACCGACGACTATACCGCCGCCAACCAGCAGGAGATGGAAGTCATCATACAGCAGGAGACCGTCGCATATATTTCAGAAAAAGCGGCGGAGCTGGGACTGACATGCAGTCCGGAGGTGACGTGCCAGCTTCAGGACGGCGTACCGTTTCCGGTGGAGGTGACAATGGATATCCCAAAGAACGCGGCGCTCTCGCGGATCATCGCGGAGGATCTTGGCATAGATGAGGGGCATCAGCGCTGGCGGGAAACGGAGTGAGGCATATGGCGAAGGAGAAGCTCATATCCTATGTAAAAAAGTACAAATACGTGGCGCTGGTGGTGCTGGTGGGCGTGGTGCTGATGCTGCTGCCCTCCGGAAAGGGGGAGCAGCAGGACACGGTGGAGCCTGTCAACGTGTCAGAAGGTTACTCGCTGGCGGAAACGGAGCGGCGAATGGAGCAGGTGCTGGGCCGTATTCGTGGCGTGGGACAGGTGCAGGTGATGCTGACACTGAAAAGCGGTTCCTCTTTACAGCTGGCGGAAAACCGCAGCGACAGCCTGCGAGACACGGAGGCGCGGCAGGAGCGGGATGTGGTGACGCTGAACCGGGGCAGCGGCTATGAGGACGTGGTGGTGACGGAGCAGACCTATCCCGTCTATCAGGGCGCGGTGATCGTGTGTCAGGGCGCGGGAGACAGCGGCGTTCATCTGGCGGTGGTGACTGGACTGGGCAGCGATAAAATCACGGTAGTGCAATGGAAATAAAAATAGAGCGGTAAGCAGGAGGGCAAAAACATGAAGCTGAAGTGGAAGAAGAATTGGAAGCGGCCGGCGGTGGTGCTGGCGGTGATGGTGCTGGTGGGCGCGTCGGTGTATCTGAACTGGAAATACGCCGGAAATGTGGCGGAGACGGACAAAATTCTGGGGCAGGCCACGCTGGTCAACGAGAACGGCGAGGGCGTAACGGTGGCGGAGGACGCGGCTGCCGCCAGCGAGAACGACTATTTCGCCACGGCGCGTCTGAGCCGCAAGCAGGCACGTGACAGCGCCATCAGCATGTTACAGGAGGCGGAAATGGATGAAAATGCCACCGAGGAGGTGTGCAACGAGGCCAGCCAGACCTTGCAGGTGCTGGCGGGCTACACGGTGGCGGAGTCCCAGATCGAAAACCTGGTGACGGCCAAGGGCTACGCCGACTGCGTGGTGTTCATGGGAACGGACTCGTGCAGCGTGGTGGTGGACGCGGGGGAAAACGGCCTTGAGGCCACTGATGTTGCCAAGATCAAGGATATCGTCATCAACGAGACACAGTACACCGCCGGACAGATCAAAATCATGGAGGCGGATTAAAAGCTGGCATGATGAGCAAGGCGGGGGGTGAAAAACAAAGGCCCCCTCTGACGAGGGGGCTGTCACCGAAGGTGACTGGGGGAGAGACTGATGTTTTGCCGCACATCTTGTGTTTATCGTCTCTCCCTCCGTCTCGGCTTACGCCGAGCCACCTCCCTCGTCAGAGGGAGGCTTTGGGCTGCATCACATCAAAAACATCTTTTCCCGCCGCAAATTATGGTTGTAATTTCCGGCGGGAAATGGTATACTGAACATTACGAATGAGTTTTATTGCAAGGAGATAGAAACGCTATGCCTGAAAATAAAGAATATATGACCCATCAGGAGGAGCTGGGCACCATCCAGATTTCCGAGGAGGTGGTGGCCTCCATCGCCTCTGCCGCCGTGCAGGAGGTGCCGGACGTGACGGGCCTGATGGGCGCCAATGTGTCGGATTTCATGGGCGGCAAGAAGATGACGGCCAAGGGCGTCCGTGTGGAAATGGACGGCGAGGCTATCGTGGTGTACGTATTTATCATGGTGCGCTACGGCTGCACCATCGGCGAGGTGGCCAAGAAGGCGCAGAATGCCGTGTATCAGGCGCTGGAGAGCACCACCGGCTATCCGGTATCCGCCGTGAACGTCCACGTGGGCGGCATCAGCTTCAACTAAACGAAAAAGAGAGAGAAGAATATGACACGCAATACCGCCCGTGAGATCGCCATGCATCTGGCGTTTGAACTGAGCTTTACCGACCTTCCCATCGGGGAATTCCTGAACCAGTATCTGTCGGAGGAGAAATTTGCCGAGCTGGCGCCGGAATGTGAGCTGTACGCCCAGCGTCCCAACGCTAAGCAGGAGGAATACATCCGCCGTCTGGTTTCTGGTGTGGCGGAGCATGCCGCCGAACTGGATACGTATATCGAAAAGTACGCCAAGGGCTGGCGGTTCGAGCGTATCTCGCTGGTGGCCTCCGCCATCATGCGGCTGGCCATGTATGAGATCATGTACATGCCGGATATCCCCCACGGCGTCGCCATCAACGAGGCAGTGGAGCTGACCCGCAAGTATGACGAGCCGGAGACGGCCAAGTTCGTCAACGGCATTCTGGGCAGCTTTCTGCGGCAGGAGGTCAAGGAGTAAACACAGAAGGGCAGGGCGGCGACCCTGCCCTTTTTCGTAGAGGAGCGCACATGGAACAGCATGTTTTCAGCGTGACGGAAGTCAACCAATACATCAAAAGCATCATCGATGGCGTGCCCCAGCTGGGCGACCTGCTGATCCGGGGTGAGCTGTCCAACTACAAGGTCTATCCCTCCGGACACCACTACTTTACCCTGAAGGATGGCGAGAGCGCCATCCGCTGCGTCATGTTCCGGAGCAGTGCGGGGCGGCTGCGGTTCCGCCCGGAGAGCGGCATGCAGGTCATTGCCGGAGGACGTATCAGCGTCTATCCCCGCGACGGCGCGTATCAGCTGTACTGCACGTCGCTGTCGGCGGACGGTATCGGCGATCTGTACGTGGCCTTCGAGCAGTTAAAGGACAAGCTGAACCGGGAGGGACTGTTCGATCCCGCCCACAAGAAGCCGCTGCCGCTGTACCCCCGGCGCATCGCCATCGTCACCTCGTCGGCAGGCGCGGCGGTACACGATATGATCCGCATTCTGCGGCGGCGGTATCCCATCGCCAAGGTGCTGCTGCTGCCGGTACGGGTGCAGGGGGTGGAGGCGCCGCCGGAGATCGTGGGCGCCATCCGCTATGCCAACCGCTGGCAGCTGGCGGATGTGCTGATCGTAGGCCGGGGCGGCGGCTCTATCGAGGATCTGTGGGCCTTCAATGATGAGCGGGTGGCCAGGGCCATCTATGCCTCGGAGATCCCGGTGATCTCCGCCGTGGGGCACGAGCCGGATGTGACCATCTCTGATTTTGTGGCGGATCGCCGTGCGTCCACGCCCTCCAACGCGGCGGAGATCGCCGTGCCGGATCAGGCGGAGCTGTGGAAGCGGCTGGACAGCGCGGGCCGCGCCATGGCGCAGGGCGCGCTGAACACGTTGGAAAAGGCGGACGCCCAGTGGAAAACGCTGGCGTCCAAGCGGGTGCTGACCGACCCCATGGCCTTTGTGGACGACCGGCGGATGCAGTTGGACAGCGTGCAGCAGCGTATGGGTCTGACAGCCCACCGGCAGCTGAGCCGGCGGCAGCAGCGGTTTGCTACGCTGGCGGCGTCGCTGGACGCCCTCAGTCCGCTGAAGGTGCTGGGCCGGGGCTATGCCATGGCCCAGGCGGCGGACGGCACGGTGCTGCGGACGAGCCAGCAGGTACAGGAAGGCGACAGGATACACGTGCGGCTGGGGCAGGGCGCCTTGGACTGCACCGTTGACCGTAAGGAGGACTGACATATGGCGGCGAAAAAAACTTTTGAGGAAAATATGGCGCGTTTGGAGGAGATTGTGGGCAAACTGGAAAAGGGCGACGCCCCGCTCAGCGATTCTCTGAAGCTGTTTGAGGAGGGCACGAAGCTCATCGCCCAGTGCCGGACAGAACTGGATAAGGCGGAGCAGCAGGTGGTCAAGCTGATGAAGGGCCCCGATGGTGCGCCGGTGGAAAACGATTTTTTAAGCGAGGAATAATATGGAATACGAAGCGAGATACCAGGAATATCAGCAGGCCATCGAGAAGTATCTGAACGGCCTGTTTACCGGAAAAGTGGCCTACGGCAAGCTGTACGAGGCCATGCGGTATGCCATTTTAGGCGGCGGAAAGCGCATCCGCCCGGTGCTGACGCTGGAGTTCGCCCGTCTGGGCGGCATCGACTGGCATCTGGCGCTGCCCTTTGCCTGTGCGCTGGAGCTGGTGCATAACTACAGCCTGATCCATGACGATCTGCCCTGCATGGACGACGACGATCTGCGCCGGGGCAAGCCCACCTGTCACAAGGCCTACGGTGAAACGCTGGCGGTTCTGGCGGGTGACGCCTTGCAGCCGGAGGCGTTCCGGCTGATTCTGGAAGCGCCCATGCTGCCTGCCGACACCAAGCTGGAGGCGCTGCGGGTGCTGGTGAAGGCCTGCGGTGCGGACGGCATGGTGGGCGGTCAGGTGCTGGACACGGTGTACAACGTGGACACCGCCGAGGGTCTGACCCAGCTGAACCGCCTGAAAACCGGCGTGATGATCTCCGGCGCGGCGGAGCTGGGCTGCGTGGCGGCCAAGATGAATCAGGGCATGCGCTCTCAGGCATTGGCCTACGCTGACGGCATCGGCAAGGCGTTCCAGATCCGGGACGACATGCTGGATGTGGTGGGCGACGCCGCCGTGTTCGGCAAGCCTATCGGTTCCGATAAGGAGGAGGGCAAGGTCACGTTCGTAGATGTACTGGGGCTGGACGGCTGCGCTCAGGAGGTGGAGCGCTGTACGGAGAGCGCCAAGGCCGCCGTGGCCAACTGGTCGGATCACATGTTCCTGTGGGAGCTGGCCGACCGGATGGTAGGCAGAAACAAATAAAAAATTGGCGGTCGTCAGACCGCCAATTTTTTATTCCATTAAACCATATTTCCGCTTGATGCGATCCAGCTTTTCCAGTAGGGGCTCCGCCGCGATCCACAGAAAGAAGGCTGTGGCGGCGGCGTGGACGCAGTCCAGCGGGAAGCCGGTGACATAGTAGGTCAGTAGCACCTTCCACGTCAGCGTTTCCGTATTGGCCCACATCAGCACCGACGCGGGGTTCATGATGCCGCCGTAGATCACGATGGCGCTGAACACGCCAAACACGCACAGGCTGCCCCGTGTGCGGCGCAGCAGTCCTTTGCGGAACAGCACGCCTGCCAGAAAGCCGATGATGCCCATGCAGAACATCTGCCACGGTGTCCACGGGCCTTGGGAAAAGAACATGTTGGACACCAGCATGGACAGTGCGCCCACCAGGAAGCCGCTCTCGCCGCCCAGGGCTACGCCGGAGATGATGGTCATGGCCATCACCGGCTTGAACTGGGGCAGCATGAAGAAGGCGGCCCGGCCCGCCACGGAGATGGCGCACAGCACGGCGATGACCACCAGCTCGCGGGCTTGGGGCTTGCGGCCCTCAAACACCAGAAAGAAGGGCAGCATGCACTCAAAAAGCACCAGCACCGACACGATGGCGTATTGCTGCCGCTGGAGATAGAACACACCGATGAACAGCGTCACCGGGATCAGCAGTAGGGCGGACACCGCCATAGCCACAGTGCGCTTGGGCAGCTTCCGCTTTTCCACCGGCATCTGCGCCATCACCGGCGGCTGGGAGCGCCGCCCGATGGCCAGCGCCAGCACCAGCAGCAGGACGCAGAACAGGGCATACAGCCCCAACTGCTTTTCACCCAATGCCGTCAGGCCGCTTGCGGTGACGGCGCTGGAAAGGTCTGTGCTGTTGGCGGCGTACAGGAAGATGGCAATTGCGCCAGCACCGCTGACCGCTGCCAGCGCCTTGCGCCACAGGGGCAGCTTTTTCGGTTTCCAGTCCGGCGTTTCCTCTTCCGGTTCCGGCAAGGGCGGGGCCTCCAGCGGAAGCTCCGGCATGGGCGGCACGTGGCCGCCGCAGACGGTCATCACGTCCTCCGCCGTTACCGCCTGGGGCTCCAGAGGCCGGGCGATACGGTTGGCGGCGGTGGTATAGAAGCTGTTGCCGCTGAAGAAGGCACGGGGAGATGCTTCTGTCACGATGCTGCCGTCGAAGAACAACGCGCAGCGGTGAGCGTACCGGGCGCAGAATTCCACGTCGTGGCTCACCATCAGCAGGGAGACGCCCTGTGCCAGCAAGGCGCGGAGAATTTCTGCGAACAGCTGCTTGAACTCCGCGTCAAGGCCCTTAGTAGGCTCGTCCAGCAGCAGAATTTCCGGCTGCAAAAGCAGCACCTTGGCCAGCGCGGCCCGCTGCTGCTCGCCGCCGGACAGGTCGTAGGGATGGCGATCCAGCAGCGTGTCCAGACGGCACAGCTGCACCATCCGGGCCACCCGCTCCTCCTGTTGCCGTTTAGGCAGCTTGCTGCCGGAGAAAATTTCAAACAAGTCCTCGCGGACGGTTTTCTTCACAAATAAGGTCTGGGGATTCTGGGGCAGCATGCCCAACGTGCCGGACACCACAATATCGCCCCGATAGGGCTTTTTCAGCCCGGAGAGCAGCTTCAATGTGGTGCTCTTGCCCGCACCGTTGCCGCCCAGCAGCGCCAGAAACTCGCCCCTGCCCAGCGTTAGGTCAAGACCCTTTACCACGTCGGGGCTGTTTTCCTCATAGCGGAACCACGCGCCCTCTACGGTGATGACCGGCTCACGCTTGGGCTGCTTCGGCTCCTCGGTCAGCGGCAGCAGGGGCTTGTGGGATGCAAACTCCTGTAGGAAATCCCGACCCTCCCGCACGGTGACGGGGCAGGGCGCGTCGGACTCCACCGCCGCCCAGATGCGCATGGCGGCGGGCATGGCGAGAAACATCCGGTGGCCCATGACCTTGAGTCGCTGGCCCACCTCCGCGGGCGTTCCGGTACACAGCAGCCGCCCACCGTCCATCACCGCCACGGTGGTGGCCAGGGGGAAGGCTTCTTCTAAGCGGTGCTCCGTCAGCAGGACGGTGGTGCCCAGCTCACGGTTGATCTTGCCCAGCACCGCCAGAAAGTCCGACGCGGCGATGGGGTCAAGCTGGCTGGTGGGCTCGTCCAGGATCAGCACGTCCGGCTGCATGGCCATGACGGATGCCAGATTCAAAAGCTGCTTCTGGCCGCCGGACAGCTCCGTCACGTCCTTATGAAACCACCCCTCGATGCCGAAAAACGACGCCATCTCCGCCACGCGGCGGCGGATGGTGGGGGTGTCCTCGCCCAAGCTCTCCAGCCCGAAAGCCAGCTCGTGCCACACCTTGTCAGTGACGATCTGGTTTTCCGGAGACTGCTGCACAAAGCCGATGCGGGCGGCCTGTGTCCGCGCGTCCACGTCCTCCAGCGGCGTATCCCGGAACAGGATGCGGCCCGACCGGACGCCGTGAGGGGCCAGCGCAGGCTTCAACTGCCGCAGCAGCGTGGACTTGCCGCAGCCGGAGGGGCCGCACAGCACCACGAACGCGCCCTCCGGCACCGTCAGCGTCAGGTCGTCGATGGCACGGACGGTCTGCTCCGGGTAGGAAAATGTCAGGTTTTCAATGGTGAACAGCGCCACATCCGCGCCTCCCTTCTGTCCAAGATCACCGGCGTCAGACACAAGGCCAGATACACCAGATAAAAGCTGGTGGTCACCGGCTGGGCCAGCACGCCTGTCAGCGCCGGGAAGTACCACCATTTCAGTCCAGCCATAGCGCCGCAGGTGAGATACACGCCGCAGAAGCCCAGCCACAGCAGGGCATAGCGATCCCGCTCCTCCATGCGGAAGATGGAGAAGGCGGTGCGGCCCTTCAGGCCGTAGCCCCGGCTTTTCATGCTGTCGGCGGTCTCGATGGCGTTTTCCAGAGCCCAAGTCACCATGATGGAGAAGATGGTAACGGCCTTCCTCGCCCGCTGCCACACGCTGCCGCTGCTGGCGTCCCGCCCGATGCAGAACTGGGCCTGCCGCACGGTGTCCATCTGCTGTTTGAACCGGGGGACGAACCGCAGCGTCATGCTGAGCACCAGCGACAGGGCGGGAATCACCCGGCCAAAGAGGTAGACAAACTTATCAGAGGTGAGAACGCGGTTGTAGCACACGAACCACAGCAGCACGGCGCACAGCATGCATCCCGCCGCAAGGCCGTACAGGATGCTCTCCAGCGTCAGGGGATTGCCGGTGGGGAGATAGGTCAGAATGGTCATGCCCGCGTGGTTGAAGGCGGGGTTCACCAGGGCCGCCAGCAGCATCACCGGCAGGGCGATCCTCAGGCTGAGCCGCAGGCCCTTGCGGCCGTTGAGCTGAATGACGTACAGCACCGCGCCCAGCAGGGAGATCAGCAGGCACACCGGGTGCATCAGCACCATGGAGAACACCAGCACCAGCGCGAAAAACAGAAAATTCACCACCGGATGATAGCGGGAAAAGGTATCGGACATGATGCGGGCCTCCTTTCGTGGTGGAATGGGCAGAGAAAAGCCGTGGCAATGAAGCTTCATTGCCACGGCCGTTTTTCCGTGTTGACTGCCGCCTGCGGTATGCTGCGTACCGTGCGGCGAACATGTTGAGCAGGTCTTCTGACTTACGCATCCACAGCATCACACGCCTTCTCGGCTGCCCGATGGCCGGCTTTCACCTGTGTGATACCTACGCGATTACAGCGGCGGCACCGTTCGGGATTTGCACCCGATTTTCTATTCTCCCTGTCGCCTTTTTTGCGGCGGACGGGGCACTCAACCAGATTCAATTCTATTGCCATTATAGGCAATGGGCCGCAGTTTGTCAAATGGTTTATCCTGCCTTACAGATCCAGCTTCAGGTCGCCGTCTTTGATCCAGCCCCAGTTCCGCAGGGGGATGGCGAACAGCCACGTCAGCACGGCGGGCAGAACGAAGGAAATCAGGATCAGACCCAGCCAGTCAAAGCCGGTGATGGCGGCCTTCGTGCCGCTGGCGATGTCATTAAGCCAGCCGGTGTACACGCCGATCTGTCCCACGAAGCCGCAGGTGCCCATACCGGAGGACACCGGCGAGCCGTTCATTTACAGCTTGAACAAACACGTGGCGATGGGGCCGGTAACGGCGGAGGCCAGCGTAGGGGGGATCCAGATGCGGACATTGCGGACGATGTTGCCCATTTGCAGCATACTGGTGCCGATGCCCTGGGCCACCAGACCGCCCCAGCGGTTCTCCCGGAAGCTCATGACGGCGAATCCTACCATCTGGGCGCAGCAGCCCGCTACGGCAGCGCCGCCCGCCAGACCCGTCAGTCCCAGACTGGCGCAGATGGCGGCGGAGGAGATGGGCAGCGTCAGCGCCACGCCGATGATGACGGACACCAGAATGCCCATGAAGAAGGGCTGCAGCTCAGTGGCCCACTTGATGGCGTCACCAACGGAGGTAGCTGCTGTGCCGATAGGCCGCGCCACCAGCGCCGCAAAGCCGATGCCGGCCAGAATGGTGACGATGGGCGTCACCAGAATGTCGATCTTGGTCTCTTTGCTGATGGCCTTGCCCACCTCGGCGGCCAGAATCGCCACAAAGAACACGGCCAGCGGGCCGCCTGTTCCGCCCAGCACATTGGTGGCAAAGCCCACGGTGATGAGGGAGAACAGCACCAGCGGAGGGGCCTCCAGAGCCTTACCGATGGCCACGGCCATGGCCGGGCCCACCATCAGCGAGCAGAAACCGCCGATGGTGTAATAGAAGGTCACGTCACCCTGCTTGATGGTCAGAAATGTGTCAGTCAGAAAGCCGATGCCGAACTGCTTGCCGATGGTGTCCAGAATGGTGCCCACCAGCAGTGTGCAGAACAGGCCCTGCGCCATGGCGGACATGGCGTCGATAAAATAGCGCTTGGCGGAGAAGGTGATGTTCTTCCGCGCCAGAAATGCCCGGACTTTTTCCATAGTATGTACCTCATAATCCCGAAAAATCTAATGGAGTAGACATGTGTCTTGACACATGTCTACTCCATTATAAACAAGTTATGGGATTTGTCAATAGCGGTGTTTTTCAGTTGGCGTCGTACAGCATGCCCATGTCGGCCAGCGTTTCCTTCAGGTGGGCGAATACCGCCTCGCTGGGGCAGGAGAGGGTGTGCAGATGTACGCCGCCGGTCAATGTGCTGATGGGCTGGGCGTGGGAGGTCTTCATCCGATGGATGAACTGCTCCACATCGTACCGGCTGGACAGAGCCAGCGGCGCGGTCAGCTGGCCGTACACCGGGTGCTCCACGATCACGTCCACCACCGTGCAGCCGCAGTCCACCATGGCGTTAAGCTCGTCCCG
>OGIG01001891.1_pt1 | contig 10851 bp, 10 predicted proteins | sample 1571601 | NCBI WGS metagenome assembly OGIG01 (sample SAMEA2581953, study PRJEB24529) | metagenome | biome: Human gut stool | place: China | collected 2011 | reverse complement strand
CTACTATATCTTCTAAACAATCTGGTTTTAATTCTTTCATAAAGTTAGTAATTCCTTGGCTTTCAAATTGGAATATTCCAACTGTATCACCATCTTGCCATAGTTTATAAACTTTTGGATCACTCATATCTTTATCATATTCAACATTGATACCTCTGTTTTGTTTAACAAGATTTATAGTATCTTGAATTACAGTTAATGTTCTTAAGCCCAAAAAGTCCATTTTTAAAAGTCCAAGCTCTTCTAATGTTGTCATAATATATTGTGTTGAAATTAAATTATCTCTAACATATAGCGGAACATATGTATCTACTGGATCTTTTGTTATTACTATTCCACAAGCATGTGTTGAAGCCTGTCTAGGTAATCCCTCTAGTCCCATTGCTATATCTAACAATTTTTTTACTGATTCATCATTCTCATATAAGTCATTTAGCTCTCTATTTTGCTCTAATGCTTTTTTTATTGTAATATGAACTTCGTTTGGTATCATTTTAGCCAATTTGTCTGTTTCAGCATATGACACATCTAATGCTCTTCCAACATCTCTTATAACCATTCTTGCAGACATTGTTCCAAATGTTATAATTTGAGAAACATGATCATGACCATATTTTCTTGCAACATAATCTATAACTTCTTGTCGTCTTTCATAACAAAAATCGACATCAAAATCAGGCATACTTATTCTTTCTGGATTTAAAAATCTTTCAAATAGTAGTCCATATTTTATTGGGTCAATGTCTGTTATTTCTATTGCATATGCTAAAATTGAACCTGCTCCTGAACCTCTACCTGGTCCTACTGGTATTCCATTTGTTTTTGCATAATGTATAAAATCCCATACTATTAAATAATAATCTACATACCCCATTTTTTTAATTATATTTAATTCGTATTCTGCTCTTTTTTGTATTTCTTCTGATAGATTTTCACCATATCTTTTCTTAAGTCCTTTGTCACATAATTCTTTTAGGAAATCGTAGTGTGTTGGATATTCTGGTGGTACGTCATAATTTGGCAATATTGTATGTCCAAATTCAAATTCCACATTACATTTTTGCGCAATTTTTACAGTATTTTCTATTGCATCTGGAAACGCACTAAAATATTGTGACATTTCTTCTGGCGATTTAACATATAATTCATCTGTTTCAAAACGCATTCTATCTACATCACTCATTTTTTTACCTGTTTGAATACATAATAAGACCTCATGATTATATGCGTCTTCTTTTTTTAAGTAATGTGCATCATTTGTTGCAACAAGTGGTATGTCTAATTTTCTTGCAAGTTTTATTAGCTTTTGGTTTGCTAGTACCTGTTCTTGTAACCCATTATTTTGAATTTCTATATAATAATCTTCGCCAAATACTTTTTTATGCCAATTGGCTATTTCTTCTGCTTTTTCTTCATTTCCATTTAATAATGCCTGATTTACTGAACCTGCTAAACATGCACTTAGGCAAATTAAACCTTCACTATATTTTTCAAGTACTTCTAAATCTATACGAGGTTTATAATAATACCCATCTACAAAACCTATAGAAACAAGTTTGCTTAAATTTTTATAACCTACATTATTCTTTGCAAGTAATATTAAATGATTGTACTTGTTATCTATTCCTGGTTCTTTATCAAACCTTGAACGTGGGGCTACATATACCTCACATCCAATTATTGGCTTTATTCCTTCTTTTTTACAAGCTTTATAGAAATCTATAGCACCATACATTACACCATGATCAGTAATTGCCATTGCATTCATTCCAAGTTCTTTGGCTCTTACTGGCAAGTCTTTTATTCTATTTGCACCATCTAATAAACTAAATTCACTATGTATATGTAAATGTACAAATTCTGACATTTTTCTTATATAATCAATTAAATATATATTAAACTATTTAGTTGATTAATTCCTTTCTTTTATTTTATTTATAATTTTTTATTTTCCAAATCTTCTAAAAACATTTTTGCTACATTTTGTGGTAATAATAAAATGTCTTTTATTTTGTCTTGTGGTATTATTTCTGGTAAATATTTTCCTGAATCTATATGTTTAGGATCGTTTGAAAATTCTGGTCCTGTACCTGTTCCAAATGTTCCACTTATATACTCACATAAGTAAAATATTTCTAATTGATTAAATTTTTCTGACTTTATTTCATATAATTTTTTTATTACTTTTACTTTTATTCCAAATTCTTCTTCAATTTCTCTAATTACTCCCTCTTGTGGAGTTTCATTTTCCTCTAAGCCCCCTCCTGGGAATGTATAATATTCTTGGTAATCTTTTCTTTTTATTACATCTTTTCTATGCATAAATGCATAGCCATTTTCCATTTTTAAAATTGCAGCTACTCTTGTTCTTTCCATTTCTATCTCCTTGTTTATAAGCTTTTTATATTTGTTACAATTGTATATTTTACAATGTGTATTTTTAGTGTTTATTCTACACTTTTTAATGATTCTATCATATCAATTTTTTTAATTTTTTTCTTCATCATAAAGTTTGTAATTAGTGTAAATGATAATGTAATTAAAATAGATATAAGAACATTCAATGTATTAAATTCAACCGGAAGCATTATTGTTTCTACCTCTGCACTTTGAATTATAATTCCAAGTACTCCCATTCCAATAAATACCCCAAGTATACTTCCTAAAATAGTAAGAATTATGTTTTCTCTAAATACATATTTTTCAAGCTCTTTTTTGTAAAATCCTAATAATTTAAATGTTGCAAGTTCTCTTCTTCTTTCCTCAATATTTATGTTGTTTAAATTTACTAAAACCATAAATGATAGTAAACTTGCACATCCTATAAATAAAAATACTATGCTACTTAATCCAGATAAGCTTTTTTTGTAATCATTATTTAAAGTTCTTATATATACGGTTCCACTTATTTTTGTATTTTCTTTTAATTTATTAGCAAATGTTGTTTCCTCATCTTCACTTATGTTATCATAATTTGCAAAAAACAAATTGTATTTTATATCTGTTTCAAATACTTGATTATACATGTTTGGCGTCATATAAATATAATTATATAAATAATTTTCTGCAATGCCAATTACTTTAACCTTTTTTTCTTTATCATTTTCTTTAATTGTAATATTATCTCCATTTTTTACCTTTAAAGTATTTGCCAGTTTTTCTGTTAATACAACACCTTCATCTGTTAGGTCTATTTTTTCTTTATTATTTCTATTTTTTAATTTAATGTAATCTTCACATTTACTTCCATCTATTACTGTATAAAATACGTCTTTACTTGTTTTATTTGCTTCTATTGTTGTCATTTGCTGTCTTACAGGTGTTACTCCGTGTTATTTTATCTTGCTGTTCTATGTATTTTTGTATGTCATAAACTTCATTTTGAGTAACTCCAGATGTTAAGTTGATTTCCATTTTATATGCTCTTACATCTCCAAATTGTCTTTCTGCTATATTGTTTATTGTATCATTTAGTGCTATTCCTGTATAAACAAGCATTGTACAGCCTGCAATACCAATTAGTGTCATAAACAACCTTCTTTTATACCTAAATATGTTTCTAAAACATATTTTAAATAAAAAGCTAAGTTTTGACCAAAATGATGGTATTTTTTCTAAGAAAATATTTTTTCCTTCTTTGGCAGGTTTTGGTCTTAATAAATCGGCTGTCTTTTGTTTTAATTCTTTTTTAGTTATTATAAATGTAACTCCAACTGTTGCTATAACTGAAATTATAGTTGCAAGTGCAGTATATAAAACATTTATTTCTATTATTAGGCTTGGCAAATCATATAAACTGCCATATGCAGCAAAAAGTACTTGGGCAATTAATGTACTTCCTAATAGTGTTCCAATTATAACCCCAATGATTGTTGCAGATAATGAGTAAATTATATACCTTTTCATTATGGTTGTTTTACTATATCCTAACGCTTTTAATATTCCAATATTTGTTCTATCTTCTTCTATCATTCTTGTTATTGTTGTAATTGTAACTAATGCTGCAACTATAAAAAACATAACCGGAAAAACTTTTCCCATTATTGCAATTTTTTCTAAGTCATTATCTAAAGATTTAAATCCGCTACTTTCGTATAATTTTGTAACTTGTGATAACTTTTCGAAGTTTTTTAAATCATTTTTAGAATTTGATAATTTTGTTTTTGCTTCTTCTATTTTTTTATCATAATTTTCTTTTTCAAATTCGGTTTTTGATGTATTAAGTGCTTCTTGACTTTTTTTAATTTCTTGAACATTAGCTATTAATTCTTGATTTCCAGTTCCAAGCATAATGTCTTCTGTACTTAAGAAATTATTATAGAAATTTTCTTGCTCTTTGTCTAATTGCTCTTTTAATGTTTTTATATTCTTCTGTTTTTCTTCTAAATCTTTTTCTAATTTTTTGTATTTTTCTTCTACAGCACTAAATTCCTTTTTCTGTAAATTGTATGTATAGTCAAGTTCATTTGCTTTCCTTGTTTGCTCAATATATTTAGGATTATTATTTCCAAGTAAATGTATTTCATATAGTTTATTATTAATATTGTTATTTAATTTTGACAGCTCATTTTGTTTGTTTTCTACTTCTTCTTTTAACTTCTCATATTCGGTTTCAATTGTATTTTTTTCACTATTTAATGTTGAATATGATAAGTATAATTCATCAAGTTTTGTTTTTTTAGTCTGAAATCTTTCATATATTTGACTTGATTGATAATAATTTGCAACTAATGATGATACTTGCAATATAGAACTGTTTATTTGTTTTTGTGAATTTTCTATTGTTTGTTTTGCAGTATTTATTTCATTTTGTTTTGTAGTCAATTCATTTTGAGATTTTTCTATTTCTTTAGTATATTTTTCATATACTTCTTTGTATTTTTCGTCTAATAGACTATTTTGTGTATCTTCTACTTTTTTTGCAATATCATCTAATTTGTTTTTATATTCTTCTGATGTTTTATTTATATTGTTGTCAATATTAGTTTTTAAGTACATTGATGTATATTTTTCAAGCTTAATATTGTCCTCTAAAACATTTACATATCCTACAAGTTCACCATTTTCTAGCTCAGTACTCCCATAAAAGATTGACAAATATGCAGGATTTCTTGTAATTCCAACTATTGTGTATTCTGTTTTACTAATTACTTTACTTAAATCTTCTTCATTTTTGTGAATTTTAATTTTGTCCCCAACATTTAAATTATATATACTGTGTAATCTTGTATCTATTAAACATTCATTTGGGAATTGTACATCTTTTCCTTCTATAATATCATTTTTGTTTATTTTTTGGTCTTTTGTTTTAGATATTATTCTTACTGGTAAATTTTTATCATTTATTGTTGTTAATACATCATAATTATAAACTGGCTCTACTTCTGTTATTTCTTCTATTTGTTCAAACTTTTCTACATCCTTTTTATCATATCCTAAATTAGATGCTAATTGTATGTCAAATACATTTGAAGTTTTTAGGTATTCTTCTGTTGTTTTTTTCATGTCTGGAGCAACTGAATTCATACCAACAAAAAAACCTACTCCTAACATTATTATAACTATGATTGATATATATCTAAAAATACTTGTTTTTAGCTTTCGTATCGAATCTTTATAATATATTGTTAGTTTCATTACCATTCTACCTCTTCTATTGATATTACTTTTTTATTTATTTCGTTTTGTTCTATTTGACCACTTTTCATTTTAATTATTCTATCTGCCATTGGTGTTATTGCTTGATTGTGTGTAATTATTATAACTGTCATATTGTTTTTTCTTGCCATATCTTGCAATAATTTTAAAACTTCTTTTCCTGTTTTGTAGTCTAGCGCTCCTGTTGGCTCATCACATAATAATAATTTTGGATTTTTCGCAATAGCTCTTGCTATAGACACCCTTTGTTGTTCTCCACCTGATAATTGTGATGGAAAATTGTTTATTCTATCTTGTAAACCTACTTGTTCTAGCACTGTTTTTGGTTCTTTTGGATCTTTACATATTTGTGTTGCAAGTTCTACATTTTCTAACGTTGTTAAATTTTGTACTAAATTATAAAATTGAAATACAAATCCAATATCTTCCCTTCTGTATTGTGTAAGTTGTTTTTCTTTATAATTTGATATATCTTGTCCATCTATTATTACATTTCCTGTTGTTGGTGTGTCCATTCCTCCTAAGACATTTAATAAAGTGGTTTTACCTGCTCCACTTGCACCTACAATTACTACTACTTCACCTTTTTCTATTTCAAATGATACATTTTTTACTGCTTGTACTTCTATATTTCCTGATGAATATGTTTTGTTTAGATTTTTTACTTCAATAAAACTCATATTTTTACTATCCTTTCTTTTATTTTACAATTTAGTGGTAAAATTTTACAATTTCACTTATTCTTTAGAAATAATATCACGATTTATATTTTTTAGCAATGGAATATATAAAAAAAACTTAAATAAACTATATTTTAAAAATAAAGTTCATTTAAGCCCGTTTATTATTTTTTTACTTTTACATTCCAGCATCAACATATACTCTTTCGTTTGGCAAATACATGTCTAATCTTTCTCTTGCTGTTTGTTCTATAAATTCTAAAGAATTAACTTCTTCTTTTTTATTTGCAAGTTCTTCTTTATACTCTTGTTCTTCTTTTAATTCTTGTGCTAAACTTTCACTTGTTTTTGTATAATCATTTAATGTTGCTTGTTGGTTTATTAATGTAATACCAACATAAAGCATAATTGCTATTATTAATAGTTTTTTATACAATTTTCTTGTTTTATTCATATGTAAAATCTCTCCAATTCATCATAAAATGTTATTGTCAATATAATTATTTTATTCTACAAAACTTTGCAAAATCCTTCTTTTATTTTACAATTTTTGCATTTTTTTGTCGCAATGGTTTATTTATTTTTATTTTTTTAAATAAATTTGTAGAAATTTTTCTTATATTAATAGTAACAAATGAAATTGGTCTAATAAATATTTTCTTTAATATTTTAAACACAAATGAAAATGGTATTACAAAAACTTTTAATATAAAGCCAAATATCTTCTTAAAAAATTTTATTATATGAACACTTACACTTATAATATAACCACTAAACAAAGTCATGTATAAAAAGGCCCCAAGTGCTATTCCTAAAAACATGAAAAATCTAATTTCTCCATTGTTAAAAATAAAAATTGAGTATAAAACAATAATTCCTGTTATAATCCAAAATATAATATCTTCAATATATGTAACAAAATCCCTTGTTTTAAAACTAAGTCTTAAAATTCTAAAAAAATCAAATAATAAACCAATTAATAACCCATTTATTACAAATATTAAAAATAAATATGCCTGATTAGTTATCATTTAGATTACCCTTTCTTTATTTAAAAATTTTTCCTATTAAACTTCCTTTAGATTTTTCTTGATTTTTTTCACTATAAGATAGATGTGAAATATTCCCTTCTACAATTACCTCTGAAGTATCTATACTTAATTTATTTATTCTTAGTTCCTCCCCTTTTACAGTAAGCAATCCAAGTTCTGTTTCTATCATTACAACCTGATCATCAAAACTCAAAACATCAATAACACCTGAAATACTTAATTTTTCTCTATTTTCCAATATTAAATTTTGAATAACTCCTGTTTTAACAGAATTTCTTTCATCTATTGTCATAAAAGTCCCTCCTTATTTAAAATACACCTAATTATATATATTCACAGTTTGTCTTATTTAGAACCAAATAAAAAAAAATTGCCACGGTTCCGGGTTTAAATGGCAATTTATTGCCATTTAAACCCGGAACCGTGGCAACCGTAGCAACTGTGGCAATTTTTTATTTTAAATATATGCTAGGGTCTACTTGAATTGAGTCTTTTAATATTTCAAAATGTAAATGTGCTTCATCTGCTACTTCAAATACAGCTGTGTTTCCAACTGTTCCTATAGATTGTCCTTTTGTAACTTTTTCTCCTTCTGTAACAAATTCAGAAGTTAATAAATTTGCATATACAGTTTCAAATCCATTTTGGTGTTCTATAACAATTGTTAATCCATATCTTGGGTCGTTTTTAATTGTCTTTACAGTTCCTGCTTCAGCAGCTTTTACTACTGTTGTTTTTTGAGCTTGTATATCTATTCCAACATGTGTTGTCCATTCTTGTAATGTTTGTGAATATATTAAGTTTTCTTTTGCAAATTCTTTTGTTATTTCTCCTTCTACAGGTTTTTCAAATGATAATTCTTTTTGGTTTGTTGCCTCTTTTTTATCTGTAGCTGCCTGTGAATTTGTTTTTGCCGCTTCATTACTACTTTTATTAGTGCTTGTACTTTTGTTTGATTCATTTGCACTACTATTGGTTTTATCTGTTTTTACATTATTAGTAGTATTATTTGTTACATTATTTGCTAAATTTGAATTTGTACTTGAAGTTGAATTAGAAATTTCATTATTTGTTTGTGCTTTACTTGTTTCATTTTCTTTTTCTTCTACACTTTTTCCTATAGATGTACTTGCACTTTGGCTATTTGAATTATTACCATCAACTAAGCTTGCAATTTTATCTGCACTTAATTTGCTTTCTTGCACCTCATTATTTAGAGATCTACTATACATAAGAAGTGCAAATACAATAATAGCCAATGTCAAAACTCCTATTCCACTATACATTATTACTTTATCTAAACCTTTTTCAGATTTTCTCATTCTTGAATTTTTTCTCATATAATCCTCCTTAATTTTTATTTATTACAAGTATTTCCCAAATTTAGTTGTTTATTCATTTAAAGAGAATTTATATCTTTTATTTCTACTCCTGTATAGAAATGTTTAATTATTTCTTCTGCACTGCTTCCTTGTTTTGCCATTGCATCTGCCCCTGTTTGGCTCATGCCAACACCGTGTCCATAACCTTTTACAGAGAATTTTATTTTTCCATTGCTTTTGATTATTTCAAAATTTGTAGATTTTAAGCCTAATATCGTTCTTGCTTCAACTCCTGAAATTTGATGGTTTCCAAATTTTACGGTTTTTACTCTTTTACTTTCTGTATATTCTAGTATTTTTATTTCATCATCATTTGAAAAATCTATTGATATGTCTGAATATTTTTCTTTCAGTTTGTTTATCAGTTCCTCTTCAGAGAATTCTATTTCTGAGGCATATTGAGTATACCCTTCTTCTCCTGAAGTTTGCACACTTTGTAGGTATGGATACCCTGTTCCTCCCCATACATTTACCGGAATTTCTGTTATTCCTCCACTATTAGAGTGAAAAAAGGCATTTATGGGTTGATTATTATAGGTTATTATTTTTCCTGCAGTATTTTTTACAGCATTTGATATTTTTTCCCAGTTGCTTTCTCTTTTATCTTCTGTCCATCTTGATAGTCTGTCTTCTTTTGAAATCCAAGCTTGACAACATGTTGAACTATCACATATATCAGCATTTTGGTGTTTTTTATTTAAAATTTTGAAAATTGTATATGTTCTTGCAACTATTGCTTGTGCCTCTAATGCTTTATTGTCAAAGTCTGCTGGCATTTCTGCAGATACTACATTACACAAATAATCATCAATTTTTACTTGTTCTACTTCACCTGTACTGGTATGTAGTAAATTTATAGTTCCATATTTTTGATATTCGTATTCAGAAGTTGATGTATTTTCCGTTGTTTCAACAACAGTCTCACCAGAAGATTTATCTGTTGTTTTTTCTTCTCCTATATCATTTGTAGATGTTTTTGCTGTTCTATTTGTGAATATTGCTGGTAATATAAAACAAATAGTTATAAAACTTATCAAATAAATTAGAATTTTTTTCAATTTGCTCATCTCCATTTTTGTCTATATTTTAAGCAGAGGTTAATTTATTTTTCATTTTATCTAATACTTTTCTTTCTATTCTTGAAACTTGTACTTGGCTTATTCCTAATATTCTAGCAACTTCTGTTTGTGTCTTTTCTTTAAAAAATCTTAGTAAAATTATTTCTCTGTCTCTTTCATCTAATTCTTTTAGTAATTGTTTTATAACTATTTTATTGGTTATTATTTCTTCTTCATTTTTTCCTGTTGATATTTTATCTAAAATGCTTAATTTTTTTCCTTCTTTATCACTTTGGTTTGAAGTGCCTTCTATGGATTCTATTGAATTATTTGATTCCATTGCAATTATGATGTCATCTTTATCGACTTTTAGCTCTTTTGCAATTTCTTCTATTGTTATTTCTCTTCCTTTTGTTATTAAGTAATGTTTTTTTAATTCTTGTATTTTTACATTTAGTTCTTTTATACTTCTGCTTACTTTTATTGGCCCATCATCTCTTATAAATCTTTTTATTTCTCCTATTATGTACGGAACAGCATATGTAGATAATTTAAATTCTAATGTAGTATCAAATCTTTTTATAGCTTTGATAAAGCCTATATACGCAATTTGTTCTAATTCTTCTTTATCATATCCTCTTCCTAAAAATCTTTTTACTATACTCCATATTAATCCAGAATTTGTTTTGATTATTTTTGTCATAGCCTCTTCATCATTATTTTGAGCCTTTATTATTTCTTCTGAATCTATTTCATACATAAATTACTCCTTTGTGCTTCTAACATTTTTTTCATTGTTACTTTTGTTCCTATTCCTAAAATAGACTCTACTTTCATCTCGTCCATAAAGCTTTCCATTATTGTAAATCCCATTCCAGATCTTTCTAAATTTGCTTTTGTTGTATACAATGGTTTTCTGGCAAGTTCAACATTTTCTATTCCTTTACCCGTATCAGATATTTCGATTTCTACAACATTTGAAAAGATTCTTCCAGTTATCTTAATAATTCCTTCGCTATCT
>OGIG01001881.1_pt1 | contig 10883 bp, 10 predicted proteins | sample 1571601 | NCBI WGS metagenome assembly OGIG01 (sample SAMEA2581953, study PRJEB24529) | metagenome | biome: Human gut stool | place: China | collected 2011 | reverse complement strand
CCCTGCTCATAGAGATTCTTTATACGTTGATATGATTTTTCGGCAATGGTGACGCCTGCTTGGGCTTTTTGCCACATTTCGTATGCCGCCTGGATTTGTTCCTCACGCGCGCCTTTGATTGCTTTTGCGTTTTGTGCCTGTGCGGCAGCTTCGGCAGCACGTGCCTGTTCCATTTTTGCCACTACGTCAGGAGCTTCCAAAATGGCCAGCGTATCTCCGGCATTGACACTTTGTCCTTCTTTCACGCGAAATTCCAATATACGTCCCGGAACTTTGCTCGAAACGCGATACTCGGTAACTTCAGCCTGTCCCTGTATGATTTCAGGACCTTTGCGAAGCATGAAGAAGCCAACGACTGCAACGATTGCAATAACTCCCAGTAGAGTAAGGAATGCAAGCAGCATATTGCTGTTTTGTGATTTTATAGGTGCCATATGATTTATGAATTATGATTTATGGATTGTGATTTATAGATTGTGAGTTGGTTAGAGATTGGGTTGTTTCTGATTGGGTTCTTAACTTTATTTTTCCAAATCTTATTTATTTCAGCGTTCCCAAAGACTTCTTCAGATAAATCTCCGTCAGCTTCACGTCGATTTGTGCGTCAATCTTTTCCGATTGGGCGGACAACCAGGCGGTGTGGGCTTCCAATACATTGCTTGCCGGGATAACCCCTTCCTCGAATCCGAGAGTGGCATAGCGCAGGTTCTCATCAGCCTTTTCCAGGTTCTTCTCCGCCATGATAAGTTTCTTGGCCGCTTCGTTTACCTTGAAAACCGATTGGCTGACCTGCAGTTCTATATTTTCTTTGGCATCGTCCAGTTGGTACCGGCTGATGCGTGCTTCGGATTTGGCGGCTTTTACCTTGTAGATGCCTTCTCCCCAGTGCCAGACAGGTATGCTGACCATGACGCCTACGTTCCACATGCCCTTGAACTTGTTCTCGAAGCTGTTGAATACGGACGGATTGGTTGCCATATAGTTTCCGATGAGCGCTACGGACGGCAGGAATTCCGAACGGGTCACGTTCACTTTCTGCTTATAGATTTGTGCGGCGAGTTCCAGGCTGCGCACTTCCGGCCGTGTGGCATATACGTTATTCATGTCGATGCTGCTGTTGTCGGCCGGGGTGGGGAGCAGGTCGTCTTCCTGCTCGTCTGCCAGAGTGACGGGAGTGGAAAGGTCTAATCCGCATAGTTGGCATAGCAACATTCTGGAAAGGCTTAAACCGTCGTTTACTTTTGTCAGTGTCATTTCGGCTTCGTTCACTTTGACTTTTACCGACAGTCCGTCTGCTTTGGTCGCCACTCCTTCGGCAATCATCTTTTCCACATCGCTGTCCAGTTGCTGCAGAAGTTTCAGATATCCTTCCGCCAGTTTCTTTTTGTTTACCAGCGAAATAACCTGCCAGTAAGCCTGGTCAGTACTCATAATTACTTCCTGCATACCGCCTTGGTGCTGCTGCTGGGCTAACTCTTCGGCGTACTTTGTTATTTTGTTGTAGGCGCGGATCTTACCACCCATATAGAGAGGTTGGGTCAGTGTGATAGCACCGGCATATACATTTCTTGTATCTGTACGGAGGGCATCTACTAATGAATTTCCTACTTGATCGAGGGCAGGTAAAACGGCGCCGAGTTCTCCGCTTAATGAAGATATTAATGGAGCAAGTTCGGGATGTGCTGTTGCAATCTGTGTAGCAGCCTGTTGTATGGGACCTGCCAGATTAGTCCCTAATCCCGAAAGCGCAGCTTTCTGATCTTTATTTAATAGAGAAAACTCTTTTTGGTTTCTCATATAGGTCCCGGTTGCCGAGAAGTTGGGCAGGTAGTTGGTGAATGCTGCTTTTCTCTCATAGTGGGCCGCATTTATCTTTTCATTGCTAATCAACAAGTCTTTATTGTTGGCAAGGGCTAATGCGCGGCAACTATCCAGGCTTAGTAAAGTTTGCCCTTTTACTATAAAAGTCATACTTAGCAGTATTGTCAGAAGAAATAGCTTTTTCATCGCATCTTGCATATTAATAAGGTGATACTTCTATTTTAATAACCCGCTTCTTATGTAATTTGTTTATTGAAGTAGTCTGTTTTTTTGAACTTGTTATCACGAACAATAATTGCATAAACAACGATGCAAAAGTATATGCTTTCTTTGAAAGCACAAAATGAATTAGCTTTTTTTAATAACGGGCTGTTGTTTGAAATATTTTTCTTCCAACAGCTAATTTGTTATTTGTTTGTTCGTTTGTGTTTCCAGTTTTATATATATTTGCAGAAAATGTTACCTGCAATCAATAATACAACACATCATGAATATTAAATGGCTTATCGGAGCGATAAGTGTGGGATTGTTTATATCCTGCGAAAATGTAAAAGAGGCACAAACTGTCAGTAACAGTTATCCGTCTGTTTTTCCTGATTATACGTTTACGGCTATACCTTATAATATAGCGCCTTTAAATTTCGAAGTGAAGGGTGCACAAGAAATACGTGCCGATTTTGCGGGTGAAGGTGTCAATCTTCTGACAGTCACGGGTAAGCATGAGATTCGTATCCCGAAGAAAAAGTGGAAGGAAATGTTAGACAAACTGAAGGACAAAGATCTGGAAGTCACAGTGTCCGTATGGAATTCGTCTTCTCCTGAAGGGGTACGATATAAACCTTTCACGGTTCGGGTTGCATCGGATGCTATTGACGAATGGATTGCTTATCGGCTGATAGAACCGGGATATGAAGGTTGGAATATGCTGGGTATTTATCAGAGGAATCTCACTTCGTTCGAAGAAAAGGAGATTGCTACTAATCGTGCGGATAAAAGTAAGTGCATGAACTGTCATTCTTTCGCTAATTATTCTCCACAACAAATGATATTTCATGTCAGGGGAGAAGGTGGTGGCACTGCTTTATGGAAAGATGGTGAATTGAGCAAACTACCGTTGGAGACAACCGGTCCCAAGAAAAGCGGAACCTATCCGATGTGGCATCCCAATGGACGATATATCGTGTTTTCTTCCAATCTCACCCGTCAGTCTTTTCTTAGTGAAGGTGAAAAGGCGCTGGAAGTGTATGATCTTCAGTCTGACTTGATTTTATATGACACTCAGACCAAGAAGGTACTGACGGATAAACGCTTTATGGACGAAGCGCATTGGGAGACATTTCCTGCCTGGTCGGCAGATGGGAAATCGCTCTATTATTGTGGCGCTTTACCTAAGAATATGCCAATAGATTACCAAAATTTGCATTATAGCCTTTGCAAAGTCGATTTTGATGAGGCAACCGGAACGTTTGGCGAACGAATTGATACGATATACAATGCGGAGCGCGATGGAGGCAGTGTCTCTTTTCCGCGTTTGTCTCCCGATGGACATTATTTGCTGTACACGAAAGCGGCTTGTGCCACTTTCCCTATTTGGCACAAAGAGGCAGATTTGAAAATGCTGAGACTATCTGACGGTGAGGAACTGGACGTTGAAATTCTGAATAGTGCCGAGACTGAGAGCTATCATTCCTGGTCGTCGAACGGTCGTTGGATTTTGTTTAGTAGCCGTAGGCTAGACGGCCGCTATACAAGGCTTTTCATTGCTTGGATGGATGAAAAGGGAAACATACATAAACCTTTCCTGCTCCCTCAGTCTACTGTTGAACATAATGTGTTACGTACGAAGTCCTATAATATTCCCGAATTTATTAAGGGGGAGGTGACATTGCCACAGAAACAGCTTAATGCTTTATTCTTCCCTCAAAAATAAGATGCTATGAAGAAGATATTTTTATTTCATTTATTACTGGTCTGTCCGGTAATTTTTCTGATTTGGTATATTGTCTTTCCTAATTATCTTTGGTTACTGGAAGGAAACTCTTTTTTCTCTTTCACGCCTGATTTTGCCGGTATACAACTTTCCCTTCCTTCTGATTGGGCGCAATATGTAGGGGCTTATCTCCTACAATTCTTCCGGTTCCGTACAAGTGGAGCTTTGGTGCAAATGTTGTTTGTGCTTATTGTGTTGCTTTCAGCCGATTGTATCATCGCCCGTTTGACGCGCAATAAAGGATTGTTGTGGCTTTCATTCATTCCGGTTATCTGGTTTATGAGCGGGCAGTTTGCTGATGTGCTTTTGGTCCGTTCGATGTGGTGGTGTAGCATTTCTGCTGTGTTAACGTTGCTTGTATGGTTGCTTACGATCCGAAGAAAGGCTCCGGTAGCATGGGGAGAACGTTATTTCTTTTCTTCTCCTTTTTTCACTTACATCGTGCCTTGTTTACTGTTGGGTTTCATCGTTTACCGTGAAGTGACCGATGAAAAGCAGAAGGAAACGGAATTCATTTCTCGCATAGACCACCTTGCTGAGAATAGAAATTGGGATGCCATTTTACAGAATGTGACTCCGGAAATGACGAAAAAGAATTCTTCTTTGTTGCGCTGGACTTTGTTGGCTCTTTCAGAAAAGGGACAGTTGCCGGAACGGATGTTTGCTTATGGAGTGACCGAACCTGCCTGTTTCTTTTATGAACGTGTAGACAAGCAATTCTGTCGTAATTTTAATATGCAGTTCTTCCGTGCTTTGGAACTGGATAACGAATTGCTTCATAATGCTTTCCAGGCAGGAATTCTTTCTCCCTACGGGAACAGTTTTCGTTCTATGAGAGCAATTGTGGACGCTTGTGTCCATCAAGGTCGCAATCGAATGCTTGCCAAGTATGTAGAAGTAATGAAGCATACAAGTTGCCACACGAAACAGGCACAGTTGCTGGGTGAATACTTGGCGTCAGCCGGTGTGGAAGATAAGATTAACAGTGGAAAGAATACGTCTCCGTTTTTTATAGGTGCGCATCCTTTTCTTTCGGATATGGCACGTATGGTAGACCGTTATCCCGAAAACCGGAAAGCTGTGGATTATTTGCTTTGCGGGCTGTTGATATCAAAAGATGTGGATAAGTTCTATAAGGTATTCAGTTTGTTGTACAAGCCTTTTAGCGTCAAGCTTCCCCGTTATTACGAAGAAGCGTTGCTGGTACTGGCAACACAACATCCGGACATATTGCGTCGCTATCCGGTGGGACAGGAGGTAGTGAAGGATTTTAATTCATTTCATGCTTTGTTGAAAGGAGGAACGATGAATCAGAAAATGTTGGAAATCAATTACCGAGATTCATTTTGGTTGTTCTATTACTGTATGAAGGCAGTGAAGAAATCGGCGGAGAACTAAAAAGAGAAAGTTCCTATTCTTACCATGTGTCTTTCTACAAAGAAGACACCTTTTAAAAGAATAGGAACTTTCTTGCTTATATAAAGTTAAAGGGGATCTTTAGATTAAAGAGCACCTACTTCTTTCAAAGCAGCGTTAGTTCCGTGAACAGCTTTTGCGCTAGCTGCGAACTTAGCTTTTTCGTCTTCGTTCAGGTTCAGTTCAACGATCTTTTCGATACCGTTCTTGCCAAGGATTACAGGAACACCGATGCAAAGATCTGATTCGCCGTATTCACCTTCCAATAATACAGAACAAGGAACCATCTTCTTTTGGTCGTGAAGGATAGATTCAACTACGAATGCTCCTGCTGCACCCGGTGCATACCATGCAGAAGTACCCAGCAACTTAGTCAGTGTAGCACCACCTACCATAGTAGCGGCAGCAACTTCTTCCAATTTTTCAGCAGAAATGAAGTTAGCTACAGGCATACCTTTATAAGTAGCGAAACGAGTCAAAGGAATCATGGTAGTATCACCGTGACCACCGATAACCATACCTTCTACTTCGTTAGCATTGCAACCGATAGCTTGAGACAAGAAATATTTGAAACGAGAGCTATCCAGTGCACCACCCATGCCGATAACACGGTTCTTCGGCAAGCCTAGAGCTTTCAATGCCAAGTAAGTCATTGTGTCCATTGGGTTAGAGATAACTACAATGATAGCGTTAGGAGAATATTTCAACAGGTTTTCTGCTACCGACTTAACGATACCAGCATTAACACCGATCAGTTCTTCACGAGTCATACCCGGTTTACGAGGAATACCTGAAGTAATTACAACAACGTCAGAGTTAGCAGTCTGAGCATAATCGTTTGTGCAGCCTACCAATGTAGAGTCGAAGCCCAGCAACTGAGCTGTCTGCATCATATCCATTGCTTTACCTTCTGATACGCCTTCTTTAACGTCCAGCATTACTACTTCGTCTGCTACTTCATTAAAAGCAAGTACATTTGCACATGTAGCACCTACGTTACCTGCGCCTACTACGGTTACTTTTGACATAATACTATATATTTAAAAAGTTGATAATTTGTTTTATCTATTTTGCGCGACAAAATTACAACGATAATCCTGATTAAAGAAATTTTTCCGTAATAATTTTAGTTAAAGAAAATACCTCATTCTATGTTACTCTGTTACGAAATGATTACTTTTGCGGCGGTTATCAATTAACACACTGAACTATGAATAAAAAAAGTCTTCTTATTGCAGCCGTGGCTATTCTGGTGATAGCTATTATTGGTATTACTTATTTGTTATTTACTGAGAAACAAGCTAACCGGGAGTTGGTACAGGAATTTCAGTTGGATAAAGAAGATCTGGAAAATGAATATACCCGTTTTGCACAACAATATGATGAGTTGAAGATGACGATCTCCAATGATTCTCTAGCTCAATTGCTGGATCAGGAACAGTTAAAGACTCAACGACTGCTCGAAGAACTTCGTACTGTGAAAAGTACGAATGCAACGGAAATTCGCCGTTTGAAAAAAGAATTGGCTACTTTGCGTAAGGTTATGATTGGTTATATTAACCAGATTGACTCTTTGAATAAATTGACGGAACAGCAGAAACTGGTTATTGCTGATGTAACTAAGAAATATAATCAGGCTTCTCAACAAATCAGTAATCTTTCTGAAGAAAAGAAGAACTTGAATAAGAAAGTGACATTGGCTGCTCAGCTCGACGCTACCAATATTCGTATAGAGCCACGTAACAAGCGCGGCAAAGTAGCGAAGAAGGTGAAGGATGTAGTGAAACTGGCTATCAGCTTTACTGTCGTGAAGAATATTACAGCCGAAAATGGCGAACGTACTATTTATATACGTATCACAAAGCCGGATAATGATGTACTGACCAAGAGCGCATCCAATACTTTCCCTTATGAAAACCGTACATTGGTTTATTCTATCAAGAAGTATATTGAATATAATGGCGAAGAACAGAATATCAATGTATTCTGGGATGTAGAAGAATTCTTATATGCCGGAAATTATCGGGTCGACATCTTCGAAGGTGGTAATTTGATAGGCTCGCAGACATTTACGCTAAACTGATAGGCTTATAAATACACTTGGTAAAACGGGTCTTTTTATTATATTTTATTTGTTTTGAGAAGTAAAGTCTGGGTGGGAAGGAAAAATGATATTGACTGACGTTGCCGAAAGGTGGGAAGATCCTTGTTTTTTGTGGGATGATAACGGAGAAGCCTATTTAGGGTGTAGCTAGTGGGGAGGATTAGCCTATGAACGGAATCGATATGGGTATGAACGGTATCAGTAAGCCTGTGCAAACCTGGACAAAATCGGACATAAACAAGACATCTGATCGAGTGTTACTCCAAACGGATGATGATTTTTCAACGGAAAAACCGGGATATCAGTGGAAATTCAATCATAACCCGGATTGCAATTTATATGATAGAACAGGATTGCCAGCTGCTCCTTTCAGGACAGACTGTTGGTAATTGCCCTTGCTTTATTGGTGGATATGATATGGTTTTGAATCAAACAATTTTTTATGCGACTATAGAATGAACTCCGTCTACCATACCGTCTGCCACCTGTAACAAAATCGATTCAGTTTGTTTGGTGTCAGATAGCTATGATGTTTCAGATACTTGTTTCAGATCGATTGCAGATACTTTATCTGCAACACCACGTAGGCAATGAAATATTTTCGTGTAGGATATGAAATTCATTCTTTATGGATGAGAGGGCGTTTCTAAACGTTGAAACTCCGGTTCCAAGGCTGGAAACTGAAGTTTCTCCATAAGGAAACTAGAGTTTCTGCGTATGGAAACTAGAGTTTCTAAGCGTTGAAACTGAAGTTTCTAACTATGGAAACACCAAGAAACTTATGGCTCTGATCTTCTTAGTGAGTAAGAATAACTTTCCGAATCGGATAGATATTTCGGCAAAGAACAGCCATGTATCAATTCTAAATGATGCGAAACGGGAATCCCCCTGTAATCTGTATCTTATCGTCTGCCGTCCGCCCCCCACATCATTTTACTGCGAAGCGTGTCAAAGAAAATATGATTAAAGCGTTTTACTACTTTGACACTGTAATCTGCCCGGCGGATAGTGAGTTGGGTGGTTTCTTTGCACGTTTCACTTCGGCCGTCAATGGCAACGAGGAAGTTATGGCTGCGGCTTTCCACGTCCAATGTGATTTCCCAATCGTCTCGGATAACGATAGGACGGACGTTGAGGCTATGCGGAGCTACGGGAGTAATAACGACGGTGTTGGAATGGGGCACCATGATAGGACCGCCTACACTTAACGAATAGGCGGTGGAACCGGTGGGCGTGGCAATCACCAGCCCATCAGCCTGATAAGTGTTCAGGTATGCGCCGTTGATGGCTGTCCGGATACTAATCATAGAAGAACTGTCCCGTTTGAGAACGGCAATTTCGTTGAGGGCATAAGGGGCATCTTGCAAATGCTTGTCGTCACAGATGAGTTGAAGTACGCTTCGTTCTTCCACGCTATATCTTCCGGATTGAATTTCATCGAAGGTTTCTTCCATTTCTTCTGGAGAAATGTCTGCCAGAAATCCCAGACGTCCGGTATTAATTCCTAGAATGGGAATCCCTTTCTTTCCTACGCGGCGGGCGGCTTTCAGAAACGTTCCGTCGCCTCCGATACTGATTACCATATCGGCGGTAAAATTATCCCCGTCGAACAGATAGTCGGCATGAACATCCATTTTTAACTCTGCGGTCAGGAATTGATAAAAGTCCCTGCACATACATACTTCCGCTTTTTGTCTTCTCAACAGTTGGAATAGCCTGAGGGCATGCGAAGACTTCTTAGCTTGATAAGTATTTCCGAAAATGGCAAATTTCATAAGCGACATCATTAGTTATGGTTGCAAATTTGGCACTTTTTTCTGAGATAGCCAATCAGTTTGCGAATATTCGGTTTGGCGATATAGTAAAAGTGCCCGTAACTTCAACGGTGCTTTCACAAAATGTAATGATTTGCATAGTATTACAAATATGCGTCGGGTGGAAGGAAAGTACATAAAAGTATGCTTATTCTGTGTTTTCTTGTGGTTTTCTACTTTAAATAACCAAAAAAGAACCTATAATGCGTTTCGTATTATTAGGCAACTAATAATAATATTTGTATTTTTGCGCCAAATATTACGTAGAACTATGACTAAATTAAGTGTAAACATAAACAAGATTGCTACGCTGAGAAATGCTCGCGGAGGGAATGTGCCCGATGTAGTAAAGGTGGCGCTTGATTGTGAGTCTTTTGGCGCAGACGGCATCACTGTTCATCCCCGTCCTGACGAACGCCACATTCGTCGTTCGGATGTATATGATTTGCGTCCCTTGTTGCGGACTGAATTCAATATCGAAGGGTATCCGTCACCGGAATTTATAGATCTTGTGCTGAAGGTAAAGCCACATCAGGTCACATTGGTTCCCGATGATCCTTCACAGATCACTTCTAACTCCGGTTGGGACACGAAAGCTAATCTGGAATTTCTGACTGAAGTCCTCGACCAGTTCAACAGTGCAGGTATCCGCACTTCTGTTTTTGTAGCTGCCGATCCCGAAATGGTGGAATATGCGGCAAAAGCCGGAGCCGACCGCGTTGAACTTTATACCGAACCCTATGCGACGGATTTCCCGAAGAATCCGGAAGCAGCCATTGCCCCTTTTATCGAAGCGGCCAAAACTGCCCGTAAACTGGGTATCGGCCTGAATGCCGGACACGACCTGAGTCTTGTAAATTTAAACTATTTCTATAAAAACATTCCCTGGGTGGATGAAGTCTCTATCGGTCACGCATTGATTAGCGATGCACTGTACTTGGGACTGGAACGTACTATCCAGGAATATAAAAACTGTCTACGCTGATGAATGCAATGATCTTGTTAGCCCAAGGGGCTATGAATATGGCTGACTCGCTGGCTACCGCCAACCCCGTACTGACGGAGGTAAACGCTCCCGAAATGAATATGCTTGATATGGCTATCAAGGGTGGTTGGATTATGATTGTGCTGGGTGTGTTGTCCGTAGTCTGCTTTTACATCTTGTTCGAACGTAATTATATGATTCGCAAGGCGGGAAAAGAAGACCCGATGTTTATGGAACGTATCAAAGACTATATTCATAGTGGTGAGATCAAAGCAGCCATTAACTATTGCCGGACGATGAACACTCCTTCGGCCCGTATGATTGAGAAAGGTATCAGCCGTCTGGGACGTCCGATCAACGATGTACAGGCCGCTATTGAAAATGTGGGTAACATTGAAGTTGCGAAACTGGAAAAAGGGCTGACCGTAATGGCGACCATTTCCGGCGGTGCCCCGATGCTCGGATTCCTCGGTACGGTGACAGGTATGGTGCGCGCATTCTACGAAATGGCGAACGCCGGAAGCGGAAATATTGATATTACATTACTTTCCGGCGGTATCTACGAAGCAATGATTACTACTGTCGGCGGTCTGATTGTCGGTATTATTGCCATGTTTGCCTACAACTATCTGGTGATGCTGGTAGACCGCGTGGTAAACAAGATGGAATCTCGTACCATGGAATTTATGGACTTGCTGAACGAACCGGCTCAGAAGTGATTCGTATTCCCCGAACTTATAACTTTATAATAAC
>OGIG01001879.1_pt1 | contig 10893 bp, 9 predicted proteins | sample 1571601 | NCBI WGS metagenome assembly OGIG01 (sample SAMEA2581953, study PRJEB24529) | metagenome | biome: Human gut stool | place: China | collected 2011 | reverse complement strand
CCATCCGATAGACCTCTGCCGCTACCAGGTGGCCAACGGGTATATGGGAAGGGTTGGCCTGATCAATTCGGGGGGCGAGTCCCATGGGACATCTGACCTGCATGATGCCGTCGTAACCGCAGTGGTGAACAAACGTGCCGGAGGTATGGGACTTATCTGTGGGAGAAAAGCCTTCCAGAAGACGATGAAAGACGGGGTCTCGCTTCTGAACACCATTCAGGATGTCTATCTGGATCCTTCGATAACCGTTGCATAAAAACTATATGGCATGAAAAGGATCGTATTGTTGAGACATGGCGAGAGCCTATGGAACAAGGAAAACCGCTTTACCGGTTGGACCGATGTAGACCTGAGTGATAAGGGGATCGCAGAAGCCTGTAAAGCCGGTGATATGCTGAAAGAAGCGGGATTCTCTTTTGAGGCGGCTTACACATCCTATCTGAAACGGGCTGTGAAAACGTTGAATTGTGTTCTGGACCGTCTCAATGAAGACTGGATCCCGGTGGAGAAAAGCTGGAGGTTGAACGAGAAACACTACGGCATACTTCAGGGACTTAACAAAAGGGAGACAGCAGACAAATATGGCGAGGAACAAGTCCATATCTGGCGGAGAAGTTACGGCGTGTCGCCCGAGCCGGTGAAGGAAGACGATCCCCGCTATCCGGGGAACGACACCCGTTACGCCGGTGTTCCCGAAATGGAACTGCCACGGACTGAATCCCTGAAGGATGCCGTCATGCGTGTCATGCCCTATTGGGAATGTGTCATCCTACCCACATTGATGCATAGGGACAACCTGCTTGTCGTTGCCCATGGAAACAGTCTGCGCGGGATAGTCAAGCATCTCAAGAATATTTCCGATACGGACATATCCCTCTTGAACCTGCCCACGGCAGTACCTTATGTATTCGAATTTGATGAACGGCCGGTGCTTGTCAGGGACTATTTCCTCGGAGACCAGGAGGAGATACGGAGACGGACGGAGGCTGTAGCCGAACAAGGTATGATCAGACGATAAAAGTCAGTCAATCAGACTGGATTGTATTGTCTTTTTGAATATTTTATTTATTAACAATTAAAAAAGGAGGTAAAAATGGTACCTGTAAAAACAAACTCAAACTGGTTGCCGAGTATTTTTAACGATTTCTTCGAGAATGAGTGGCTGGCAAAAACGGGAGTTACGGCTCCTGCCATCAATGTCATTGAGAATGACAAGGACTACAAGGTTGAAATGGCGGCTCCCGGAATGACAAAGGATGATTTCAAGGTGAATGTTGACGAGAACAACAACCTGACAATCTGCATGGAAAAGAAAGAAGAGAAGAAGGAGGAGAAGAAAGACAAGAAGTATCTCCGCCGCGAATTCTCATATTCCAAGTTCCAGCAGACCATCCTGCTGCCTGAAAATGTGGAGAAGGATAAGATCTCCGCAAAAGTCGAACACGGGATTCTGTCCATTGAAATCCCGAAAATGAAGGAGGAAGAAAAACAAAAAACTTTCAAGGCTATCGAGGTTAAATAATTCCAGATCTGGAATGTCGTAAGGTCGGACAGGCTTTTCTTGTTCGGAAAAGCCGTCCGACCTTTAACAGACACTTCCGGAACAGGGAACCGGCACAACCGATGAAGGAATTCAATTTTGAAAAAGAACTACTTGGCGTACAGGACGAACTGTTCCGTTTTGCGTACAAACTGACAGCTAACAGGGAGAAGGCGGAAGACCTGTTGCAGGATACCCTGCTCAAGGCAATGCTTCACAAAGAAAGTTACAACAAGAACACGAATTTCAAAGGGTGGCTGTTTATCATCATGCGCAACACGTTTATCAACGGTTACCGGGCGGAGGTCGGTCATACCCGCCTGTACATATCCTCCGATCCTGCATATTATTCGCGGATCATGGACGAGTCCCGTACAGAGGAGGTGGACAAGAACTATGACCTGGAAAAGATACGTAATGCCATCAAAAGTGTACCGGAGTCACATTTCATACCTTTTGAGATGTACCTGTCAGGATTCAAATACCGTGAGATAGCGGAAAGAACCGGCGTGAGTTTGGGAACTATAAAGAGCCGTATTTTTCACTGCCGGAAAAAACTGAAAGCTATATTGGCAGAATGAAACAAAACAAGAACTGAGATAGATGAAAAAAGATGAATATATAGGAATCCTTACTTCCGGAGGGGACGCTTCCGGAATGAATGCGGCAATCCGTGCCGTGACCCGTACCGCCATTTTCAACGGCTTCAAAGTCAAAGGAATTTACAGAGGGTACGAAGGCCTGATAGCGGGCGAGTCCAGGGAACTTACGACCGAGGATGTGAGCAGCATCATCCAGCGTGGGGGAACCATCCTGAAAACGGCACGTTCCGAAGCGTTCACCACCCCGGAAGGACGCAGAGAGGCATACGATACCATGAGGAAAGAAAAAATCGGGGCGCTGGTAGTCATCGGGGGCGACGGCTCACTGACTGGAGCCCGCATATTTGCCGAGGAATACCCTGTCACGTGCATAGGACTGCCCGGTACCATCGACAATGACCTGTACGGTACCGATTTTACAATCGGATATGATACGGCCCTGAACACCATTGTGGAGTGTGTGGACAAAATCCGGGATACAGCCACCTCGCACGACCGAATTTTCTTTGTCGAGGTGATGGGACGCGACGCCGGTTTCCTCGCCCAGAACAGCGCAATAGCCTCGGGAGCCGAGGCCGCCATTATTCCGGAAGACCGGACGGATGCGGATCAGCTGGAGACTTTTATCGGACGCGGATTCCGGAAGACCAAGAACAGCAGCATCGTCATCGTGACGGAAAGCCCGGGCAATAAGAATGGCGGAGCCATGCACTATGCCGACCGGGTAAAAAGGGAATACCCCGGATATGATGTCAGGGTCTCTATCCTGGGACATCTACAACGGGGAGGAGCGCCAAGTGCCAACGACCGCATATTGGCCAGCCGGCTGGGTGAGGCCGCCATACAGGCCCTGATGGAGGACCAGCACAATATCATGGTAGGCATACATAACAATGAGATTGTCTATGTTCCTTTTGACCAGGCTATCAAGAACGACAAGCCCATTGACAAAAACCTGATCCGTGTCCTTAACGAGTTGTCCATATAAAATGTTACTCCTATGTCGGAAGTTGCCCCTTTAATATCAGACCTTGCCACTATCTTGATTATAGCCGGTATCATAACCGTCATTTTCAAATGGCTGGGACAGCCGGTCATAGTGGGATATATTGTGGCCGGTATTATGGCAGGTCCTTCCATTTCCCTATTCCCGACTGTTTCCGACCAGGCCAATATCAAGATATGGGCGGATATCGGTGTTATTTTCCTCCTGTTCGCCATAGGACTGGATTTCTCGTTCAGAAAGCTGATAAGTGTGGGAGCCTCGGCCATATTCTCCACTGTTATCATCGTCTGCGGCATGATGTTCCTGGGATATACGGCAGGCAATGCGATGGGCTTCTCACACACGAGCTGTATCTTTCTGGGCGGAATGCTGTCCATGTCCTCCACCGCCATCGTATTCAAAGCATTCAGTGACATGGGGCTTCTCGATCAGAAATTTACCGGTATTGTCCTGGGGATACTAATCATTGAGGACGTGGTGGCGGTAATCATGATGGTGGTCCTCTCCACATTGGCTGTAGGCAAGCATTTTGAAGGCTTCGAAATGCTGGAGAGCATATTGAAACTTGCGGCCTTTCTTATTTTCTGGTCAGCATTGGGAATCTATCTGATTCCTACCCTTCTGAAAAGATTGAACCGCTTTATTAGCAATGAAATACTGTTGACAACCTCCCTGGGACTATGCCTGGGAATGGTGATGATAGCGACAAAGGCGGGATTCTCCGCCGCGCTGGGTGCGTTCGTCATGGGATCCCTGCTGGCAGAAACAGATAAAGCGGAAGAAATCGCACATATCGTGCAACCGGTAAAGGACCTGTTCGCCTCCGTTTTCTTCGTATCAGTGGGAATGATGATCGACCCTGCCATGATATGGGAATATGCCGTTCCTGTTTTTATCCTGACGGCACTGGTCCTATGCGGGCAGGTCCTGTTCGGGAGTTTCGGCGTGTTGCTTTCCGGACAACCGCTAAAGATTGCGATACAAGCCGGCTTTTCCCTGGCACAAGTGGGTGAGTTTGCGTTCATCATCGCTTCGTTAGGAATCAGTCTGAATGTAATGGACAAATACCTTTATCCGGTCATAGTGGCAGTATCGGTCATCACCACTTTCCTTACTCCTTATATGATAAGACTGTCGGATCCCGTCTACTGTTTTGCAGACAGGCACTTGCCACAATTCCTGAAAGATTACCTGACGCATTATTCTTCTGGAACAATGACCACAAGACATCAAGGCTCCTGGCACAAGCTCATCAGGTCCATGTTGGTATCCGTCACCCTTTATCTGGTGGTATGCCTGTTTTTCATAGCGCTGTTCTTCTCCTATGCGTATCCTCTGGTAATGGGACGTATTCCGGGGATGAAAGGAAGCCTGCTGAGCTTCGTTCTTGTCCTCCTTATCATATCCCCGTTTTTGTGCGCCATCATCATGAAGAAAAACAATTCCGTCGAATTCCGCAAACTTTGGGCGGACAACAGGTTCAACAGGGGGCTGCTGGTATCAATGATAGTGATCAAGGTGTTGATCTGTATCATTATCGTAATGGGTATCATCATCCGTCTTTTCAATGTCGCTTTGGGGTCAGGACTGATATTATCTTTCCTGATCATTGTCGTTATCTATTTTTCCAAGCGGATACGGAAACGATCGCTAAGTATGGAAAAACAGTTCCTCGAGAATTTCCAGGGTACAGCCGGGACATTTCCACAGGAAGAACCGGAAACAGGAGAAACCTCCACAGAAAAAAATCATGAACTATCAAATAAGTAAAATGTTATGGAATATTCAAGTTATCATGTAAACGTCCCACAATGGAGGGAGATTACAGTCGGTTCACACCTTCCGGCAGAATTGCGGAGATTTGCGGAGATGGCACATAATCTTTGGTGGACCTGGAACGAGGATGCGAAGAGTTTATATAGTGGTTTGAACCCGGAACTATGGGAAGAGGCGGAACAGAATCCGGTACTGTTTCTGGAACGGATGGATTATGAAGAGCTGGAGGCACTGACACATGACGGAAACTTCATGCGTAAGATGGAAAACGTATATTCCACTTTTAAGGCGTATCTTGATGTGGAGCCGGACCACAGCCGTCCGTCAGTTGCCTATTTCAGCATGGAATATGGTCTGGACAGGGTTCTTAAAATCTATTCCGGCGGTCTGGGCATATTGGCAGGTGACTATCTGAAGGAAGCTTCGGACAGTAACGTAGACCTCTGCGCTGTAGGGCTTTTATATCGTTATGGCTATTTTGACCAGGCTCTGGCGATGGACGGGCAGCAACAGGTTCATTATGACCCACAGAATTTCGGGCAGCTTCCGATAGAGAAAGTGATGCAGCCTGACGGGCGACAACTGGTAATCCATGTTCCCTATGCCGACAGTTTCACGGTCCATGCCAATGTATGGAAGGCCAATGTGGGACGTGTTTCCCTCTACCTGCTGGATACGGACAATGAACTGAACAGCGAGTTCGACCGTCCGATTACCCATCACCTGTATGGCGGTGACTGGGAAAACCGGCTCAAGCAGGAAATACTGCTCGGCATCGGAGGAATGATGACATTAAAAGTATTGGGCATCGAGAAAGATGTATATCACTGCAACGAGGGGCATGCCGCACTGATCAATATCCAGCGGTTATGCGACTATATATCCGAAGGCCTGGACTTCGGACAAGCCATGGAACTGGTTAGGGCTTCCTCGCTTTACACTGTGCATACACCTGTGCCTGCCGGCCATGACTATTTCGATGAGGGGCTTTTCAATAAATATATGAAAGGATATCCTGATAAGCTGGGCATTACGTGGGACGAGTTGATGAACCTCGGACGGCAAACTCCGGGCAACAAGGGAGAACGTTTCTGCATGTCGGTATTCGCCTGCAAAACCAGCCAGGCGGTAAACGGTGTCAGCAAGCTGCACAAGTCCGTTTCACAGCAGATGTTCGCGCCTCTCTGGAAAGGCTATTTCCCGGAAGAGAACCATGTGGGCTATGTGACGAATGGCGTACACTTTCCCACTTGGTGTACGGCGGAGTGGAAAAAGCTGTTTAAGGACAATTTCGATGAGAATTTCATGAACGACCAGTCCAATCAGGAAATATGGAAAGGCGTTTATAATATACCCGATGAAGAGATATGGAACATGCGGAAAAGGTTGAAAACCAAACTGATATCCTACATCAAGTGGAAAAGTGAGAGAGAATGGCATAAAAGCCACGTTGCCCCGGCATTGGGTGTCTCCATTTTCGAGAAGTTTAATCCGAATGCTCTTCTTGTCGGCTTCGGAAGGCGCTTTGCAACTTACAAAAGAGCTCATCTTTTGTTTACCGATTTGGATCGTCTGGCGCGGATTGTGAACAATCAGGAACATCCCATACAGTTTGTCTTTGCAGGAAAAGCCCATCCAAACGACACTGCCGGGCAAGGGCTCATCAAGCAGATTGTGGAGATATCCCGCCGTCCTGAATTCTTGGGTAAAATCATCTTCCTTGAGAATTATGACATGGACCTGGCACGGCATCTTATTTCTGGGGTTGACATCTGGATGAATACTCCCACCCGTCTTGCGGAGGCTTCCGGAACTTCCGGTGAGAAGGCTCTGATGAACGGCGTACTCAACTTCTCCGTGCTGGACGGTTGGTGGTACGAAGGCTACCGCAAGGAGGCGGGATGGGCCATCACCGACAAGGCCACCTATCAGGATGAACAGTACCAGAACCAACTGGATGCGGAAACAATTTATTTCCTGCTGGAACATAATATCCTGCCGTTATATTATGAACGGAAAGAAAAAGACTATCCGGAAACCTGGGTCAAGTACATCAAGAACTCGGTTGCGCAAATAGCTCCCCGCTTCACGATGAAAAGACAGCTGGATGACTACTATGACGGATTTTACAACAAGTTGTCGGAACACTTTCATGTTTTGGCGGCGGACAATTATGCAAAGGCGAAAACGCTTGCCGGCTGGAAGGCAGCTGTCGACAGCAGATGGAATGCCGTGGAAATCGTTTCCGTGAATGCGGGAAAAGGATTGGACGCCACGGTGGAGGCTGGTAAGGAATACGAGATGACGGTCGTCATTGACGAGAAAGGGCTGGACAACGCGATCGGATTGGAATCGGTCATTATACGGCATGAGGAGAATGAGGATCGCATCCATGAGGTCATTCCTTTTTCTTTGACATCCAAAGACGGAAACCTATACACTTTCAAGGCAATAACCAGAATGTTCAGCGCTGGAAGCTTCAAACAGGCATTCAGAATGTATCCCAACCATCCCCTGTTACCTCACCGGCAAGATTTTTGTTATGTACGATGGTTCTGAACGGACATGAATAAGCAAGAGTTACTGACAAATGGACGGTGTAAGAAGAAGGCGGACCGAGAAACCGTCTGGCCGGTTGTCATCATGAACTTCACCGGTGTGTATGCCCATGAGGTATTTGCACGGAACAATCAGTTCATTTGGCTAGACTGCCGCCACCTTTCTGGAACGAGAGGTTACTGTGACAAGGAGGGGATACGAAAATTGAAGCGGGTGATTGCCGGTTATCCAGCGGAAGGTATCCATTTCATTGATTCGGGCAATTATCATTACCTGACCAAATTATGGACAGACAAACTTCGAGTTCCGTTCTCTCTGATTGTATTCGACCATCACCCCGACATGCAGCCTCCCTTGTTCAAGGGCATGCTTTCTTGTGGGAGCTGGGTAAAAGACATGTTAGACTGGAATATGCTTTGCAAGAAAGTGGTGATAGTCGGTGCATCGGACAAACTGATACGCACCGTACCGGAAGAATACGGACAACGAGTCAGTTTTTATAGCGAAGCGACGTTAGCTCACGAGAAGGGCTGGCACAATTTCTCCTCTGCGTATATTGAAGGACCGGTTTACTTGTCCATAGACAAGGATGTCCTGAACCCGGCATCCGCAGTAACAGACTGGGATCAAGGGTCTTTCAGCCTGCAGGAACTGGAGGAATTACTGGCAATTGTCCTTCGAAAGGAACGTGTAGTCGGCATTGATATCTGCGGGGAATGCTCCGCAACGCTTACTTTGTTTGAGGAGAGGCGGGAAGCCACCGTGGACAGCCGGGCGAACAAGGAGCTGCTCAAACTCATACAGTCATTCTCCTGTTTTTTATAAAGCTGTTGGATATTGTTAATTATATTATCACATAAACCATATTTTATTATTATGATGAAAACAATTGTTCGTAAAATCGGTCTGGTTGCACACGATGCAATGAAAAAGGACATGATAGAATGGGTTCTTTGGAACTCGGAACGTCTGATAGGGCATAAGTTCTATTGTACGGGAACCACCGGTACACTCATTAAAAAAGCGCTCGAAGAGAAACATCCTGAAACAGAATGGGATATCACGATTCTGAAATCCGGTCCTTTAGGTGGTGACCAGCAAATGGGCTCACGTATTGTGGAAGGAGAGATTGATTATTTGTTCTTTTTCACGGATCCGATGACATTGCAGCCACATGACACGGATGTAAAGGCACTGACCCGGCTGGCGGGAGTTGAAAATATAGTTTTCTGTTGTAACCGTTCGACAGCGGACCATATTATTTCCAGTCCTTTGTTTCTTGACCCTACAAACGGATTCATCCAGACTATACCAATTATACACAACGCTTTGAAAACAAAGAAATTGTATCGGAAGCAGTAGAACGGGTGAAGAAACGGATGAGCCGAAATGAAAACAATATGATCGAATGAGAATGTAATGTCCAATAAAGGGGATGTGATATGTTTCAGTCATAAAAAGCAGGTTCCTATCCTTTCTGTGAGTATAAAAAAAGATTAAAAGATCAACTGTGTGATAGCAAACTTGCGAGGTATCCTCAAATGGTTTGAAACAGTAATAAACTTTTATCATAAGTTTCTATTATTCCCTTTTATATGAGCGAACACGCCTTTTTGTAGGATTCCAATATAAGAATGAAGACTTCCATGTGGTTGAAACTTAAAATCCTTTTAGGATATGTCATACTGCTTCTCCTGCTCGTCCTGACCATTCATATCTTCCGCAAGGAACAGACGAGGCGGAACAGCCTGCGACAGGATGAGCATGAACTGGCCTGTATCCGGCATCTGGCCGGAGAAACATACGCGGGCTTGCTGGGACTGGCCACTTACGGTGAAACAGCCAGCGTCTGGGATGAAAGCGACCTTGGACTCTACCACACAAAAAAAGACAGTGTCTGTAACATGTTGCAGACACTGAAAAGGTATGTGAAGTCTCCCGAACAACAGTCGCGCATAGATTCGTTATGCCTGCTGCTGGAAAGAAAGGAACTGTTGTTAGACACGGTCATGGACACGTTCGGGCGTCTGCGCAAGACCGGCGAGATCGTGAACAGCAAGATTCCGGCAATCGTGTCCCATATCCAGCAGGCGGATGTCCTTCCTGCCGAGAAAAAGAAGGAGGAGGAAACTCCGAAGAAGGGTTTCTGGTCATTCATCAGGCCCGGGAGGAAAAAATCGGCCTATCTGCAGCAGAAGGAACAGCTGGAACGCCAGCGACAGTCCATTGGTAAACATCAGGGTACCACATCTGTCACGAGCATGCTGCACTCCCTTGACAGGGAGGTGACCGACATGCAGAAAGCCGAACGGGAAAGGCTGCTGGAACAGATGGACCTCCTGTACAGTAACAACACGGACCTGAACCACAGGCTACACCGGATTGTCAGGGACTTTGAGGCGGATGCTGGAATACGGCTTGATGAGCGTTACAGGCAATTCATTTCCACACGCGACCGCTCGTTCCATACGGTCTCTCTGCTGGCTGTCCTCATCTCGTTGCTGACCGTCCTCCTGTATCTTATCATCCACCGGGATCTGAACAGGATAAACCAGTATCAGCGTCAGCTGGAAGCCTCCAATCGTGAGAACACGGAGCTCCTACAATCCAGAAAACGCATGATGCTCACCATCGCTCATGACCTTCGTGCGCCACTGGCTACTATCAAAGGATGCGCCGAACTGCTCCCCGGGGAAGAAAAGAAGAGCCGCAAGGACGAGTATGCGGAAAATATACTCCATTCTTCCGATTACATGATCGGGCTGGTCAATACGCTGATCGGATTCTACCTGCTGGATACCGGCAGGAACAAACCCATCCTTTCGATTTTCCGGCTGGAGACCCTTTTCAGCGAAACAGCCCGGAACTACGGTTCGCTGGCCAAAAAGAAAAAGCTGCGGCTGACAACCGCCTTTTCCGGTCTGGGTGTGGTAGTAAGCGGTGACCGTTCCCAGCTCCAGCAAATCCTGAACAATCTGCTTTCCAACGCCATTAAATTCACCCGGCAAGGTGAAATCCGCCTGCAAGCGGAATACCGGAATAAAGAATTGCATTTCTCGGTACAGGACACCGGTACCGGGATGACGGAGGAAGAAACAACCCGGATATTCACAGCTTTTGAACGGTTGGACAATGCCCGTAATGTTCCCGGTTTCGGATTGGGGCTGGCCATTGCAAGCAGGCTGGTCTCCGGGATGCAGGGAAGCCTTACCGTAAAAAGCAAACCGGGTGAAGGCAGCACGTTTACCGCATTCCTGCCACTCCTTGAGGCGGATGAATCCACCCAGATGGATGAGACACGCATCGCTACTGATTATCATCTGGATGGAATCAACGTACTGGTCATTGATGACGACCGGATGTAACTGAACATTACCAAAGAGATGTTTAACCGTAACGGAGTGCGGTGC
>OGIG01001877.1_pt1 | contig 10904 bp, 7 predicted proteins | sample 1571601 | NCBI WGS metagenome assembly OGIG01 (sample SAMEA2581953, study PRJEB24529) | metagenome | biome: Human gut stool | place: China | collected 2011 | reverse complement strand
GCCTGTGCTGTGCCCATGAAATGGAACCAGGAGGGCACAGCCACCGCCGCAAGCCCATACTGTGCCCATGAAAAAATAAAGGTTTACAACTTGATAGAAATATGATGTAATATTGTTACATTTCATCTGACCATGAAACTCTATTTACAACTCTTGTGAAAATCCAGCTGGTTTCAGCAGAATTTCAACAAAAAGTAACTGATTAAATCACAATAAAATAAGAGAAAGGCGAAGTCATGCTATATCACCAGATGCTAAGAGAAAAAGAAGTGCTGGACCAACGGGAAAAAAACATTTTGGAACGACTGCAGACATATCCGGCAGGTAAACTGATCTATTCTCAAAACGGTAAGCATAAGAAATGGTACATATCTTGTGATGGACAGAAAATTTATATTCCTAGCAATGAAAAAAATACCGCTGTCTCTATGGCGGAAAAGAAATATTATGAAGTAATGCTTCAGGATATAGTGCAAGAAAAACGAGCAATACAAAGTTATTTGGATTTGTGTAACAAAGAGCAAACGGGAGAAGAACAGTTGCTTGAGACTGCTGTATATGCAGAACTGTTGAAAAAAGTATTTACTTCAGTAAATACAGAAATTGCTGAATGGGAAAAGCAGGATTATGAGAGATGCCCCAAATATCCGGAACAACTGATTCATCCTATTTTCAACGGACAGAAGGTGCGTTCCAAATCAGAGGCAATCATTGCGACGATGCTGCATGTGAACAGGATACCATTTCATTACGAGGAAGCATTACATTTGGGAAAGAGAGTGATCTATCCGGATTTTACCATAAGGCACCCGGTAACAGGACAAATCTATTACTGGGAGCACTTTGGTATGATGGATAATGAAAATTATGCGCAGGTTGCTTTTCGGAAAATGCAGCTCTATAACATAAATGGAATTATGCTGTCGGATACACTACTGGCCACCTATGAATCGGAAGAGGCTCATCTAAAATCTAACATCGTAGAAAATATGATACAGCAATATTTTCTGTGAGAAAATCAACTCCCTTTTTACAAAAGTGTGTCTGATGCATAAGTCCTTATAATTATTCGATTTTGATACTTTTATACATTTATATACATTTTTCCATAATGTGGAGCATATTTTTTTATAAGTTGTCGTGCAATTTATTAGAATGGAATTTTTAAAGAGCCAGCACCTTGAATGGGCTGACTCTTTCAATGTCACCTGTAATTGATAAACATGAATTTTCTTAATTCTTCATCGCTGGTTTTTTTCTTTTCCAATTAATCAGTAGACCAATCGTGGAAATAACAAAAATTAATGCCGATGTTAAAGAAATAATTCAATCAGTAACCACAAATATGATAAACGTGGCTAATGGAATATAATTAAGAATACTTTTCAAAATTTTCATGCCCAATCCTTCCTTAGGTTTCATAATAGGTTTTTCTTTATTTTACCACATGACAAAGGGTATTGGTATTGTTATTTTCGTTCTTTGATGACTGATTCTATGATATTTATTTCTTCATCAGTAAGGTTGTATTCTTCGTAAAGCTCTTGGTCTGTAAATATATGGTCAAAGGCTTTTGATACTGGTACGAAACGCCACTAATCATTACTACTGTTTCCCAGATTATCTGGAAAGCCTTATGGTATTGTATTTGAATTTGGACTACTTGATTTTCTAATTGCATACGCAATTCGTGAAATGTATAATTATACTGTTGATACATCAGACACACAAATGTAAATAGGGACAAAATCAATAAATCGCACCACCCATGAGAAAAGCAGTAAAGTAAATCCCATATAATAAAGCTGATGCAAAACACAGCAATGGATACAACAGTTTGTGTTTATTAAGTAATGCAGCGGTAAAGAAAAAAAGAGGAAGTGCATTCAGCATATACCGCCCACCACTGATCAGAAATGTGACAGAGTAATTGATCAGGGTATAGACCAGGAGATAGGCACTGTATTTCAGCGGCTGGGTCCGGAGAGAATAGAGAAGCAGTGCAGCAGCCACAACGAACAGAATCAGTTCAGGATACCATATGAGAAGCGTGGTATCGGAGACCTGACCGGAAATATAACGCATAATTTCCGCCACACAATTTGTGAACCAGGTAGCGGTGTGATACCAGTGATTCTCCTGATAAACAGTGAACTGAAAAGCATTGCCGGTGATCTGATAATTAAGCTCTAAGTACACAAGGTTCCCGATGGGAATCAGAAACAGCCAGACGGTCTCTGTAAAAAAGTGTTTCAGAAAGCCCTTGAACTGCCCCTCCTCAATCATCCGAATTGGTTGAGAAGATATTAGAAATTCAATTATACCGACGCCAAAAAGGATAACACCCTGAATACGACAGAGGGATGCTAAAAGCCCAATCAGCCCCACAATCAGCCATTTATGCCTGCGGATATAGAAAAAACCCGCAGAAATCAGACAGAAAAACAAGCTCTCTGTCATGATTCCTCCGAAGAAAAAAGAAAACGGGTATAACAATAACAAAGTCAATGATTTCTCGGCAATGGAAGCTCCGTATTCCTCCTTTACAGCACCATAGAAAAAGACACAGCCCACACAAAAAGAAATGATGGAAACAGCAAATGCAGCCACAGCATAACTGTTCACAAAAAAGTGAAAGAAGCGGATGAACCAGGGATATAACGGGAAGAAGACGAGAAATAGATGCTCTTCTCTGCCAGACCATTCCGTTACTTCTGTGCAATTGACATATCCTTTTTCCGCGAGATCAAGATAATGCTGGGCATCAGATTTATTCCACAGATTGAAAAAATCATTCCAGGAAAATGCAGCTGCATGTGATAAAAAATCTGATTGCACCAAATAGATAAGCACACTTGCAAAATATATCAGTACACGGATCAGAAAAGCCAAAAACAGAATCCGGAGAACGTCTTTTTTCGTCAGACCTTCTCCTTTATAGTCTGTTGTATTTTGAAAAAATCGAGAAACTCTGTATTTTTCCGGAACATCCATTTCAACAAAAAAGCGAACAAACCATATTCCTATAAATAAAATGAAGATGGTATTCAGAAGAATGGTCATAATAGTCTCTTGCCTTTCATTTAACCCGAGATCAATACCCAGGTCGGTCTCCAACGTAAGTATTTTATTACAAAATCCACATCCACCGGCTGTCCGGACAATACCGGATAGAACAGCAGGAACAGGGCAAACGCCACCGTGGCATAAACGCAGCAGCCGATAACAAAGGCGCGGTCGGATACATGTTTCTTCCACTGCATCAGGCTGTACACGATCATCAGTACCACAAAAGGAACACTGGGGAAATAGTGGTAGATGAAAGTGATCCTGGTGACAAAGAACCAGGGCAGGTACTGCGCCAGGTAGCCGACTGCCAGAAAAGCAGCTGTTGCATATTCTCTGTGGGACAGGGTAATTGCAGTATCTGTGGAGCTCTCTGTTTTTGTGTGTCCTGTCAGAGAACAGAGAAACGCATTATTGCGAATTAACAGGTACAGGATGTAAATAAATGCCGGAATACCGATCCACCATACAACAGGATTGCCGAAAGCGCTGATCCCCTCTTTGATTGCATCGGTCACATATCCCGAATAATACCAGATCGGACGTACCATGGTCGGCCACTCATACCAGGAGGAAGAGTAGGGATGTGTCGCCTCCAGGCCACTGTGGTAATTGAACATGGAAGTCTGGTTCGCCAGCATACGGTCAAGCAGGCCGGGATGAGCAGTATTCACAAACGGCAGGTAGGACAGCAGATAGATCACTACCGGGATCAATACGAAAAAGGTCAGACAGAAATCGATGGTCTTGATCGTATAGTCAGGGAAATTCTTCACTATATATTTATGATCGATACCGTTTGTGCTTTTGCCGGGATGTGCTTTGGCATAAAGGTATTCTCGGTAGCGACGCAGCAAATGCGCGAAAAACAGCAGTGCCAGACCACATCCGGCATAGACACCGGTCCATTTGCAGGCAATGCCAAGCCCCATGCAGACACCGCACAATCCTAATGGAAGGAAGGTCTTATGTGGTGGCGTGTCATAAAAACTCATGGAGCAATAACTGTACATAAAATAGTACATGGCAATCACGAAGAACGTGATATAGACATCGATCGTTGCAATCCTCGTCTGTGTAAAATGCATAAAATCAAAGGCAAACAGGAAGCAGGCGAGAGCCGCTGCAGGGGTATTGCCGGTCATTTTCTTCCCCAGCAGATAGAGGAAGGGCAGCATGGCGATGCCAAATAAAGTACCCATGATCCGCCAGCCGAAGGGATTCATCCCGAAAATAGCGATACCCACAGAGATCAGAATTTTGCCCAGAGGCGGATGCGTATTTTCATAAGTGGGCAGTCCGTGGAGGAATTCATAAGCCGTACGGGCATGATAGATCTCATCGAAATACATGCTGTTACGGAAAGAATAGCGTTCCGGGTAGCAATCGCTCTCATCGAACAAAGTCTCGTAAGCAGAGGCATTCACAGGGCGCAGGATTTCACCGTCCGCATCCGTGAAGACCAGTTCGATCAGAGACGCATCCGTATCGGTCAGTGTGAGACGCAGGCAGCGGGCGTCTGTTACGCCTGCCTGCCGGGTCAGATCTTCCAAAGACACATCCTGCCAGGTGAAGACATTATTCAGAATGATCTCGCCCAGATACGTCCAGTCCTCGGCCTTTGAGCTACGGACTTCAGCCGTAAAATGCCGCTGATGCCAGGGCGCGATGTAACTTGCCAGGGTAACGGGAACTGTATTTTCCGGAAATTCCAGTTCAATGACCTGATTCTGTGTCATATCGTAGGTTGTCTCGGGAGCCTTGCGGTCGCCCAGGTCATAGAGTGCAAAAAAGCTGTAGAGAGCACAGATTGTCAGCAACAGACACAGGTCTGCTCTCGTGAAGCGCACCTGCTCCTTAGAAGGTGTGGGCGCTAAGGGGGAGAGAAAATGTTCCCGGAAGTGGGAGCCGAGGTCACCCGCAGTTGTGGCGGCAACAGTCACCGCTTCCCCATGAATATAATATTTCCAGATGATTTTGTAGAAATCATACAGACAATATAACATGCCTGCGGATACCAGCAGAATTATGGGAGCCTTGCGGTCATAGTTCTGCGGATCGTAATGGTACAGCACGTTGGCAGTGTTGTAGAAATGCAGCGCGGCGAAACCGGCATAACATTTCCACAGGGAGCCGGCGGGTTTATACAGACAGCAGAACAGCAGCAGTGCAAGTCCCGGATACATATAGCGTTCGTGCATTCTGACAGAAAACAGGAACATAGTCAGAATGATAAAAGCACCGAGGCAAAAATAGCGTGAAGGTTCTTTTCGGCAACGCAAGGCAATCAGAAAAGTAAAAAGAACGATCAGCACAATGGCAATGGATCCCCAGGTTCGGCAGGGAAGGAACAGAAAGATCGTGTTCTGGTCCACCCAGTTCATGCCTAACAGCCCCCAGAAATTATAGGCATTAACCGCTGCATATTCATAGGAACCCAGCGTGGAAGTATACTGCGAGGTGGCGGCATCCAGACCGAAGGGAACGCACAACAGAAGCATGCCGCAGATCACAGCCAGACCGCCGCACAGATTATAAGAAAATTTCCTCCAGGAAAAATCCTGCAAAAATACATGATCCAAAATGCCGACCAGAAGGACGGGAGTGAAGATCAGTGTCTGCGGCTTTAACAGAATTCCAATACCGTAGATCGCATAAGCCGGAAGCATTTTGCCGTCCATAAGAAACAGGCACATCAGGATCACCACAAGGGTGTGAACGGAATCCACCTGCCCCCAGCAGGAAGAATTCAGGATGATTGCCGGCTGGAACAGATAAGCACAAGCTACACATACAGATTGCATTTCGGAAAAATGCAGTCTTTTTGACGCCTCTCTGAAGAGCAGACAGCCGCAGGCCATGTCGCACAGAATAGCAGGCAGCTTTAACAGCATGATATGCAGGCTGGAATAATAAGGGATCCCAAGCAGGGAACGCAGTGCCCCGATGAGATACAGGACATACATGAATCCGGGCGGATAATCGGTAAAAGTCTCCGCGGAATAGAATGCCCCGGGACCTACGGAGAAGATCCGGTCAGCCCACGCAGCAAAACAGGCAATATCATTGCCGAAACCGTGGGTGGTATAAGCAAGGATCAGACGAAGCAGCAGGGCAGCCCCGAAAATGATCCAGACGAACCGGGTAATGTTTTGGAATTTACATTTGTCTTCCTCTTTTTGGAAGCCGGTATAGCAGACACCGCACAGAAGCAGTGAAAGGATAGCAAAAAAATGTATCATAAGATATAATTCCCCCCAATATTTTTATGATCACAACTTAAAAATATCAAAAAATGAGTCTTTCGTAAAGACGAATACTTAAAAATAAGTTATAATCATTAGTAAATTCAGACAGATGCAAAAAGGGGACAAACATGAAGAATAAGAAAGTGGAAAATATCATCACAGCAATACTGGCGGCGGCAGTTCTGATCACCGGAGGGATGAGTCTGTATTCCTATCTGTCGGAGCAAAAGGCGAAAAACGAATATGATGCCATAAGACAGGAGGCAGTGGTGGAGGACCCTCGGGTGGAAGAGACGGAAGAAGTACAGGTGAAAAACTACCCAGATCTGCAGATTGATTTTGCAAATCTCAAGAAGACCAATCCGGATTTCCGGGGATGGCTTTATTTTCCGGCGCTGGATATCAGCTATCCGGTGGTACAGGGCGAGGACAACAATTATTATCTGAAGCACTCTTTTGAGGGAGAAAGTGTAAATGCCGGATGTATTTTCATGGATTGTGAGGCTTCGGCGGACTGGTCGGACCGGAACACCTTCGTCTTCGGACATAATATGCGGGATGAGAGCATGTTCGGTAGTTTTAAAAATCTGTTGAAGGGGACGGTAAGCTGTAAGGAGGATCCGTATTTTTATATCTATACGGAAGATAAGGTCTATATTTATGAAATCTTTGCTTATTACGAGACCAGAAGCACCAGCGACCGCTTCGCAACCTTTACCTCGGATGCTTCCTACGATGATTACGTGCAGTGGGCGACGGAACATTCCCTGTATGCCTCGGATGCGGACTTAAGCGACAGGGGGAACATTGTGTCGCTGTCTACCTGCTATGGTTCCGCAGGCACGAAACGAAGAGCACTGCTCCATGGAGTACTGACAGAAACGGCCGCTTATTAGGACATTGGTACCACAAATGGACAACCAGAGAACAAAAATAAGCAATAAATCACAAATTTAATAAAAAATCTGAACCTTTTTTATGAGATCCATAGTCTTAATAGATGTAAAGAAGAACGAAAACGTTTAAGTGCGTTGGGAGTAACACATGGGGTTTCATAAAGGGAGAAATCAGATGAGCAGACTTAGTAAGTATGTAAAAGAAAAAATCGTAAAGGTTCTGGTGGCAGCGCTGGTAGTGGGAACTGTTGCGGGGAACGGAACACTTACGGTACAGGCAGAGGAAGCGGCTACAGTAGTAGGGGAAGAGTCTGTATCCGGTGGTGACGCTGTTGTGAAAGAAAATGTAGTAGCTGATCCGGAGGTAACACCGGAAGCAAATGAGACAGTAAATGCGGTGACTGTGGATATTGCTGGAGTTTTAGGAGCTGCCAATGGCTATGGAATTTTTGTAGAGGGAATTACGGAGCAGAGCGGTGACAGTGAAGCTAATATCTGCACAGGCAGTTTGAAATATTATAATAACATTGGCTATACAGGAAAAGGTACTATTTATGTAGATGGTGAATATACAGGCTCAGGCTCCAATATTAGATGTTCTAATCTGATTCTAAAATCAGCTTCTTTTGAGCAAAGAGGTAATCAATGGTTTGTAAATGGAGTTTATGTAGGAACCACTGAGCAGATTGGAAAAATTGAAAGAGGTCAGTTCGATCTGGCAGGAGCATTTACAGCTATTCGTACAAATGCTGAAAACTTGCATGCAATGGGAACGGAATTGAGTTCTAATGAGATTTCCTTGAATGATGGACAGAATATTTTTCGCGTAAATGGAATTTCGGATTTTGAACCTAAAGTAGCTGTGGAAAACGGTAAAACGGTTGTATTTAATATAACACCTGATGGTAATAATTTTAAGTTGGTAGGACAGAGCACATCTGGCATTGATAATTACCCGGAAGCAGATAATGCAAATTTGTTAGTGTATAATTTTGGAACATATGATGGAACTATTACTTTATCTACTACAAGAGGAACGATTCTTGCACCATGTGCTAAGGTGATTCTCGAAGCAGGAAATAATTCAGGTAGAATTGTAGCTGCAAATTTGCAAACGCAAGCAGAGTGTCACTTTAGTGGAAATGAGTGGCATCCCAGTGAAGAGCCTACGCCGACCGTGACACCGACACCTACGCCGACCGTGACACCTACGGCAACACCAACGGCAACACCAACGGCAACACCAACGGCAACGCCAACGGCAACACCAACGGCAACGCCAACGGCAACACCAACGGCAACACCAACGGCAACACCTACGGCAACACCAACGGCAACGCCTACGGCAACGCCAACGGCAACACCGTCGACAACTCCTGACAACAACCCGACACCTACTCCGACTCCGGGCGCTCCGGATACGACGCCAACCCCGGATGATCCCGGTACCCCTGCGGATCCTGTAACACCCGAGGCACCGCAGGTACTTGGTGCGAGACGCCACAGAATGGTGACGATCGAGGATGATCCGACACCTTTGGCAGACAGAGCAGTCCTCGGAGCATCGAGACGGCCGCAGACCGGCGACGCTTCCGATGCATGGAATCTTGGTTTTGCCTTGTCCTTGACAGGTCTGGGAGCATGGCTTATCCTTAAGAAGCAATAAGAACAGTAATGACATATAGTTACCATAAATTCATGAAAGAGGGTAAACAAATGAAAAAAAGATGGATGAGTCTGATTCTGACAGTAATCATGATGCTTAGCCTGGCAGGCTGCGGCAGGAATGCAGATCTGTCCTCTGTCAGCCGTGATCCGGCGGACAGCGACGGAACCGTATGGTTCGATGAAGAGGCGGTGGCGCTAGCAGGATCTGTACAGAGAGCCGGCATGAGCGAAGCAGAGATTGCCCGGGCCAATGAACTTCGCACCATGGCAACCGATGCACTGGCACTGGTGAATGCGAAGAGAGCAGAGAATGGACTTGCGGAGCTTACCTGGAGCAACGGACTGGAGTCCTGCGCTATGGTAAGAGCACAGGAAGCTGCTTCCAAATTCTCTCATACCAGACCGAACGGCAGAGACTGGTATACCGTGAACAGTGAACTGATGTGGGGTGAGAACCTGGCGAAGGGATATGATTCCGCACAGAGCGTGGTGGATGCCTGGATGGCTTCTCCCACCCATGCAGCGAATATCCTGGCAGGCGATTTTACGACCTGCAGCATTGCTGTCTATGAGACAGGTGGAAAACTGTATTTTGCACAAGAATTTGGTTATTGATCCCAAAAAGTTTCTGCCTAATGGGACAGAAAAATATAAATAAACAGACAAAACAGGGAAAGAGTTGATATTTTTTGAAATATTAACTCTTTCTTTGCACTCATAAGGTAGCAAAAAGGTTCGGAAAATGTTATAATGATGATACAGCAGTAGTGTCAGCAGCATTGCAGAAAAATGCCGGCTTGAGAAGGTGGAGAGACATCTCGCCGGAGAAAAGAGGTACATTATGAGTGCAAAAACTACACAGAAGGGACAAAAGCGTCAGACCAATGGTAAGACCACGATCCGCGAGCGGCTGCAGAAGGCAATCCGGCGGCTGGTATTGCTATCGATCGTATCATTGGTCATTGTGTCTATGATCATGAATCTGTCAGGTACCCTGAGCAGACTGAAGGCTGATATGCAGGAGATCGCAAAGCTGTCAGCGGATCGGATCCGTCAGGAATTAACGGTATCGGAGACGATCGTATCTGAGCTGGGATGCAGCTATCAGCTTTCCGCGGCTGTATTTACACCGGCACAGAAGCAGGAGTATATTAATCAGCGCGTGGAAGCTTATGGAATGGTCAGGGGGAAGCTGATCGGAAGTAATGGTATCTGTGCCGCTGACGGAACGGATTATAATGATCGTGAGTATTTTAAACGGTCCATGCAGGGAGAAGTGGTGGTATCGGATCCCGTAATTGCCAAGACAGACGGAAAACTCAGCGTGATCATATCTGCACCCGTCTATGAAGGCGGAGATAAAGACGGTGAGATCATCGGCGTGGTATTTGTAGTACCGGATCCGGAGTTCTTAAATGATATTTGCGCAGCCATTTCTATCAGTGAGCATTCCGGATGCTACCTGTTGGGGTCTACGGGTATTACGATCGCACATAGTGATTCCGCCATTGCCCAGGAGCAGAAAAATAATATTGAATTGTCACAGACAGACAGCTCACTGAAGGGAATTGCTAAAATAGAGCAACAGATGCTTAAGGGTGAGACAGGATACGGAACCTATTTCAGAAAAGGTGCTTATACATTACAGGCGTATGCCCCGATTGATGGTACTGACGGCTGGATGGTGGCTGTAGATGCACCGGTTACGGATTTCCTGGGTTCCGTTGTAATAGGCATTATCATAGGTGCTGCGATCGGTGTGATCGCAGTGGCATACAGCATTTACAAGGCACAACAGATCGGACAGCGTATCGGGGAGCCGGTGGCACAGTGCACAGACAGAATACAGCTGTTAGCACAGGGTGATCTGCATACTCCGACACCGAAGGTAGAGACCGGCGATGAGCTGCAGATACTTGCGGAGGCTACCGCCAGTCTTTCCGATAATTTGCAGCAGGTAATCGGTGATACGGACTATCTGTTGGGAGAAATGTCTGAGGGCAATTTTGCGATCGTAAGTAATTGC
>OGIG01001875.1_pt1 | contig 10920 bp, 8 predicted proteins | sample 1571601 | NCBI WGS metagenome assembly OGIG01 (sample SAMEA2581953, study PRJEB24529) | metagenome | biome: Human gut stool | place: China | collected 2011 | reverse complement strand
GTGTCCTACCATTTGTGGATAAATTGTAGATGCTCTTGACCAAGTTTTTAAAACTTGTTTTGTTCCGCTTTCATTCATAGCTTCTACTCTCTTTAATAGTTCTGGTGCTACGAATGGTTTTTTCTTACTAGATCTTGACATTAGATTTTCCTCCTTTTTATTTTCTTCTCTTTACTATATATTTGTCTGTTTTGTTATTTTTCTTTCTTGTCTTATATCCTATTGCTGGTTTGCCCCAAGGAGTAAGTGGTCCACTATGTCCTACTGGTGCTCTACCTTCACCACCACCATGTGGGTGATCTACTGGGTTCATAACAGAACCTCTAACTGTTGGTCTAACGCCCATGTGTCTTGTTCTTCCTGCTTTTCCTAATTTAATGTTTGCATAGTCTAGGTTACCTATTGTTCCTATTGTTGCTCTACATTTTGCTCTTATTAATCTCATTTCTCCTGAAGGTAATCTTACGTGTGCATATTCTCCTTCTTTAGCCATAAGTTGAGCTTCTCCACCAGCAGCTTTTACTAATTTTCCACCTTGACCTGGGTTTAATTCTATGTTGTGAATTAAAGTACCAACTGGAATATTTGCTATTGGTAAGCAGTTTCCTGGTCTTATATCTACGTTTTCACCAGATATAACTTTGTCTCCATCTGTTAATCCAACTGGAGCTAATATATATGCTTTTTCTCCATCTTCATATTGAATTAAAGCTATATTACTTGTACGATTTGGATCGTATTCAATTCCGATAACTTGTGCTTCCATGTTATCTTTTTTTCTTTTAAAATCAATTATTCTATATTTTTGTCTGTTTCCTCCGCCTTGATGTCTAACTGTTATTCTACCATAAGAATTTCTACCTGCATTTTTCTTTTTTGTGTCTAATAAAGATTTTTCAGGTGTTGTTTTTGTTATTTCGTTGTTTGTCAATGTTGTCATGTTTCTTCTTGATGGTGTGTATGGTCTAAATGTTTTTATTCCCATTTTCTCTTTTCCTTTCTCGAATTCATGAAAAACTTCGTATTACGTTGTCAAGCTCAATCAAAAATGCTCGACATACTTTTGTATAGTCTGTGTTTTTTTCTTTCGCTTTCCTAGTACTACTCGTTTTTGCTAAATTCTCTTACTTAAAATATTTGTGGATTTTTTCCTGCTCCACTCTGCAGATATTTATTTGTTTTCCTGGTTTTTTCCAGATAATTTTAGGTGTTAATTAAGCTCCCATGAATTCATCGATTGAATCTTTATATTTCTTATCTAGTTTTACTTCTTTTCCACCTTTGCTTAGGTATGTTACTTCAGCTGGGTTTGTATCAATAGTTACTATTGCTTTTTTCCAGTCTGGTCTTCTTCCTGTATTTGCTCCAACTCTTTTTTCTTTTCCTTTAACTGTCATTGTATTTACATTTAATACTTTAACGTTGAATAGAGCTTCTACTGCATTTGCTATTTGAACCTTTGTTGCTTTCTTTGCAACTTGGAATGTATACTTTCCTTCTTGAAGTCCTGTGTTGCTTTTTTCTGTTACTATTGGTTTTACAATTATTTCTTCTGGTTTCATTTAAGCATACACCTCCTCTAAGTTTTTAACACTATCAACTGTTAAAACTAATTTGTTGTATTTTAATAAATCATAAACATTTATTGTATTTGTTAATGTTGTTTTAACTCCTTCAATATTTCTGCTTGATGCTTGAACATTTAAGTTCTTTTCTGGTAAAACAATTAGTGTTTTTCCTTCTATTTTTAAGTTTTCTAATGCATTTACCATATTTTTTGTTTTAATTTCATTTAAGTCTAATTTATCAACAACAACTAGGTTGTTTTCTAATACTTTAGAACTTAATACTGATCTTATTGCTAGTTGTCTTTCTTTCTTGTTTATTCTGTAGCTATAATCTCTTGGTTTTGGTCCTAAAGCTATACCACCTTTAATCCATTGTGGTGCTCTAATACTTCCTTGTCTTGCTCTACCTGTTCCTTTTTGTTTCCATGGCTTTCTTCCACCACCAGCAACTTCTGCTCTTGTTTTTGTGCTAGCTGTGCCTTGTCTTTGATTTGCCATGTAATTTACTAAAGCAATATGAACGATTTTTTCGTTTGGTTTAATTCCAAATACGTTTTCATTTAATTCTATATCACTTACTTTTTTACCTTCTATATTGTATACATCTATTTTAGGCATTTCGTTTTCTCTCCCTTCTTACTATTTTGTACTCTTTACTGAATTTCTTATTTTTAGGATAGCTCCTTTATTTCCTGGAACACTACCTTTTATTAATAATACGTTTTTATCTAAATCTACTTTTACGATTTCTAGATTTTGAACTGTAACTGTTTCAACTCCCATGTGTCCTGGTAAGTTCTTTCCTTTATAAACTCTACCTGGTGTTGATGTTGAACCCATTGAACCTGGTCTTCTGTGGTACATAGAACCATGTCCCATTGGACCTCTTGATTGTCCATGACGTTTAATAACACCTTGGAATCCTTTACCTTTTGATGTTCCTGTAACATCAACTGCTTCACCTGCTGTAAATATATCAGCTTTTATTTCATCTCCTACATTGTAAGAAATTTCTTCTAATCTAAATTCTCTTAAATGTTTTTTTGGAGTAACACTTGCTTTTGTGAAGTGTCCTTTTACTGGTTTTATAAGTTTGTTTTCTTTAACTTCTCCAAAACCTAATTGAATTGCTTCATATCCATCAGCGTCCTTTGTTTTAACTTGTACTACTGTACATGGACCTGCTTCAACTACAGTAACTGGAATAGCTGCTCCTTTTTCGTCAAATATTTGAGTCATTCCTATTTTCTTTCCTAAAATTGCTTTTTTCATTAATATTCCTCCTAACTATTGGCTAGCATTTTTACTAGCTTGGTCATTTTATTTTAACCTATTTAAAATTAAAGTTTAATTTCTATGTCAACGCCTGCTGGTAATTCTAATTTCATTAGACTATCAACTGTTGTTTGAGTTGGATATAAAATATCTATAACTCTCTTATGTGTTCTCATTTCGAACTGTTCTCTTGAATCTTTGTGTTTGTGTGGTGAACGAATTATTGTTACTACTTCTCTTTTTGTTGGTAGTGGAATAGGACCTGAAACTTTAGCTCCTGTTCTTTTAGCAGTATCTACTATCTTTTCAGCAGACTGATCTATAAGAACGTGATCATAAGCTTTTAATCTTATTCTTATTTTTTCGCTTGTAGCCATCACCTTTTTAGTTCCTTTAGTAGCTTTTTCTGTTTTTGCAGCTGGTTTTTTGTTAGCTGTTTTAGCTACTGGTTTCTTAGTTCCTTTTTGAACTTTTTCTGTTTTTGCAACTTCTGCTTCATTTGCCATGTTAAATTCCCTCCTTTTAATTTGTTTTTAGTTTTCTTTAAGTTTGGCATCTCTTAAAGAAAATCTTAAATTAATATTGCCCGAGGAAAGTTATTAACGCACCCTGGTGTTTCATTTTAATCCATTTTTTTATCCTAGTGTTAGCTAGGACAAGTGCTATTTTTCTAACTTATCCGCCTAGGTCTTAGCCAAGACATACTCCACGAAAGTTCCCTCCATTATAATAATGTAGCCACATTTCGCTTCAACGCAAATCTACACGCAATATCTATTATACTGCGTGTAGTCTAATTTTGTCAATACTTTTGGTAAAATTTGTGAAATTTTTATGTAAAATTTTGAAGCTATGTTTCCATAGCTTCTTTTTATTTTGAAATCTTCTGTCTTACATATTCATATAGCACTATTCCCGTTGCTACTGAGGCATTTAGACTTTCTGTTTTTCCTAGCATAGGAATCTTTACTTTTTTGTCAGCTATCTCTTGAACTTCTTTTGTAACTCCATTTGCTTCATTTCCAATTACAATTACTTTTTTATTGTATTTTACATCATATACACTTTCATCTGTATCAAGTGAAGTTACTATTATCTCAAATTTATTCTTTTTTATTTCTTTTAGTGTTTTGACCAAATCGTCAGTTTCTATTACACCTACTCTAAAAATTGCTCCCATTGTTGACCTTACGACTTTTGGATTGTAACAATCAGCTGTATTTTTTGTAACTATTATTTGTTTTAAATTAACACTATCAGCCGTTCTTAAGATGGTTCCTAAATTTCCTGGATCTTGTATTCCATCTAGCACAAGTATAATATCTTGGTCATATTTTATTCTTGTATTAGGATTTGGCTTTTCCACTACTGCTAGTATTCCTTGTGGTGCAATCACATCTGTTAAAAAGTTAAATACTTTTTTGCTTACATATATACAGTCATATTTTGCAATCTCATATAATAATTTTTGTTCTATATCTCCTGCTTCTAAGCACTCTTCACAAATGACAATTCTTTTGATGTGTGCCTTTTCTTCTATTGCTTCTTCTATTATTTTGATTCCTTCAATTACGTATAATCCCGCTTCATCTCTATATTTCTTGTCTTTTAACTTTTTTATGTTTTTTACTATTTCATTATCTTTACTAGTAATAACCTGCATTGCGCTTCCTCCCTATTTTTATTTTCTACAAAACTCCAAAAATTATTACTCTTTTTCTTTGGGCTTAATTGATTTTAGCAATTCTTTAATCTTTTGAACAATTTTTTCTTCACTCATTTCTCCGATTTTTAAAGTAATATATGGTTCCATTCCAGGCGAAAATCTTATATCAATTCCGTATTTTTTTACTAGATTATTTACAATTTCTTCATTAATTTTGATATTGTCTTTGTCCAGTATTACCATTATGCTTCTTTCTTTTTGAACAACTTTGATAGCACAAGCTTTACGAGCTAATATCTTAATTCTTGCCACTTCTATTAGATTCTCAACTTCTTTTGGCATACTTCCATATCTATCAATTATTTCATCAATAACATCTTCAATATCTTTTTCATTTTTGCATAGTGCTATATCTTGATAAATTTCTATCTTTTGAGCACTATCTTCAATATATTTTTCTGGTATGTAGCTTGATAAATTAATGTCGATTTGTATGTCTTTCTCTTCTTTAACAGGAACTCCTTGCATTTCTTTAATAACTTCATCTAATAGTCTACAATATGTATCATATCCAACTTGTTCCATATGTCCTGATTGTATTTCTCCAAGTAGGCTTCCTGCTCCCCTTATTTCTAAGTCCCTCATCGCAATTTTAAAACCAGAACCAAATTCCGTAAATTCTTTAATTGCTTTTAATCTCTTATCTGCTACTTCTGTTAATAGTTTGTCTTTTCTATAAGTTATGTATGCATATCCTTGTCTGTCAGCACGTCCAACTCTTCCTCTTATTTGATAAAGTTGCGCTAATCCAAGTCTATCAGCATTTTCCACAATTATTGTATTTGCATTCGGTATATCAATTCCAGACTCTAGTATTGTTGTACAAACCAGCACATCTATTTTATGATTTATAAAATCCTGCATTATGCTCTCTATCTGGCTTCCTGTCATTTTTCCATGTGCAAATTCGACTTTGGCTTCTGGAACTAATTTTGATATTTCATTAGCTTTTTTTATAATCTGTTCCACATTGTTAAATAGATAGAATACCTGTCCTTTTCTTTCTATTTCCTTTGTGATGGCTTCTTTTATTATTTCATCATCATACTCTAACACATAAGTTTGTACAGGTTTTCTGTTTTGTGGTGGTTCATATATAACAGACATATCTCTTATTCCGACAATTGACATATGTAATGTTCTTGGAATTGGTGTTGCTGTCATTGTTAGAACATCAATATTTTCTTTGAGTTTTTTGATTTTTTCCTTATCTTTTACTCCAAATCTGTGTTCCTCGTCTATAATTAATAGTCCTAAATCTTTAAACTCAACATCCTGGCTCAATATTCTATGTGTTCCTATTACAATATCCACTTCTCCAAGTTTAAGTCTTCTAATAACTTCTTCTTGTTCTTTTTTCGTTCTAAATCTATTTAGTAATTCCACATTTATCGCAAAATCTTCCATTCTAGATTTAAATTCCTCATATTGTTGATTAGCCAGTATTGTTGTTGGTACTAAATATGCTACCTGCTTTTGATCCATCACCGCCTTAAATGCTGCACGAATCGCAACTTCTGTTTTACCATATCCAACATCTCCGCAAAGGAGTCTGTCCATTGGTTTATTTGATTCCATATCTTTTTTTACTTCTGATATACATCTTAATTGATCGTTTGTTTCTGTATATTTAAAGCTGTCCTCAAACTGTTTCTGCCAAGGAGTATCTTTTGAAAACATAAAGCCTTTTGCTTTCTGTCTTCTAGCATAAAGTTCTATTAAGTCTCTTGCAACTTCTTTTAAATTTGACTTTACCTTTAATTTGGTGTGTTCCCATTCTTTACTGCCTAATTTGTTTAGCTTTGGTTGAGCTTCTCCACCACCTACAAATTTTCTAATGTTGTCAAGCATATCTGTTGGGACATATAAAACATCGTCATTTTTATATTTTATTTTGATGTAATCCTTTGTAACTCCATCTGCTGTTGTTATAGTATTTACACCTATGTAGATTCCTATTCCTTGACTTCTATGTACTACATAATCACCAGCTCTTAGGTCCGCAAATACTACTTTTTCTCCTTGTTTGAAGCTATCTGTTGCTCTTTTTCTTTTTTGTTCCGAGCTGATAAAATCTTCGCCAGTTACTACCAGCATATTTAAGTCATAATTTTCAAATCCTGCTGATAAACTACCATTAGATATAATTACTTTTTTGTTTTCTAATTCTTCTTGTATCGAATTTGTATATATTTGCTCCTTTGTATCATCCAGTTTTTCAAAATACTTGTATTTTATTTCTTCTTGTGCAAGTAATGTTTCTATTTTCTTAGCACCAGCTTCATTTCCAGCCAATACAAATACTTTTTTCTTTGCTTCTAACGCCTTCTTTATTTCAGCAGTTAATATGTTTAACTCGCTCTTAAAAAAGTGCATATCTCTATATTTAAAATTGTATACATTTCTAGAAAATTTAGTATTCTTCTTGTTCTCTAGTAAATCTGTTTCGTATAAATAAATTGTTTGTCTATCTGTATTTTCTAGATTGTATTTCTCTATGTTTTTTATTGAATCTGGAACAATTCTTCCTTTTTCTTGTAGAGCCTCCGCAAGTTGAAAATTATCTTTAACAATATTGTCCTGTCTTGTATTTATTTTGTCTATATCATCTAATAGCAACAAATAATCGTTTTGTATATAATCTAAAAAGCAAGCTTGTTCATCATAAAAGCTATTAAAATATTTGTCTATTTTGTTTATATAGTTTCCTGCTTTTATTTCTTCTATATCCTCTGATACATTTTCTTGCCTATTCTGCTCTATTTGTTTGCATATATCTTCTATATTTTTAGTTAAAATCAATTCATGCGAAGGATATATTTTAGCGTTTTCTAGCATCTTATTTGAACGTTGCGATGTTATGCTAAAGCTTCTTATTGAATCTACTTCATCTCCCCAGAACTCTATTCTTATTCCCTGAGTTTTAGTAGTTCCAATATCTATTATTCCGCCTCTTACACAAAATTGACCTTTTCCATCTACAATTTCAGCTCTTTCATATCCTAGATTTGATAATGTATGTTTTAACTCTTCTAGATTAAAAGTCTTTCCTGTTTTAAATTCCAATACATTTTTGTATATCTCTTCTTTTGAAATCATTTTTTGCATTATAGCTTCTACTGTTGTTACAATAATTAACTTATTTTCTGCAATATCAGATTTCTTTTTTTCAGTTTGGTCAAAGATTTTATTTAATGTTTCTATTCTTTCATAAGGCAAATCTTTGCTTTCCGCTTCATAGTCATATGGTGCAATTTCTCTTTTAGGAAAAAATATTACATTGTTAGTAAAATATTTTAAATCTTGTATTATTTTTCTCGCTTGTATCTCATTATATGTTACTATACATATATTTTTGTTCGAGTACTGCTTAGTTGCTTCTATTAATTGTATTTTTCCCACGCTTGATAAGCCCGATACTACTATCGGACTTATTTTATTTTTTATACATTCGTTGTACTCTAAAAATTTAGGTAACTTCTCAATTTCTTTTATTAGGATATTCATATTTTCCTCACATTACTATGATACTACAAAAAGCCCTAAAAATCAATAGATATTATGTTACTTGCTTTTTTGCTAGTTTTGTGGTATACTTAATGTATATCTTACGGTAAAACCGTATTCATTGGGAGGACTTAAAATCATGTCTGGCGCAATCACAATTACTCAAAAAATCAAGAATTCATTAGGTTTTGCGACACCCATCAACCAGCAGGTTACGCTTATGCGAGTCTTTTTTCCCGAGACGGGTGAAGAAGATTCTACTAAATGTCAAGCTATTTCCACCTTTGTGCGGAGGCACATTTCCAGAGATCTAAACATCCCCATCTCTAGCTTTTCCACATTTCATTGTAAGAAGAGCTGTGAGGGAAATTCTGAGGCAAGCTTTGTTGTACAGATTTTCTTTAGGAGACCCATGTTGGATGATGACACAATTAACGATATGATTTCACTTTTTACCGAAGTGCAGTCTCGCAATTAATTGCAGCGTCCTTCACGAAGAACAATCACTCTGATTGTTCTTCGTTTTTTATTTTATCTATAATTTTAGTTATGTTTGCTATAAAATAATCAATGTCCTCTTTTGTATTTTCTTCTCCTAAAGTTAGTCGTATGCTTCCTTCTAAATAACTTCTTTCTAATCCTATTGCAAGCAATACATGTGACGGCAAACTACTTCCAGACGAGCAGGCTGATCCTCCTGATGCACATATTCCTATTTTATCTAACTCTAACAAAATCTGGTTAGAATCGCATCCTTTAAAGGACACATTTATATTTCCTGGCAATCTTTCTTTTAAATCTCCATTTATTTTAATATCTTGTATATTTTCTTTTAACTGTTTTATGCAATATTCTCGTAGTTCTAAAAGTTTTCGATTATATGTTTCTATATTAAAATTTGCCATTTCAATAGCTTTTCCAAGTCCCACTATTTCAGCAACATTTTCTGTTCCTGCCCTTTTGTCTTTTTCCTGATGTCCCCCATCCTGTATTTTATCAAAATTTACTCCGTCTTTTACGTATAATGCGCCGATTCCTTTTGGCCCATAAAATTTATGCGCCGACATTGATAACATATCTATATTCATTTTTTGAACATCTATCTTTATATTTCCTATTGCTTGCACAGCATCAGTATGAAATACAATATTTTTTTGATGTGCAATTTGTCCTATCTCTTTTATTCTCTGTATCGTTCCAATCTCGTTATTTGCGGTCATTATACTTATTAATATTGTGCTTTTTTTAATTGCTTTCTTTAATTCGTTTATATTTATAAATCCTTTTTCATCCACGTTTAGATATGTCACTTCAAATCCAGCTTTTTCTAATGTTTTGCACGTATTCAAAACTGCGTGATGCTCTATCTTTGAAGTTATTATATGATTTCCTTTGCATCTATTTGCATACGCAAATCCTTTTATCGCCAGATTATCACTCTCGCTTCCACATGATGTAAAATATATTTCCTCGCTTTTACAATTCAACGCTGTTGCCACCTGTCGTCTAGCCTGTTCTATTGCTCTTTTTGAGTTTCTTCCTAAAGAATATAAGGCTGACGGATTTCCGTAATTGATTTCAAAATATGGTATCATTGCATTTAATACTTCTCTTTTTACCGGAGTGGTAGCAGAATGGTCAAAATATATAGTTTTCACATTGATTCACACTCTTTCCATTTTATTGTTATTATATTATATGTTCGAAGTATTTAAATGATAATACAGGATTGACCTTTTATATCAATCCTGTGTTAGGTTTTCCAATATTTTATTTGCTGCATTTCTTCCACTTCTTGCCGCCCAAGCAACAGTAGCTTTCTCTCCTGCAACATCTCCTCCTGCATAAACACTTGGAATCGAAGTTTGCATATTATCATCTACTAATATATATCCATTTTCATTTTGAGCAAATTTAGAGATTACTTCTTTATCCGGTCTTGCGCCAGTTGCAAATAGTACATAGTCAATATCTAATACAAAATTACTTCCTTCTACATTTTTAGGAGATTGATTCCTACTTTCTGATTCTGTTTTTATACATTCTATTTTAGAAACTTTTTCTAAATCTTCTGACAATATCTTTACAATATTTGTTTGAAATAAAAACTGGACATTATCTTCTTTAGCATCTTTTATCTCTTCCTTGCTAGCTGGCATTTGATTTTCTGGTCTTCTATATATTACAACAACTTTTTCTGCTCCTAGTTTCTTCATCGTTCTTGCGGTATCAATGGCAACATTTCCTCCACCTATCACGGCTACATTTTTTCCTTTATAAGAACTATGCCTTTTATTTTCCAGAAAAGCATTTGCACTATATACACCTTTGAATTCTGCTCCTTCTATTCTTGGGCTTTGACCAACATTTGCTCCTATTGCTACAAATATTGCATCGTATTCCTTTTGCAAATCTTCTAATTTAATATTCTCACCTAGCTCAAAGTTTGTTTTTGCTTCAATACCCAATGCAAGTATTTTATTTATTGTTTCTTCAACTATTGTTGGCTCTAATCTAAAATCAGGAATTCCATACGATAGTATTCCACCCAGTTTTTCATTCTTTTCATATATTGTAACTTGTACCCCTTTTCTTGCTAAAAACGCCGCACAAGTCAACCCTGCTGGTCCTCCACCTATAATTGCTACTTTTTTACTTGTTAATCTTTCCTCTACTTCTTTTTGAATCGGCCATCCTTCCTTTAAGCTCATATCACCTATCATTGCCTCCATTTTTCCTATAGATACGGGCTCACCCTTTATACCTCTTACGCAACTGCCTTGACATTGCTGACTATGCGGGCATATTCTTCCACAAATTGCTGGAAGTACTGTTGTACTAGAT
>OGIG01001871.1_pt1 | contig 10929 bp, 10 predicted proteins | sample 1571601 | NCBI WGS metagenome assembly OGIG01 (sample SAMEA2581953, study PRJEB24529) | metagenome | biome: Human gut stool | place: China | collected 2011 | reverse complement strand
TCCGAATTTGATGATTTTAGGGTTAGGAAACTGGAATTTAAAAATTCACATTACGTTTGTACGAAATGTGGATATAAAAATAATAATGATGTAAATTTTTGCATAAATTGTGGCAATATGCTTCAAGCATCAGGACAATCGCAAGGACAATCACAAAGCCAAGCGTCAAGTCAACCGCAGGGTCAATCACAAAGCCAAGCGTCAAGTCAACCACAGGGGCAATCACAAAGCCAAGCGATAAGCCAACTACAGGGGCAATCACAAAGCCAGGCGACAAGTCAACCGCAAAATCAAATGCAAAGTGAATTATTAAATATAAGTCCGTTGCAAGGAATATATATGCAGCGCAAAGAGCCGATTGCAAATGAATTGCCAAAGAGTAGTGCTATGTCTATATTAATAGGTGGAATTTTTGGCCTGTTCTTCGGAGTTTTAGCAAGTGACCAGGGAATAGGAACGGTTATATTGATGGTTATGTTCGGAATAGTTGTTGGATTTAGCATATGGTTTGAAAGAGGTGTTATCAAATTAAAAGATCTTGATATAAAGAGATTTTACCTGCCAAGAGAGTCAGATAACAACGAGATATTTGAATTAATGTTAAGACTATGCAGTCATGACTCAATGAAAGTTGAACAAATGAAAAATGGCATTGTAAGGGTAATCAGAGATGAAATTAGATACGATATTTATATTGATAATAAGAGAAAATATTTTAGAATTGATCCATTTGGGGTTAATAAAAAATATTTTCTGACACCATACAGGCTTTTATATTTACAACATAAGAAGTATTATATACAGGAAATTGAAGTTATGGGATATATAGCATATTATATACAGCATGGATTAATAGGAGAATTATAAAATGAAGTGTACAAAATGTGGAGCAGAGTTAGATGACCATGCAAAGTTTTGTGGTTATTGTGGTAATGGAATAGAAAAGAAAAAGATTGAGTTAATAGATGTATGTAAAATAATATCGTTTATATGTGGTGGAATATTTGGATTAGCTATAAGTATAATTATTTTATTTGCCATATATAAATACAATGGAATGTCTAAGGAACATAATAATAATGGTAAAAAGGTTATAAATAATACTATTGCAGAATCGAAGAACAATATGTACGAAAATAAAACATATGAAAATAATGATACAATAGCTAGTGATAATACAGAGAATAATGGTATTGTAACAAATATTGATTATGGAATGTATGCAGATATGATAAAACACTATGCAACAAGTGAGTATGGCGTATATGGTTATTATTATGTATATGATATAGATAATGATGGAATTAACGAAGTAATTCTGGAATACGGAACCTGTAGTTCAGATTTGCAAAATATAATATTATATATAGAAGATAATCATGTAAAGTCGACAAGAGTTGAGCAAGGTGTATATGAATACTATGTTGCACCTGATGGTAATGGAATATATGCGGTATATGCACATATGGATCATGAAATAATTTATCAATATATCAAAAATGTAAATGGTATTGTAAGTAATCTTATTACCGATAGACAAATAGATATGCTGAATGGCGAAGATTATTATACTAATGATTTTCCTTTAGATGGATATGAACTTAATGATTTAAGTGGAATTTATGAATAAAAATATATGCTTACATATATTAAAAAAGATATCAATCTCTTTAAATTGCAATATTAATTTTGAAAGTGAATAATGCAATTTAAAGGATTGGTATTTTTTTACTTACTAGGAAATTTCGTCGAAATTGTCCTAGCAAGTAAAAACGCTCCGCGAGGATCGTACTGCGGAGGAACGGAAAATGTTGCTATCGCAACCCGCCGCAGGCGGAGAATATCGCAAGCGACATTCTTTATTCTAGGAAAGGCAGCCTAAGAAAATAGATGCCACTAAAAAATAGATGTAATTAAGAAATAGATGAAAAACGCTTATTTACATATTCCCAATTAATTACATTGAACCAGTTAGTAATATAATTTGCACGTTCATTTTTGTATTGTAAATAATAAGCATGTTCCCAGATATCAATATTTAATATTGGTGTAGCGGGATACGACAAAGGTGTATTCTGGTTAGCTCCACAGACAATATCTAATTTATAATCTCTGTATACAAGCCAGACATATCCTGAACCAATCAGTGAATTGGCTTTTTTAGTGAACCAATCTACGAAGTTTATATATGAACCAAAATTGTATTTTATGGCATATAATATTTCATCTTCAGGATAGGAACATTTGTCGGATGACATACATTTGAAATATAACTGATGATTATATACGCCACCGGCAGAATTAAGAAGTTCACATTTGAAAGAGATATTAGATTTGGATATATAGACCATTAATTCTTCAAGGGTAAGATTATGTAAGGAGGGGAATTTTGCTAATTTTTCATTGAGTGAATGAACATAAGATTTATAGTGTTTATTATAATGATAGTACAAAATTTCAGATGAAATATAGGGTTCAAGGGAATTTAATGAATATGGTAAATCTATAGGAATAAACGGATAATGCATAATTAACTCCAATTAAAAATAATTATTATATTATATGAAAAAAATATAATATTAATGATATAATAAATTATATTTATAACTGTAAGAGAATAAATTTATGGGAAAGGAGAATAATCATTTACCTTAATATTAAGGTAAATGATTATAAGTGGTACTATGCCAGGATATATAACACATAACATCTTTGGAAGAGAAGAATTTAAAAAGATGGAATCGGAGGATGTCAGGTCAGCAATTAGAAATAACAGAAATGCCTTCAATATTGGGCTGCAGGGACCAGATATATTTTTCTATTTTCCTGCAAGTTTTATGATTAATAAGAAGAATTTAGGTTCAATTATGCATACCAGAAGAACAGGCGAATATATTAATAAAATGCTTGAGTATATCAATGGATTAGATGAAGAAAAAGATAGGGAAATAGCATTGGCTTATTTTGTAGGATTTCTGGGACATTATTCGTTGGACAGAACGTGTCATCCGTATATTTATTGGAAAACAGACAGAATGCATAAGACAAAGGATTACCACGCAAAGCATGTAACCTTAGAAACTGATATTGATTATATAATGTGCAAAAAGTTCTACAAAAGGGAAGTCAGCAAATTTCCATATGGTGAGTTAGTCAGACTTAATAGAAATGAGTTAGATGTTATTGCAGGATTGTTAAGTCAGGCATTAAATAATACTTTTAACTATATCAGGTTTAATTATGAATTGGCATATGCTGCCTTATTTAATTTTGGTGTGGTCATTAACCAGATCAAGGATAAATGTGGAAATAAGACCAGGTTCATAGGAAAGACTGAGAGAAAGCTAATGGGGTTTGAGTATTTTACACCATTATTTATTCGTGATGATTACAGAATCAAAAATGATGACCCATTGAATAATAATAAGTGTGAATGGTTTAATCCATGGAAAGAAGAAATTGTAAGTGATGATAGTTTTACAGAGCTTATGGAAAAGGCTTCCAATAGATATCAGAGATTAATTAATTCATTGGGAAATCCGACAGAATTCGCTAAAGAATTGGGAAATAAATCATTTCTTAATGGGTTGGAGCTAGATAGTGATTATAATAAAAGCTTGTAAAAATAATATATCTATAAAACGTAAAACAGCTAATGGGGGAGCCATTAGCTGTTTTGAGGGGAGTATAAATAATTAATAAGGGGTTATAAGGGAAAGGAACATTTGAAGGGTTATTCCTTTCCACACACATATAATAATATAAATTGTCGAAAAAAGCAAGCACTTTTTAAAAAATATGTTTTAAATATTTTTTGAAAATTTATTCATGAGGTAAAAGGTTTGAATTTGCTTTAGTTGATATATTTAGTTCGTTATCAAACAACGCATATTACCATACATTATATCCATATATTGTATATTTGCAATGAGCTGTTTTAAACATAATCTAACACAAAATGTAGATACTAATAGAGTAGGTGTTTCCTAATAAATTATATGGAGGTAATTAGAGATGGCAAATAATTATGCTGGCAATTCAAAAAATGATGTAAAGGAAAAGATGAAAAACGGTTACAGTAATTCTTATAGCAACAGTTACAACAATTCAGGTAAGAATTCAAATGGCAATTCATACAGTAACAGTTATAGTAACAGCTACAGTAACAGCTACAGTAACAGCTATAGCAATGTAGATAAAAACTCAGGTGATAATGCTTATAGTAATTGCCATAATAACAGCTATAGCAATGCAAGCGAGAATTCAGGCAAAAACTCATATAATAACAGCTATAGCAATGCAAACAAGAATTCGGGCAAAAACTCATATAATAACAGCTATAGCAATGCAAGCAAAAATTCAGGCAAAAACTCATATAGTAATAGCTATAGTAATTCTTACGATAACAAGGATAAATAGAAACGTAACAGTAGATTCAGGTAAGAAGCAATATAAAAATAATGCTGAAATAACCCATATGGTTTGGAAACCATATGGGTTTTCTTCATATAATATAGCAAAGAAGTAAGTATGGAGAATAGTGTGAAAATAATGCTGATGCAATTAGTTTTCACAAGGCTATTTGCTTTGGAGCGAAGGCAAATAGCTTTTATGGCAGGTGAGAAATCGCCTGTGCGAATTTCTCATCGCATCTTCTAGGCAAGTCGCTCAGAAATGAGGAATATTATGAGAGATAACAATGGTGTTGAATGGATAAGTGTAAATGAGTTAAAACAAATTGTAAATAATGGTAAAATAAATGACTATGAAGTAATAGATTTAAGGGAAAGAGAAGAATATAAGAGACGACATATCAGGGAAGCTAAAAATATACCATTTGATGAATTTATGAAAATTAATGATTATTCCAGGGTTTTAACAGGAAGAAAAACAGTTATTGTATATTGTGTGAGAGGTGGCAGCAGCATATATGCAGCATATCGTCTGAGAGATAAAGGATATAGTGTAAAGAGCCTTATAGGAGGAATGACGGAATATGAGAAATATAGCTGATAAACTATAGGAAGGACAAATATAAAATTAAAGAATTATTAATAGTTAATCCATTGACATAATACACTTAAATATATAAGATATAGGTATATTTTTTATGGAAATATTCGAATAATAAAATATCAGGATACCCGGAAATGAGGATTATATGACCAGATATGAATTAATAGCACCATGTCATTTTGGCTTAGAGGCTGTATTGAAGAAAGAGATAATAGATTTAGGTTACGAGATTCAGCAGGTTGAGGATGGAAGAGTAACATTTGAAGGTGATGAAGAAGCTATATGTCGTGCAAATGTTTTCTTAAGGACAACTGAAAGAATAATGATAAAGGTTGGCAAATTCAAAGCATATACATTTGATGAATTATTTGAAAAGACCAAGGCTTTAGAATGGGAAAGATTTATACCGGAGGACGGTAAATTCTGGGTAACCAAAGCAAGTTCAATAAAGAGTAAATTATTCAGCACATCTGATATACAGAGACTTGTAAAGAAAGCGATAGTTGACAGATTAAAGGCTAAATATAGTGTAGAATGGTTCAATGAAAGTGGAAACGAATATCCTATCAGGGTTTTTCTTAATAAAGATGAAGTAACGATTGCATTGGATACTTCAGGGGAATCTTTGCATAAGCGCGGATATAGAAAGCTTACATCTAAGGCACCTATTACAGAGACATTAGCAGCAGCACTTATTATGCTGACACCATGGAATAAGGACAGAATTCTGTTAGACCCATTTTGTGGAAGTGGAACATTTCCAATTGAAGCGGCTATGATGGCAGCTAATATTGCACCCGGAATGAACAGAGAATTTATGGCTGAAAGCTGGACAAATATTATACCTAAGAAGAATTGGTATGAGGCCATAAATGAGGCTAATGATTTGGTAAATGATGATATTAAGGTGGATATTCAGGGCAGTGATATTGATGGAGATATTGTAAAAGCTGCAAAAAAGAATGCAATGGAAGCAGGTGTTGACCACTTAATACATTTCCAGAGGAGACCGCTTAGTGAAATAAGCCATGCGAAGAAATATGGTTTTATTATAACTAACCCCCCATATGGAGAAAGAATTGAAGAGAAGAAGAATCTGCCGGAATTATATAGACAGTTAGGCGAAAGATACAGGAATCTTGATAGCTGGTCAGCATATATAATTACTTCATATGAGAATGCAGAAGCAGATATGGGAATTAAAGCAGATAAAAATAGAAAGATTTACAATGGAATGATGAAAACCTATTTCTACCAGTTTATGGGTCCAAAGCCACCAAGGAGAAATAAGCCTGTTTAAGATTAAGAATGGAGTAAAAATTGAAAAAGAATGTCCTTATATATACATCTTTAATATTGTTAATAATTGGTTTTATTGTTACATATCACGCAGTAGTACCTAAAGGGCACATACAGAAGAATAAAAAGGCACAGGTATATACAAGTGAGTGGAATGGAACAATTTCGTCAGTTATAAATCAAGCTACAATTGTAGCAAATATCGATTCTAAGCAGTTGAAATCAACTACTAATGGTATCTTTATGTCTGATACATTAACGTTAATGATACCAATCAGACAGATAAGAGATACATTTGACTGTTCAGTAAGAGAGTATAATGATGATTGTATTCTGATAGAAAAGGGAAGTAATAAAATAAAATTATATATACGGGCAAGAAAGTGTGAAATTAATGGCGAGATAAGGGAAGCAATAACGAACGTAGAAGAATTAAATGGAACAACTTATGTGCCGGTTGATGTTATATGTCAGACATTTGGATATCAATATAATTTTGACATGAAATTAAATCAGGCAAGTATTATTAGTGATAATCTTGAAGCCAGAAGTATACCATATAAATATAATTACGAAGACGAGGGACGTGTACCACCTGTCAGCAATCAGGGAAGTCTTGGTACATGTTGGGCATTTGCATCACTTACGGAGTTAGAATCGTCGTTAATGCCTGAGGAACCATATAGTTTTTCGGTTGATCATATGTCATTATCTAATTCATTTAATCTAGGTCAGGAGTCAGGTGGAGATTATGCCATGTCCATGGCTTATCTGCTTGCATGGCAGGGACCGGTATTAGAAAAAGATGACCCATACGGAGATGGAGTAACAACGGAGGGCTTAGAAGCTGTTAAACATGTTCAGGAGATACAGATAATCGAATCTAAGGATTTTGAAACAATTAAGAAAATGATATTCAAATATGGCGGGGTCCAGAGTTCGTTCTATGCCTCATCATTAAACAGTCACACAGGTAATACTAAATATTACAATGCACAGACAAATTCGTATTGTTATATCGGTAATCAGAAACCAAACCATGATATTGTGATAATAGGATGGGACGATAATTATCCTAAGGAAAATTTTAATGCAGATATAGAGGGTGATGGCGCGTTTATCTGCAGAAACAGCTGGGGTTCAGATTTTGGAAATAATGGAAACTTCTATATTTCATATTATGATACTAATATAGGGGTCCATAACGTTGTATATACAAGAGTTGACGATAACGATAATTATGATAGAATTTATCAGACAGACTTATGTGGATATGTCGGACAATTAGGATATGGTGAGGAATCAGCATATCTTGCAAATGCATATACAGCCAAAGAAGATGAGAAGATTATGGCAGTTGGATTCTATGCGACAGGTATAGATACAGAATATAGTATATATATTTGTGAGAATTTTCAAGACATTTCGTCACTTAGTAAACGTTCTGAACCGGTAATGACAGGTAAAGTTAAAAATAGTGGTTTCTATACTGTTGATTTAGATAATAGTGTTACGGTGAAGGAAGGGCAGAAATATGCAGTAATCATAAGGATAACAACACCTAATTCCGGAAGACCAGTGGCAGTTGAATATGTTTATAACGAACAGACTTCTTCTGTTATCTTAGATGATGGCGAAGGCTATGTAAGTCTTAAAGGTATTACATGGGAAAATACTGAGGAGAAGAATGGTTGTAATGTATGCCTTAAGGTGTATACAGATAAGCTTACAGCTAATCAATAGAATAATACAATAGGTTAAATGGAAATAGACCTATTAGTCTGGAAAGTGTATAAGCAAAAGTGTTAAACATATATGATTAAAATAAAGTTGAAACATGGTATTTTACGGAGGAAGAATTGGACAAGTACAATGAAAGTATATTGTTAAAAATCGGAATTTTGATAAATACAATATTTTTAGTTGTAATTATGTGCATCTATACAGGTGTGAAGTTTAATTTTGACAATATATTTGAAAGTAAAAAAAATAAGAATCAGGATAAGATTAATATAATACAAGATGGAAATAATGTGTTTACTAATGACATTAAGACAGTAAATGCAGAGATTGAGGGCAATGTCGAATGTAATCTGCCAGGTGGTGTACAAAAGGAAAATTGCAGTATTCAAAAGGATATATTTCATAAGAAGATAGTAATTGCATTTCCAAAGGGCATGTCAGGATATGAACAAGATAATATAGTAAATACTTATGCAGCAGTTAAAAATATAGATATAAATATTTCTGATGTAATGGTTAAAGTAGAAATAAGTCTTAATTCAATCAGAGATTGTAATGTGGAGTTTAGTGATGGCAAGATCAGACTTGATTTTTTTAATCCCATAAATGTAGATATGCCTGTTATAGTAGTTGATGCAGGTCATGGCGGAGATGATGTCGGAGCAATAGAAAGAGGAACTTACGAGAAAAATATAAATCTGACAGTATGTGAAAGATTAAAAGAGATACTGGATAATGATGATAAAATTCTTGTGTATTATACAAGAGAAGATGACACCTATCCATCAGTGGAGGAAAGAATAGACTTTGTAAATGAGCTGATGCCTGATTTGTTCATAAGTATACATTCAAATTGGTATGAACATAGTGATATATCAGGAACAAGTGTGTTATATAACGTAAAAGATTCAAGTGAATTTGGCTCAGAATGGCTTAGTAATATTATGTGTCAGGAGGTCATAAAAACCTGTAACACGAATGACAGAGGTGTTGTCGATGGTCATGATATCCATATTGTGAGAAATTCAAAAGTACCGGTTGCTCTTATAGAAATGGGATTTATGTCGAATGAGGAAGATTTCAGTTTACTGACAGGTAATGCGGGACAGATTAAGCTGGCAAATGGTATTTATAATGGAATAATTCGGTCATTGACAGAACTAGGAAAATATTAGATACTAATAATGTTAAGGTAATAATAAATACTAAAAAATAGTTAGAAAAATAAGCAAAAGCAAAATTAAGAAACTAAGAAAATAAAAGAAGAAAGAGGATAGATTTATGATAGACAAGATTATATTTGCAACAACAAATCAGGGGAAAATGGACGAAATAAGAATGATTATGTCGGATTGCAGTATTCCGATTGTGTCATTAAAAGAGGCAGGAATTAAAGCAGATATCGTAGAAGACGGTAAGACATTTGAAGAGAATGCGATTATAAAGGCTAAAACGATTATGAAGATGACAGGTTGTCTTACACTTGCTGACGATTCAGGCTTAGAGATTGATTATATTAATAAAGAACCGGGAGTATATTCAGCAAGATATATGGGAGAAGATACACCATATGAGATAAAGAATAAGTCATTGATAGACAGACTTGCAGATGCAAAGGGAAGTGAGAGAAGTGCCAGATTCGTATGTGCGATAGCAGCATGTTTCCCGGATGGAAGAACATTTACTACAATAGGAACTATTGAAGGCGAGATAGGATATGAAGAAAAAGGAAAGAATGGTTTTGGATATGATCCTATTCTGTATGTACCTGAATATGGTATGACAACAGGAGAAATGGAGCCTGAATTCAAGAACAGTATAAGCCATAGAGGAAAAGCACTTAATAAGATGAGAGAGATATTAAAAGCAGAACTTAATTAGATTACGGAGGTAAGCATGAAGATATTGATTGTCAGCGATACACACAGACATGATGAAAATCTTGAAATTGTACTGGAAAAAGAAAAGAATATCGACGAATTGATACATTTAGGTGATGTGGAGGGATCGGAGGATTATATCAGGGCAATAGCAGGATGTCCATGTTATATGGTAGCAGGAAATAATGATTATTTCAGTATGTTAGACAGGGAAATTATAATGGAGATAGGAAATTATAAGGTACTGTTGACACATGGACATAATTATTATGTTTCACTTGATCTTAAAGTTATAAAAGATGAAGCTAGAGCAAGAGGCATGGATATTGTTATGTTCGGGCATACACATCGACCAGTAATAGAAGTGGAGGATGATATAACTCTTATTAATCCAGGAAGCATATCATATCCAAGACAAGCAGATGGTATACCTACATATATTATGTTAGAAATTGATAATAATAATGAATTTAGTTTTGAACTTAAAAATGTGTAATGATTTTCCGAAATAGTATAATGTCATGGTATGTGGATTTAAAGTTGTGGGTTTAGAGTTTTGAATTCAAAGTTGTGGGTTTAAAGTTTTGAGTTCAAAGTGAAATTTTATGTTGATTGAAAGTTTATAAAAAATTAATAATTAAACATTGGTGTTTCTCACTCTTAAAACATATCTCAGATGATTTTTTTGTAGCATTTTTAGAAAATCGAGATAGAAATACATGATAAATTATCAGGAAAAAATATGATAAAAATTAAAAGTTTTCATTTTTTTTAAAAAATATGAGTTGCAATAAGTGCAGAAAAGCCAGTAAAATAGCGGCTTCGCAAAGGTTGTAAAAAAAGTTTAAAAAAATTACAAAAAAGTGTTGACATAATGCACATATTAGCATATAATCTATCTTGTTGTTGCGGTACACGAGTTAAGAACTTAAGAAAACAACAACAAGATAAAACCTTCCGGGGTGTGGCTCAGCTTGGCTAGAGCGCTTGA
>OGIG01001868.1_pt1 | contig 10936 bp, 8 predicted proteins | sample 1571601 | NCBI WGS metagenome assembly OGIG01 (sample SAMEA2581953, study PRJEB24529) | metagenome | biome: Human gut stool | place: China | collected 2011 | reverse complement strand
AATAGCGATGGGAGGCACCATGCCGCCCACCATGACGGCGGCCATCACCTCGTAGTTGCCGGAGGCAAGGGCGGCAGTGCCAAAGACGTAGGCTGCCTTGTTGACCGGGCCGCCCATATCCACGCTCATCATACCGGCCACGATAGCGCCCAGCAGCACCTTGGAGCTGCCGCCCAGTGCGTTCAGCCAGTCGGTCATGGCGGTGTTGATCATGCCCATGACCGGGTTCACGGCGCACATCATCGCGCCTACGATGAGAATGCCGCCCAGCGGGTAGATGAGCATGGGCCGGATACCGTTCAGGCTGGCGGGCAGCTTTTCGGTGATCTTTTTGAGGAACTGCACGATGTAGCCCGCTGCAAAACCGGCCAGCAGCGCTGCAAGGAAGCCGCCAGAGATGCCGGTGGTGCTGCCTGCGGCAAGGTCGGTGAAGTTGGTGCCGTTCATAGCCAGCACACCGCCGGCAAAGCCCACAGCCAAGCCCGGACGGTCTGCGATGGACATGGCGATGAAGCCTGCCAGAATGGGCAGCATATAGCCGAAGGCTGCGCCGCCCACCGTCTTGAAGAAGGCGGCAACGGGGGTGTTCATGCCGAAGTTTGCAGGGTTGATGCTGTAATCATCCAGCAGGAAGGCCAGCGCGATCATGATGCCGCCGCCCACCACGAAGGGCAGCATGTGGGAAACGCCGTTCATCAGGTTCTTGTACAGGCTGCGGCCGAAGCTGTCCTTACCTGCGGTGTCGTCCTCGGCTGCTGCGCCGCCCTCTGCGTGGAACACGGGCACCTCGCCATGGGCGATCTTCTTGATGAGTTCCTCCGGCTTGTGGATGCCGTCATCCACCCGGGTGAACAGCACCGGCTTGCCGTCGAAGCGGGCGGTTTCCACCTTTTTCTCCGCTGCCACGATGATGCCGTCACAGGCGGCGATCTCGGCGCGGGTCAGGATGTTCTTTGCGCCGTCCGAGCCATTGGTCTCCACCTTGGTGGGCAGACCCAGCTTGTCACCGGCCTTGGTCAGCGCCTCGGCGGCCATATAGGTGTGGGCGATGCCGTTGACGCAGGCGGTCACAGCCAGAATGCGGTGGCCGTCCTGCGGGATGGCCTGCTGGGTAAAGCTCTCTGCGCCGAACTGTGCTTCCTCCTGCGCGTCGATGCACTCCAGAAACTCCTTGGGGCTCTTTGCGGCTTTAAGCTTTTCCACAAAGTCCTCGTTCATCAGCATCTGCATCATGCGGGCCAGCATATCAACGTGCAGACTGCCGTTTTCCGGTGCAGCAATGGCAAACAGCAGGTCGGTGGTGCCGTCATCCTCGGCGTTGTACTGTACCGGGGTGCTCAGCCGCAGAGCGGCCAGACTGGGACGGGTGACCACATTGGTCTTGGCGTGGGGCACGGTGATGCCGTTGTCCACATAGGTAGAGCCCTCGGCCTCGCGGGCGTAGAGCGCCTTTTTGTAGGCCTCCTTGTCGGTGATGTTGCCATGGGTAGCCTGCAATTCCACCAGACGGCTCAGGATCTCCTCCTGCGTTTGCAGCGCCTCGTCCAGCGCAATGGACTGTGCGGTAAATAACTCGGTGATGCGCATAAACGTTCCTCCTTTGTTCCTTTTATCCTATCAAAGCTGCGCCAGCAGCTCGTCGATCTTTTCCTTTGTGGCAAGCCCAAGGCTGAAAGCCGTGGCGCTGCCGCAGGCAGTGCCCAGACGCAGTGCCTGCGCGTAGCTGCGGCTTTGCAGATACCCGGCCACAAAACCGGCCACCATGCTGTCGCCTGCGCCCACGCTGTTGACCACCTTGCCCTTGGGGCAGCCGATGCGGTGCACTTGTCCCTGCTCGTCCAGCAGCAGCGCACCGTCCCCGGCCATGCTTACCAGCACGTTGCGAGCGCCCTTTTCCTGTAAAGTACGGGCAGCAGCCACGATCTCGGCGTCACTGGTCAGCACCTTGCCCACGATCTCGCCCAGCTCATGGTTGTTGGGCTTGATGAGGAAGGGGTGGTAGGGCAGCACGTTCACCAGCAGGTCGCGGGTGGCGTCCACCACCGCGCGCACGCCCCTGCCCTGCAGCCGCGCCAGCAGCCGTTCGTAGACGCTCTGCGGCAGGCTTGCCGGGATGCTGCCCGCCAGAATAAGGATGTCCCCCTCGGTCAGCTTGTCCAGCTGTGCTTCCAGCTGCTGCAAGGCGCTTTCCGGGATGGCAGGGCCTGCACCGTTCAGCTCGGTCTCCTGCCCAGCCTTGATCTTGACATTGATACGGGTCATGCCGTTTTCCAGATGCACAAAATCGGTTTTCAGTCCCTGCGCCGCCAGACCGCGCTCCAGCCATGCGCCGGTCTCGCCCGCCACAAAGCCCAACGCCACGCTCTCACAGCCCAGCTGCGCCAGCACGCCGGACACGTTGATGCCCTTGCCGCCCAGCACGCAGTCCTCACCTTGGGCGCGGTTCACTTCACCCACCTCCAGCGGTGCGTCCAGACGCACAACATAGTCGATGGCAGGGTTAAAAGTAACAGTATAAATCATGCTTCTGCCTCCTTTACGAACGTATACTGCTTATATTTCGGGTTCGGGCAGCGGTTGGTCAGGATGGCACCGCCGTGCAGGTCCGTGATGACCGCCGGGTAAATTTTAGCAAACTTTGCATCGTCCACAAGGAACCAGCTTTCCCTTGCGCGGTGGACGGCTGCGGCCTTTACGGCTGCTTCCTCGGGGTCCGGGGTGGTAAAGCCCGCTTCCAGCGCCACGCCATTGGCACCCATGAATGCTTTGGTAAAGTTATATTGCTGGATGCTGCTGACTGCCGGTGCGCCCACGATGGCTTCGGTCTGGGGGCGCAGCAGCCCGCCGGGCAGATACACCCGGCAGCCCTTTTGCGCCAGCAGCCGGGCGTGCGCCACACCGTTGGTCACATAGGTGGCCTTGAGCGCTGCACCCGCCAGCACCCGCACCAGCTCCAGCGTAGTGGTGCCTGCATCAATGAACACAAAATCCTCGGCGGTGATGAGTGCTGCGGCGGCTGCGGCAATGCTGCGCTTTTCTGCCACAGCCAGCGTCTCTTTTGCTTCCATGGTGGGCTCGTCTGCCAGAAAGCGGCTGTCCGGCAGGGTAGCCCCTCCGTGCACCTTGGTCAGCCTGCCCTGCCGGTCCAGCTCGGTCAGGTCACGCCGGATGGTGGATTCGCTGGTGTGCAGCGCCTCGCACAGCTGCTGCACCGTCACGGTGCGCCTTTCGTTCAGCTGCTCTAAGATCAGTGCAAAACGTTCCTCTGCCAGCATGGTGTCTTTCTCCTTCTTTCCTTCCCACGCCTGACCGTTTCTGCACGGTCTTGACGTGTTTTGGTTGTCTGTAGCTTTATTATAGCAAAAGTTCCGTCAAAATCAATCATTTTCAGCCATTTTCATTCACCAAAAAATCGTTCTGATTTTTGTGCACAGTTGCCAATATGTGGGATACAAGAGTGTTTTTCCACCAAAAAAGACCACCGCACTTGTGTATGCGGTGGTCTTTTCTGCGTTTATATGACCGGTTGTGACCGGTTTTGATGCTCCGGCTGGTTTACATCAGGCATCCGAGCGGGAGTAGGCGTTCTTCATCTGGCTGCTCAGCTCAAACAGCACCTTGTCCAGCGTGTCAGCAGCCTTCTCCTGCAGCATGGCGGCGATGGCAGTGTTGGCTTCCTCCCGCAGGGCGGCGCGGCTTGCGGCGTCCGGCTCGGCAGCAAGCTTTGCATCGTACTGGTTCACCAGTGCGCGGCCGGCAGAGAGCACAGCCTCCTCATAGCGCTCAAGATGGAACAGGGACTTGTTATAGGAAGCATCTGCCATGGCGGCGATGAGGCGACTGGTCCAGTAGAAGTTATCGGTGGACACAGTGCCGGTGGTGTTTGCCAGATACTCCGGGGTGCGCTCCACGTTGGCGTAGAAAGGCACCATGGTGTTGAAGGCATTGGAGGCATAGGCCACCCACTCCACTGCGCGGGACTCCTCCGGCTGGTCGGGACGCATCTGCAACAGCGCCATAAAGTCGTTGCGGTTGATGCCGATGGAGCGGTACGCGCCCTTTGCGGACTTGTCGCCGTAGCTCAGGTAGGGGTCGTAGGGGGTGCCCTGATAGTGGCTGGACAGCATATACTTGATGTCCTCCGGGGTCACCTTGCGCTCCGGCACCATGCACCACGGCAGGTCATCGGACATGGGGGTGTAGTCGGCGTCGGTGCCCTCCCACACCCATGTGCGGGGGTTGAGGTAGCGCAGCATGTACCATGCGCGGGGGGTGTTGTAAACGTGGTCGGCGTCATCGTGGCTGCCAAAGGCGTCCCGGGGGTTCAGCGCGCCGTCCAAAGAGAGGTCGAGGTGATTCTTGGCGATGAACTCCCGCAGATCGGCAGAGCAGAGGTAATTTTCCTGTGCGCCGAAGGCATCTTCCAGATCAAAGCTGTCGATGCCCAGCTGGTTGGGCATGACCACATACACATCGTCCGGCACACGGCGGGCGATCCAGTGGTGACCGCCGATGGTCTCCAGCCACCAGATCTCGTTTACGTCCTGAAAAGCGATGCCGTTCATCTCGTAAGTACCGTACTGCTCCAGCAGGCTGCCCAGACGCAGCACGCCCTCGCGGGCAGAATGGATGTAGGGCAGCACCAGATAGACGATATCTTCCTCGCCGATGCCGCCGGGCACCTCGGGCTTTTCGCCCTTGGCGGGCTGATACTCCACCAGCGGGTCTGCACCCAGTACGCGGGGGTTGGAGGTGATGGTCTCGGTAGCGGTCATGCCCACGTTAGCGGCGTTGACACCGGAGGCTGCCCAGATACCCTTGCCCTCCACAGCGTTGGGCATGGCGGTAAACCGCAGTGCGCCCTCCGGCAGAGGGATCTCCACATGGGAGAGGACGCTGCGGTAGGTCTTGGGCAGCTCCTCCGGGTGGATCACGGTGAATTTTTTAGCGGTGAAATGGCCGGAGCCGGAGTCATCGTTGCGGGCGATCATGGTAGAGCCATCGTACGATGCTGCCTTGCCGACCAGAATGGTAGTGCAAGCCATAGGTTTTCCCTCCATATTCTATAATGTGTCTCTATTGTAGAACTTTTGCAGCAGAATTGCAACCGGGAAACAAAAACCGCCGCACTGCGTACCACGGCAGAGCGGCGGGAGATGGAATGCTATTTCAGGCTGTTACTGGGCTGCCCAGTAGAAGTCCTCGCCGGGCAGCGTGCCGCCCACGGCGGCGGGGTCGGCATCGTAGAGCACCTGCAAATAACCGGAGACATCTGCCTTCAGCTCCTCGCCGGTCAGGCAGACGATATTGCAGTTGGGCAGTGCCTTTTTGGCAATGGCGGCTTTTGCCACCACGCCCTGCTCCTCGCACAGGGCGGCGGTGCCGTCCAGATCGGTGTTGGCGGCGTTCACGCTCTGGGCGTAGTCTGCCAGAAAGGCAGCTACCACGTCCGGGTGCTCCTCGGCGTAGGCCTTGCGCACCACGGTCACACCGGTGATCAGCTGGGTGTCTGCCACCTTGTCCCACTCGGCGGTCAGGTCAAGGGCTACCCGCAGGGTGTCGTCCTTCAGCCCGGCGGCAGTCACATAGGGCTGGGGCAGCACGGCAATGGCGTCCTGCGTAGCGGCCATCTGGGCGGTCACCTCGGTGGCTTCGCTGTAATACTGGATGTCCACATCCTTGTCCGGGTCAAGGCCGTTGGCGGTAAGCAGATAGCGCAGCACATACTCCGGGGTAGTGCCCTTGCCGGTGGACAGGATGGTGCGGCCCTTGAGGTCAGCCATGCTGTGGACGGTATCGCCCTGCTCCACCACATACAAAACGCCCAAGGTGTTCACTGCCACAGCCTGAATGCCGCCGTTCGTTTTCTGGTACAGGGTCGCCGCCAGATTGGCCGGGATGGCGGCCATGTCCAGCTCGCCCTTGATGAGCAGCGGCACGATCTCATCCGCAGCGCCGTAAAGCTGCAAATCATAGTCCATGGCAGCGGTGCCAGCCTGCTCCATCGAGAGCAGGTTGACAAGCCCCATGGTGGTGGGGCCCTTCAGGCCCGCGATGCGCAGCGGCTCGGTAGCGGACAGCGGCGCTGCGGACTCTTCCTCAGAAGCAGCCGCAGAGGAAGCAGTCTCGGACACCGCTGCGCTGGAAGCGGCAGAACTTGCGCTGCCGCCGCAGGCTGCAAGGCTCAGTGCAAGGCTGAACGCCAGCAGTAAGGACAGGATCTTTTTCATGATATACTCCTTTTCACACCCGGCACGCCCCGGTACGGGAAGCGGAAACCGGTCTTTTTTTGAAAAATTTTGCAAAATCATTTGCTTTGCGCGTTCCAGTTTACTATAATAGGGGTAAAAATACCGTTGCGTGCGCAACGTAATTGCAGGAGGCTGCGGAGAACACTATTTTCTCTGCGGAGTTGCGATGAATAATTATCTGCCGCTGTTACAAACCACCACGCTGTTCACGGGTCTTTCCGCTGCGGAGCTCAGCACGCTGCTGTCCCGGCTTGGGGCAAGCGTGCGCAGCTACGGCAAGGGCGAAGCCCTTGTGCTGGCGGGGGAGCCCAACCACCGGGTAGGCATCGTGCTGTCCGGCGAGCTGGAGGCCTACCGTCCGGCACCGGGCGGGGCACGCATCCCCATTGCCCGGGTAGAGCCGGGCGGGGTGTTCGGGGACGTGCTGGGAGGTTCCAGCCTGTCCAGCCCGGTCACCGTGCTGGCTGCTGCCCCTTGCGAGGTACTGCTGCTGCCCTACGAGCGGCTGCTGCTCTCGGACGGCAGCCCCGCCCACCAGCGGGTGGTACAGAACCTTGTGCGCACCATCAGCGATAAATATTTTTCCCTCTCCCGCCGCATCGACCTGCTGGTGATGAAAAGCCTGCGCGCCAAGGTAGCGGCGTATCTGCTCAGTGAGGCAGCCCGTGCCCACAGCCTGACCTTCAGCATCCCCTTCTCCCGCATTCAGCTGTCGGATTACCTCAACTGCGACCGCAGCGCCCTTTCCCGGGAGCTGAGCACTATGCAGAGGGAAGGGCTCATCGACACCTACCGCAGCAGTTTCAAACTGCTGGAGCCGGACGCCTTGCAGCAGATGGTGCAGTAGCCTTTTGCCAACTATCTTATATTTAAGGAGCAATCAAGCAATGTCCAAGCCTGTTCTTTGGATCGTGATCCCCTGCTACAACGAGGAACAGGTGCTGCCCATTACAGCACCCATGTTTCTGGAAAAGATCCACAGTCTGACCGCACAGGGGCTGGTCAGCGATAAAAGCCGGGTGCTCTTTGTCAACGATGGTTCCCGCGACAAAACGTGGGAACTGATTCAAGGCTTTGCCGCACAGGACGAGCACTATATCGGCATTTCCCAGAGCCGCAACCGCGGCCACCAGAACGCCGTGCTGGCGGGGCTGATGGAGGCGCTGCACAGCGACAGCTGCGACATTACCATCTCCATTGACTGCGACGGTCAGGACGACATCAACGCCATGGACGAGATGGTGAAAAAGTATCTGGACGGTGCCGAGGTGGTGTACGGCGTACGCAGCCGCCGGGACACCGACACCTTCTTCAAGCGGTTCACCGCCGAGGGCTTTTATCATGTGATGAACGCCTTGGGCGCGGATATCGTGTTCAACCACGCAGACTACCGCCTGATCAGCACCCGCGTGCTGGAAAGCTTTGCGGATTACAAGGAGGTCAACATCTTTTTGCGGGGCATGGTGCCGCTGGTGGGCTTTGCCCACGATGTGGTCACCTACGAGCGCCACGAGCGCCTGGCCGGCGAGAGCCACTACCCCCTGAGCAAGATGCTGGCGCTGGCCTTTGACGGCATTACCAGCCTTTCCAACAAGCCCATCCGCATTATCACCGGGGCGGGCATCGCGGTAAGCCTTGTCAGCTTTATCGGGGTCATCTGGGCCATCGTATGCGCCGCCATGGGCAGCAGTGTGGCTGGCTGGGCTTCCACCGTCTGCATCGTCTGCTTTATGGGCGGTGTGCAGCTGGTGTGTCTGGGCGTGATCGGCGAGTATATCGGCAAGATCTATATGGAAACGAAAGCCCGCCCGCGCTATATCATCTCGGAGCGCACATGGGCTCCCTACGAAAGGAAATATCACGGATGAGCAAGCAAAGCTGGAAGGGCAGCACCCTTCTGAACCCGGAACCGCCGGTACTGGTATCCTGCGGCGGGCTGGACAAGCCCAACCTTATCACCATCGGCTGGACAGGCACCATCTGCACCCAGCCCAGCATGGTATCCATCAGCGTGCGCCCGGAGCGGTACAGCCATCAACTGCTGTGCGAGAGCGGGCAGTTCGCTATCAATCTGCCCACCGAAAAGCTGGTGCGCGCCATCGACTGGTGCGGCGTGAAGAGCGGGCGCGACGTGGACAAGTTTGCCGCCTGCGGCCTGCACGCTGCCCCCGGCAGCGTGCTGACCGACTGCCCGGTGCTGGAGGAAAGCCCGGTCAACTTGGAGTGCCGCATCACCCAGCGCATCCCGCTGGGCAGCCATGACCTGTTTTTAGCCGAGGTGGTGGCCTGCGATGTGGACGAGAGCCTGCTGGACGAAAAAGGCAAGCTTTGTCTGGATAAGGCAAACCTCATCGTGTACAGCCACGGGGAGTATCTGGCCCTTGGCAAAAAGCTGGGCACTTTTGGTTACAGCGTGCGCAAGAAAAAGCCCGCAAAGCGCAAAAAATAATCTAACACACAAAAAGGAACCCTCTGCAAAGTTTTACTTTGAGAGGGTTCCTTTTTTACGGGATCAGGTCCGGGCAGGCTGCGGTTTTATCAATGCAGTTTCAGCATGGCATCCTCATATTTTTGATACCAGCTGCCCATCCATTTCAGTATTTTTTCACTTACCTTTGCTGTTATCTTTTGAATGCTCTTTTCGTAAAGCAGGCTGAGCGCAAGTGCCGCAAGCAGCCAGCCTGCCGAATACAAAAAGACCCACAAAAACAGATGGGCATACCCATACCGGTTAAAAATACAGTGCCAGAGATAGGGTCTTGTGTAGGTTCGCAGCAGAATGTTTTCATGGATGATATAGATCAGCATGGAACACTTTGCGATCTGATTTACCGTCTTATTTTTAAAGTGGTTATTTCTGGCCAGCCCGAACGCCGCAATGGCGATCAGGATCAAAAAGGGGTTAAAATTACTCACCCACCGTAAAAGCTGATCCGACAGCGCAGCGATCTTCAATCCAAGCAGGTCTGTCAAAACCACGATGCCCACCGCACCCGCCGCACCGCACAGCAGCAAGATGCCATTCACTTTTGTGCTGGAATACAGCTTCATACAGTAGCGCTTGATATAGGCAAGGATCAGATATACGCTGATCCAGAGAAGCAACATATTCGGAAAGAAAAACCTGCTTTCTATAAAGTTAAAGCCGATATACAGTACCGTCAGCACAGAGATCATCTTCAGATGTTCTTTTTGCGTCATCGCGGAAATCAGACGGTTCAAATACGGATGGATGGGATAGAATAGCAGATAGCAGGTCAAATACCAGTTATTTGCAAAGAGCGTTGGGAAAAGCGAGAAAAGGAAAAGTTTACCACTTACCTCACCCCGGAGCAAAAGCGTTATTCCAAGGAACAGGATGGAGATCACCCAGATATCCAGCAGCATCCCCATTATTTTCTTGCCGGATACTTTTGTGCTGTCCAGCAAAAACCATGCGGAAGCAACGAAGAAGATCCAGTTTCCCAGCGCACCAAAATGCCGTATGACCGCTAAAAGCAGAACGGTTCCACTGGTCGTTGCATGGGTACAATCCAAAAGATAGTTGTTATACGGGATATATTCATTTTCCGTTGTCAGTGTCAGCACCACATGGCTTATTACGATCAGAATGACCGCAATGACCTTCAAAAGCTCAACGCCGGAATCCCGCATTCTGCTTTTGTCCGCAAAAGCTTTTTGTTCCATGACCTCACCCTTTCTGTTTTCGCCTTTTTCAGACGATTTATGTATTTTATTGTACCACCTGTACTTTTTTCATACAATACCTACCTGTATAGAAAAGCCGCCGGGCAGTTTTTTCTGCGCGGCGGCTTTTGAACTTTCTTATGTTTCTTCGTGCTTGACCCGCTGGATCTCTCCCAAGTCGTATGGAGTATTCTGGTAAACATAATAGTTCAGCCAGTTTTCATACAGCAGGTGGGCGTGGGCGCGCCAGCGGAACAGCGGCGGCTTTGCGGGGTCGTCATCCGGGTAATAGTTGACGGGCACATGGATGGGCAGACCCTTGGCTACGTCCCGCTTATACTCGGCATCCAGCGTATATTTATCGTACTCCGGGTGACCGGTGACAAAGATCTGCCGCCCGTTCTCGGTGCTCATGAGGAAGGGTCCGGCGGCGTCGCTCTCGGCCAGAATGCGCAGGGCGGTGCAGTTGTCCACATCCTCCCGGCAGATGCCGGTGTGACGGCTGTGGGGGGCGTAGAACACCTCATCAAAGCCGCGCACCAGCGGGTTTGCCGGACGGGTGACCCGGTGCTCGAACACACCGAACATCTTTTCCGGCAGCAGCTGCTTGCGCACGCCGTAGTGGTAGTACAGCCCGGCCTGTGCGCCCCAGCAGACATGAAGGGTGGAGTAGACGTTCGTTTCACTGAAGTCCATGATCTCGCACAGCTCGTTCCAGTAGTCCACCTGCTCAAAGTCCATGGTCTCCACCGGCGCACCGGTGATGATCATGCCGTCGTAGCGGTTGTTCTTTACCTCGTCAAAGGTCTTGTAAAAGGCCTCAAGGTGGGCAGCCGACACATGGGTGGCAGAGTGGCTGGCAGTTTGCAGCAGGGTCATGTGCACCTGCAGCGGGGTGTTGGCCAGCAGCCGGGCGATCTGGGTCTCGGTGGCGATCTTGGTGGGCATCAGGTTCAGGATCAGGATCTCCAGCGGGCGGATGTGCTGGGAGGCCGCCC
>OGIG01001862.1_pt1 | contig 10948 bp, 16 predicted proteins | sample 1571601 | NCBI WGS metagenome assembly OGIG01 (sample SAMEA2581953, study PRJEB24529) | metagenome | biome: Human gut stool | place: China | collected 2011 | reverse complement strand
ACGGTTTTTTTCTGAATAGAACAAATAAAAAGCCCAGAAAGTATATACTGGGCTAAGACATGATATAAACTTCTCTATGTTTGTCTGATATTCCCTTGGCGATTTTATATCTTATTTGTCAGGATGCGCCATGAGATATAACTCCTTTTGTCGCTCTATCTCTCTTCTTAGGTCATCCTCATTTGGCAGGTAGAGCTTGTATTTGGCAGCAAACATCTGGTCGTTCTTGGCAAGAGTGGAGTATCTGGCTACATCTGAATCGGTTTCGGCACAGAGGATGATTCCGATAGTAGGATTGTCGTCTGGTCCTTTCTTCATCTTGTCATACATCTGCAAGTACATGTCCATTTGACCGACATCCTGATATGTGATGCGGTTGACCTTTAAATCTACAAGAATAAAACTCTTGATAATATAATTGTAGAATACCAAGTCGATGTAGTAGTCGTTCTCTTCCGTTCGGATATGCTGCTGGCGAGCCACTAGGGCATAGCCTTTCCCCATTTCCATCAAGAACTTCTCTAAGTTATCTATGATGGCAGATTCCAATTTCGATTCTTTGAGAGAAGAGTCGGAAGGTAATCCCAAAAACTCCATGACGACAGGAGATTTGATGTACTCCAGTTTATCTTGCTGGAATTCATTTGCTTTCTCTTTCATCTCTTTCTCTACAGGTGCTTTGTCTTTTGACATAAGGAGGCGCTCATAATATAAGGTGTTGATGTTGCGACTCAATGTGCGGTAGCTCCAACCTTGTTCGAAAGCTTCCTTTGCATACCAATCCCTTGCTCGTTTGTCTTCGATGCGAATAAGTCGCTCATAGTGTGACCATGGAAGTAAATGTAATACTTGCTTTCTGAATTCCTCAGACACTGTCTGATGAATTTCTAATTCTTTGAATAATAGGAAGAACTTCTTGAAATTTATGAGGTTTGTCTCAGAGAACCCTTTTCCGAATTCCTCTGTAAGTGCAGCGGATGCTACCTCAATAATATGCTTTCCATACTCAGCCCTTGCTTCTCCGTTCTGCTCCTCTTCCACAATACGTTGTCCTATTCTCCAGTTTCTTTCCACCAGAGAATAATTGACGGCAGCGAAAGCTTTACTCCTTGCTTTGCTGACAATTGTCTTCAAATCATTTACGAGAAACTTCTCTTCTCCTTTATATGAGTGCTCCATCTGCTTCATAATTATGCCTTGTTTTATGTATGATGAGTGCAAAGATACGCTTTTTTATTGGTAAAGTGCAAAAATATGGTTAAAAAGTTTGCGGAAACCAAAACTTTTGTTATCTTTGCACCGTCAAGCCCTTGCTGAAAGCCCTCGTGGGTGGGATGCTTAGGGAGACACATATACATAAAAGGCGTAACTGTACGCTTTGGTTTTGACTGTGTGGAATTCTCGCAAAGTTCAACGATAAGTCAAGAACAAAGCAACGGGAACGCCCCTTGGGTGTATTGTATACCTTCCTTTCAAGATGCAGAATCCATTTCTATGGGTGGATTGTATCTTGTGGGATGATTATATATACATTTACGTGGGGCTTTCAGCGTTGCTCGTTTCGACTTATCGGGCAATGCGAGAAGCCTCACACAGTGGAACGAGTGACAGACTGGCTCCACGTTTCTTTTTTGTGTATGGGATGGTTAAACTTTTTAGAAGCACGAGGAGCCACGTGAGGGGGGTAGTTTAAGCATGCCATACAATGGATTCAGCTATGAATAGTGTTCTATCATAATTCCGACGTACATGCAATATAGTAGAAAAGGTTAAATATGAATCAAAATCGAGGCTGATTCGCTTGTATTTGCAGTTTGGCAAACAGGTGCGTTTTTGGTCTTTTGAAACAAATAATAAATGATAGTGAATTAAATAATAAGTAGTATATGAAAGTAGATGAAGATATATTAAAGAAAGATTTGTTCCAGTTGCTATGTGAAATGGAACTCTTTGATTATTATCGAGGAAGCAAGAAACTTCATTTAAATAGTTTTTCTCTTAAGAGTGCAGAATTTAAGGAAGGACAGTATGCAAATGAATGTAACTTTCACGTCATTGGTAAGTGTAATTATGTAGAATGCCATGATTCTGATTCTGAGGGAATTGAGAGCCTATCACCAGGTGGAATACAGAGATGTTCTGTGTATATAAAGACAGAAGGTGATAAGGTATGTCGTGGTATGAGATACCGTGTAGATATCTTTGTGTATTAGAAGCATTTTTGTTATAATGAAACAAAAAGTATGATGGATACAGATAAGAATGCATTTTTGAAAGAGCATGGATGTTGTTTTTATCTATCAAATGATGGTAAAACTCAATTATGTGCCGTCGACAGTGAACAGTGGAAAGATGCTTTTGTAGCAATTTTGACAGACGAGTTAGTTTGTATGCGCCATGCTGAAACAAATGAGTTTAAGGGAGAACGTACCAACAGGCAAGTTTGGTCAGAGATAAAGCATCTTAATCGTTATGGGAATTGTCAGGTGAGTGAAATCGCAGTAGAAAATGCCAACGCGATGTTGAAGGAATACGTTTTTGATTACATAAATAATCATTAGTTATGAGAAAAATAGTGTTGTTATATATGTTGCTGCTTTGTTGTGGTTTAGCTAAGGCACAGGTTCTATGTGAAGTCACCTATTCTGCGTACATTAATGGTATATGGGGCGCATGGAGTCAAAAATATACAGATTATTATTATGGACGTTTTTCGGAAGTTTATCATATTGGAGACAATCGTCATCCTTCTGAGTATAGCTGGAAGTTGACTTTGCATGATTTCGTACGACCAGACTCAAAGCAGATAAAAGAGCATTATAAAAAGAAAGAAGAATGGGAATATAGTGGGACTTTAGAGTATTATGTATCTGATGCATACCCTACATCTTTGTCACAGCTAAAGGCATTTGGTTATTTGGCGGTAACACCTTCGTTACATGACGTTTCCAAAGGTCAAACGCCTTGTGTAAAAAGAAGGCAAGAGGTAACTGTAAAAATATTGCCGTATAAGGATTACCCACATTATTACAATGTTTTTTATCATGATGTCGATAATAACGAGTTTAACCAAGGTTTTGCTGTCCATTTTTGGACTAATCCTTTAAATTGGTAGGGCATGGAGAAAAAATATATAATTTCAAGGCGTGAATTCTTTAAGAATACTGCTAAAGGTTTATTGCCGTTCTTAGGTTGTTTGATTGTGCCTGGGAATGTGTTGGCAAACAAAATGTTGAGTGAAGAGACACCACAGACTTGTAATGGCTCATGTTATGGATTATGTACTACATCTTGTACAAATGGCTGTAAGTCAGGCTGTAAAGGGTGTCAAGGTGGCTGCCAGACGACATGCACAACCTCTTGTGGAAGTGGTTGCGGACAGGGATGCGCAAGTACATGTCAGTCAGATTGTGGAATTATGTGTTCACAGACTTGTCAACAGAGTTGCAGCAACGAATGTATATATAATTGTGGCAATAACTGCTTATCAACTTGTACAGGAGGTTGCGGCCGTGGTTGTAGCGGTAATTGCCGTGGTGACTGTACAGGAACTTGCCGTGGAAGCTGTGGATTAGGATGCTCTAATGGGTGTTCTGGCGGTGTTGTATTTGTTAGTTATTAATAGTAAATGGAAAAGATCAGAACAAGTCGCAGTGAATGGCAATCAGGCATCGCCAAGAATATCACCTTCATCGTCACCAAGGATTGTCAATTGGCTTGTAAATACTGCTACCTCGTGGGAAAGAACACGAAAGAGAGAATGTCCTGGGAGGTTGCTAAGCAAGCCATTGACTATGTGCTTGACCATGAGGACGAGATGAAGGAGGAGAGCGTGATATGGGACTTTATAGGCGGCGAACCCTTTTTGGAGATAGATCTTATCGACAAGATATGCGACTATCTCAAGGTGGAGATGTTCCGCAGAAACCATCATTGGTTCAACTCCTATCGCTTCTCTTTCTCCACAAATGGCATCAATTACGGAACAGAGAAAGTACAGCGATTTATCCAAAAGAACCGACAACATATCTCCATCGGAATCACTATCGATGGTACCAAGCAGAAACATGATCTCAATCGTATTTGGAAGACTCGGGATATGGAGAAAGGCATCATGCCCAGGTCTGAGGAAGAACGAGGGTCTTATGAGGATGTGGTAAAGAATATCCCTTTGTGGCTAGAACAGTTTCCTAATGCGAGTACCAAGGTGACTATCAGCAGTGCCGACATTCCTTATATCAAGGATAGTGTGTTGCATCTCTATTCGTTGGGTATTCATGAGGTGAATATCAACTGCGTGTTTGAGAATGTATGGGAAGAAGGGGATGACAAACTCTTCGAGGAACAACTCATGCTGTTGGCGGATGCGATAATCGATGGTGGCTATTACGAAGACTATGCCTGCTCGTTCTTTACTGAGCACATGGGCAAGCCGATGGACTGCCACTTGCAAAACCAAAACTGGTGCGGAGCTGGTAGGATGCTCGCCGTGGATGCGGAGGGTAACTTCTATCCATGCACCCGATTTGCCCAGTATTCTCTACGTAGCAAGAAAGCATGGATTGTCGGTAATATTCATGATGGCATTGATCAGAATAAACTCAGACCTTTCTTGACCTTAGACCGTTGTACGCAGTCCACACAAGAGTGCATCGATTGTGAAGTGGCTGAAGGCTGTGCCTGGTGTCAGGGAGAGAACTATGATGCCGCCGATACACCGACCATCTACCAGCGTGCCACAGCCATCTGCAAGATGCACAAGGCAAGGGTACACGCCAACAACTATTATTGGAACAAACTTTATCGTAAAATAGAGAAAGTATGATACAATACATTGTGATATTATTGGATGATACCTCGGTGTCATTCTGCCATTATCCGAACAAGGAACAGGAGCGTAGGCTGATGCCTTTGGATACCTTGAAGGCAGGCATTCTCTATGCGATGAAGGAAAACCTCAATGTGCAGTTTGTCTATCCCTCTTACCCTCTTCCTGTGGGTTACGAGGAGGTAATAGAGAGCATTGACCATGTGAAGATAAAGCCTTTGGTTGTATCTGATGGTGCGGATGTTGTGGTGTTGGATGGTATGGAAGAAGCTGAGCTACTCGTAAGAAAAGGTGCGAAGTATGCCACTTCTTATGTATTGAGAATAGACAAAGATTCTTTGTTCGCCCAGTCGGACACCATCTTGTCCATATTAGATAAAGTGGCTCGTTTGAATGTCGTTCTAACGGACTTAGACCGCTTTTCGAATGACGACTTTGTCTCTTACCGAGAATGGCTTCAAATGCTCAGCAAGGCAGTAGTGAATCTCTATGTGGAAGGAAAGTCTCCACAGCTCAATTTACTTACCGACCGCATGATGCTCGATGGGATGAACAACTGTGGGGCAGGGGATACATGTCTCACCTTGGCTCCAGATGGCAACTTCTATGTGTGTCCCGCCTTCTATCTTTCGGAAGATGGATATTCTGTGGGAAGTCTGCACAATGGACTGGATGTGAGGAATCCGCAGCTCTATAGGCTTGACCATGCCCCCATCTGTCGCCATTGTGATGCTTACCAGTGCAAGCGTTGCATCTGGTTGAACCGCAAGCTGACGTTGGAGGTGAACACCCCGAGCCATGAGCAGTGTGTAGTGGCGCATTTGGAGCGGAATGAGAGCCGTAACTTGATGCAGACTTTGCGCAGGTATGGCGAGTTCCTTCCCGACAAGGAAGAAATCAAGAAAATTTCTTATCTTGACCCTTATGATATGAGGAATGAGTGGAACAATCAATAACTATTAAAGATATAACTGTATATGGCAATAAGAAAAGTGGTAGGTCAAGTGACCATAGAAGAAAGAAATGAAATCCAGCAACTCTTTGAGCGTCGTAACGGCTTGAATGAGCTTGCTAAGATCCTAACCGCAGACAACCATGAGCTCTATGAGAAACTGGTCAAGGATATGGGCGAGACAGGTACAAAATTCCAAAACTGGTGGGAACGCATGGGCGAGAAATACCAATGGGAGAGCATTGGCGGTGGCAACTGGGAAATCAACTTCGAGACATGTGAAATCTATTTAGTGGGAGGAAACGCATGATGGCAAACCATTTGTTAATGATAGGAACATCCGAACTGTTGCTTATCGCAGCCTTGGTACTTCTGCTCTTTGGTGGAAAGAAATTGCCAGAGATGATGAAGGGCTTGGGACAAGGTGTGCGCAGCTTCAAGGACGGAATGAGAGAAGTGACAGAACCTGAGGACGACAATGCTGCAAAGCAAACAACTTCATCTGCTGGCAAGCATGATGATGCAAAAGCACAGCCAAAGGATGCCCATCAGGCAGATTCTTCTATAAACGAGAATGATGGAAAAGGAGAATAATCAGAACCCACTGATGACATTCGGAGAGCATCTTGAGGTATTCCGCAAGATGCTTTTCCGTATTTTAGCTGTGGTGATAATCATAGCTATCGTTATATTCTGTGCCAAGGACACGACCTTTTCATTGTTGCTGGCACCGAGCGGCAGCGACTTTTCTACCTATCAAGTGATAGAATGGTTGGCGAGAGAAATAGGGATAGATTTTCATTTTGAGCCGTACCATGTGCAACTAATCAATACGGAACTGTCTAGCCAGTTTATGACGCATGTCTCTACTTCCTTCTATCTTGCTTTGCTGTTCTCCCTTCCGTATGTAGTGATAGAGCTGTACCGCTTTATAGCTCCTGCTCTCTATGAGAATGAGCGTAGATATTCGGTGTCTGTAGCCGTGGCGGTATACCTGCTCTTTATGTTAGGTGTGCTTATGAGTTATTATGTGCTGTTTCCTTTCGCATTGCGTTTTCTGGGGACTTATCAGGTGGCGGAAAGTGTAGTGAACCAGATTAATCTTTCTTCCTATATCTCAACATTTATTACTTTGACGTTGATGATGGGCATGGTCTTTCAAATACCAGTGTTGTCGTTCTTTTTAGCCAAGTTAGGTATGCTTCAGGCAGGCTTTATGAAGCAATACCGCCGCCATGCTTTTGTAGTGATAGCCATCATCGCCGCCATTATTACTCCTCCTGACTTCTTCACTTGTTGTATGGTCACGCTTCCAATGTATGGACTTTATGAATTGAGTATACTGATTGTGAGGAGGGTAGAAAGATAGTTGCTTGTTGAATTTGCAATGAAAGGATTTGCTAAATTCTTGTTACTTAGTTTTATATGCCATTACAACTTTAGTATTACAGCTTTTATGTAGTGGCAAATATACGAAAAAATAGTGAGATAACGTGCGGAATCTATCTTTTTTAGATACATTCCGCACGTTTAAAGCACATTTTTTTGTTTATATTCTCTTTAACCACAGATCCATGAATCTGTCGTAGATGATGTAGCCTTCATTGGTTCTATATACCAATTCCTTGTCTTCAATATTCTCAATTTCCTGCCATTTTGTTTGCCCGTTTCATTTTCTTTTTGTATTTTTGCCCCTCTAAACATTATATATACTATTAACTTGATAAAATGATACGACTTATGGGCAATATAAAGACGATATTGGCAGGCTTGTCCTTGACAATGGCTGTGGGGATGCCGGCAGTGGCGAGTGATGAACTTACAATGGTAGTAGGTACCTATACCGACCAGAGTACTTCTGACGGAATGTATGTTTATCGTTTCAACCAACGTACTGGGAAATCACAATTGGTTAGCAATGTACAAGCGGGCAACCCTTCGTTTCTCATGATGAATCATGATGCAAAGTTTTTGAATTCATCAGACACTGTCTGAGGAATTCAAAAACCGCTTATAGTATTTTATCGTTCTCATCTGGATGTGCCATGAGAAATAACTCCTTTTGTCGCTCTATCTCTCTTCTGAGGTCTTCCTCATTTGGCAGGTAGAGCTTGTATTTTGCAGCGAACATCTGGTCGTTTTTTGCGAGGGTAGAGTATCGTGCCACATCAGAATCGGTCTCGCTACAAAGGATGATGCCGATTGTAGGGTTGTCGTCTGGCCCTTTTTTCATCTTATCGTACATTTGGAGATACATGTCCATTTGTCCTACATCCTGGTAAGTAATGCGATTTACCTTCAAATCGACCAGGATAAAAGATTTGATGAGGTAATTGTAAAACACCAAGTCGATGTAGTAGTCGTTTTCCTCGGTTCTGATATGTTGCTGACGAGCCACGAGTGCATATCCTTTTCCCATTTCCATCAAGAATTTCTCTAGGTTGTTGATGATGGCGGTCTCTAATTTTGATTCAGCGAAAGATGTGTCTTCTGGCAATCCAAGGAATTCCAAGACAACTGGTGATTTGATGTATTCGAGTTTGTCTTGCTGATAAGCCTTTGTCTTGTCTTGCATCTCGTCAACGACAGGTTCTTTCTTCGTTGACATAAGAAGACGTCATAATATAAGGTATTGATATTGCGGTTGAGAGTTCGGTAACTCCAACCTTGTTCGAATGCCTCCTTTGCATACCATTCACGTGCTTGTTTATCTTCTACACGGATGAGACGCTCATAGTGGGTCCAAGGGAGAAGATGGGACATCAAAAGGTCAGGCAGTGCTTGACCTTTTGAATTCTTGAATTGGTCAGGCACTGCCTGACCTTTTTCAGAATGAGAAAAATACATAAAGAATTTCTTGCAATTCTTGATACTTGTCTTGGAGAATCCCTTCCCGAATTCCTCTGTAAGAGCAGCCGAAGCAACCTCTATCACATGCTTTCCGTATTCAGCACGTGATGCTCCGTTCTGTTCCTGTTCCACAATACGTTGTCCAATTCTCCAGTTTCTTTCCACCAGAGAATAATTGACGGTAGCAAATGCTTTGCTGCGAGCCTTGCTGACGATGGAGCGCAAGTCGTTGACGAGCATGTTGTCTTCATCGTTATATTTCTTTTCGGGTTCTTTCATAATGCTACTGATTTTAGCTGTTCAATGTGCAAAGATACGATTTTATATCGAAAAAGCAATTTTTCTCTTCACTTTTTTCGATAAAAGTTGCAGATAATAATTGTATTTCCAAAAGAAAGTAGTATCTTTGCATCATCGTTTAATATAAAACATAAATATTATGGGTACAGCAGAAACTCAACAGGCATTGGCTTTTGCAGCGATGTGTGTCGATCTTACTGCAAAGGCAGAAGGATGCAGTAGACGGGAAATGTACTTGCGGATGAAAAAGGTTGGACTGATACATGGTCTTACCACAAGACTTGATGCCCTTCATACACAGAGTAAAGATTATGTTGTAGCAGCTTTACAAACTGCACTTCGTCGTCTGGAAACAGCAAATAATTAATAACTATGCGTACGGTTTTTCATGGTGCAACGCGAATAGTGGACTGGCCGATTATATCTGCGGAGCCGTTAAATGATTTAGCAAGAAAGGAGGTAAAGTCATGTTAAGAGATTCACAGCTTTGGATGAAGATAGGTAGAATATGTACTTTGTTGGCAAAGCGGTTGGATATTTCTCCCGAAAGAGCGTTTGATATTTTTCAAATGAGTAAGACCAACGAACTACTCCATGATGAACGTTCTTTGCTCTATCTGATGAGTGATTTGTATATTGTTGATGATGTGATTATGGAATTACAATCAGCTGATGGACTTCACAAAATTTATAAGTAGAATTCTTCTAATTTGGAATTCTACGACTATGGCTACTGTATTTGAGGCGTTTGCTGCCATAGTTGTTCTACTAAGATTTTGTTGTTGTACAACTACAAGGTGTAAGGTTGTACGACTATAGGGTGTAAGGTTGTACGACTATAGGGTGTAAAGTTGTACAACTATAGGGTGTAAAGTTGTACAACTATAAGGTGTTGTCACTATAGTCAGCAGATGTACTGACTGCAGTCGGCAGACCTGCTGACTAGGCTCAGCAGAGCTGCTGAGCCTAGTGACAAACTCCGAGAAGCAGTATTCTCTTACTCAAGAAACTGTCTCCGCTAACTCAAGAAACTATCTCCGTTAACCCGAGATTCAGTGTCCGTAAGCTTAAGCAACCACATTCTCTTACTTAAGCAACCATATTCTCTGGCTTGTTAAAGCAGTTAGGGAATCTACATATCCATAGTGTAGTTGTGAAGATATTCCCAAGCATCGTTCAAATCACGTAAAGGGAGGCGCTCTTTTACGAGTTTTATCTTTAATGCCTTGCAGAATGCTTTCAGAACAGATTCTGTTGCCATCTCCTCCAACTTAATATAGTTAGGACGCTTAGAGAACAAACAAGTCGTCCATTGTTACTACCGACTGAACATCCCAGGCATAAGGATTGTCGGATAATCCCATGGTCGTAATCATTGTAAGATGTACGGCTTTCTAGGAGAGAAATGTGCTTTAAACGTGCGGAATGTGTCTTTTTTAAGCACATTCCGCACGTTTAAAGCACATTTTTTTATTTATATTCTCTTTAACCACAGATCCATGAATCTGTCGTAGATGACGTATCCTTCATTAGTCCTATATACTAATTCCTTGTCTTCCAAGATTTTGAGGGCAGCCTTTACGCTGCTGGCTCCACTCAGCTTGTGCTCCTTGATGAACTTGCCAGAGGTAGGCTTGGCAACAATGCTATCCTTGGCTATAGCTTTCAGAAGCGAGAACTGGTTCTCTGTGAAGAACTGTACCATATTCTCAAACTGTGGTTCTCTACCTTCGAGTACTGAAAGATTTGCTGCATTTACTTGCTTGATACTATCAACTTGTATTTCGGTTTCATAGAGGCGATTCATGATGCATTGGATATTTCTTGTTTCTTAGTTTCATACGCTATTACATCTTTAGTGTTACAACTTTTATATAATGGCAAAGGTACTGCTATTTCTTGCATGTGCAAAAGAATATAGCAGAAAGTTGGGGCTGTTCCTCAACTTTCTGCTATTTATTAGCCTATCACATTGCATAGTCGGTTGATGGCTGCATCAAAAGTGGTGAGGTCTTTGG
>OGIG01001860.1_pt1 | contig 10952 bp, 6 predicted proteins | sample 1571601 | NCBI WGS metagenome assembly OGIG01 (sample SAMEA2581953, study PRJEB24529) | metagenome | biome: Human gut stool | place: China | collected 2011 | reverse complement strand
ACCATTAACCCAATTAATTTTCTGGCACTACCTGTTGTTCCAATACCTTTAACTACATATTTTTTGCTTAATTTACTTTTTAGAATACCAAGTAATCTAGATGCTGCTTCCTTAGGATTACCTTCTGTCCAAATATATTCTCTTGCAATAATATTATTATTCTCATCTATTACAACACCTTTAGTTGAAATTGAACCTATATCAATTCCTAAATAACAATTATTCATGCTTCTTCCTCATTTCTAACATATCATAAAACGCTTCTATTCTTGTTTTTATTCCAACTTCTGATGTTGCTGCATCAAAAGAGAAAAATATAACAGGAACATTATATTCCTTACATATCTTATATCTGAACATAATTGTTTTATAAATGAATTTACTTGATACTTCTCTACATTATCACTAGGAAAACATAAAGTTGTTATTAGTAGTATTATACTTATAGTTATTACAAGTTCTACTAAAGTCACATTCCTTCTCTTTTCATATTTTTATATCTCCTTATAATCATAAACTGTAACTATACTGCTTGGGTCTATATTTTTTATTTTTATATTATTTTTTTATAGTTACATTAGAATTCTGATAAATATTATTTTCTTTTTTTATTGCTAATTTTTCTTTTTGTTGTCTTTTTAAATTATCTTTTGCTACTGTCATTAATAATTTAATTCTATTTGTTTGGTTTGCTTCACTAGCACCAGGATCATAATCAACTGGAGCAATATTTGCATCAGGGTATTTATCTCTAATAGTTTTTATAACGCCTTTTCCAACTACGTGATTTGGTAAACATGCAAATGGTTGTACACAAACTATATTTGGAATACCATGTTCAATATATTCTACCATTTCAGCTGTTAAAAACCAGCCTTCACCTGTTTGATTTCCAATTGATAAAATGTCCTTAACTTTAGTTTCCAGCTCAAATATATTACAAGGTAATAAATAACCTTTTTTAGAATTTTTAAGAGCTATAACAGAGTCTTTTTCTAAAATGTTAATTAATTTAATTGCTGCTTTAAATAATTTAGCTTTCATTTTATCAGTTTTTATTAGTTGATTAAACGTAATTTTATGTGTTGCTATAAATTTAACAAATCCCATAAAATCAGGAAGAATTACTTCAGCACCTTCTCCTTCTAATTTATCTGCTACAAAGTTGTTTCCAAAAGGATGATATTTAATAAGTACTTCACCAACAATACCTACTTTTGGTTTTTCAATTGAAGTATCTAGCTCAATTTTTTCAAAATCATTTACTATATCATAAATATTTTGTTTAAACTCTTTCATAGTTGATTTTACAACTAGTGTTTTACATTTTTCTAGCCACTCATCAAATAATTTTTGAGTTTCACCTTTATGTATTTCATAAGCTCTATTTTTTGTAAGCATTTTTTGCAATAAATCTGCATATACAACACATTTAATCATTCTTTCAATCATTGATATTGTAATTTTAAATCCAGGCATTTTTTCCATACCAACAACATTAAATGATATAACTGGAACATTTGCAAAGCCAGCATCTTTTAAAGCTTTACGAATAAATCCAATGTAGTTTGTTGCTCTACAACCACCACCAGTTTGAGACATTATTAAAGCTGTTTTATTTAAATCATATTTGCCAGATTCCAAAGCTTCTATCATTTGACCAGTAGTTAAAATAGATGGATAACAAGCATCATTATTTACATATTTTAATCCAGTTTCAACAGTATGTTGAGTGCAGTTTCTTAATAATTCTACCTTGTAACCACATGAAGCAACTGCAGCTTCTAATAACTCGAAATGTATTGGAGCCATTTGAGGAATTAAAATCGTATAATCTTTTTTCATATTTTTATCAAAGATTTTTTTAACTTGCTCATAGCTTCCAGAGCCTTTTTCTAATTCTTTATTTTGTTCTCTTTTCTTCATACTAGCTAAAAGGGAACGAATACGAATACGAACAGCGCCTAAATTATTTATTTCATCTATCTTTATTAAAGTATACATTTTACCGAAGCTGTTTAATATTTCTTCAACTTGATCAGTAGTAACAGCATCTACACCACAACCAAATGAATTTAATTGAACTAATTCAAGGTTGTCATGTTTACCAACAAAATCTGCTGCTGCATATAATCTAGCATGAAATACCCATTGGTCAACTACACGAATAGGTCTTTTAACTTCAGTTTGATTACAAATTGAATCTTCTGTTAAAACACATAATCCTAAACTTGTAATTAAAGTATCAATACCGTGATTTACTTCAGGATCTACATGATATGGTCTTCCTGCTAAAACAATACCTTTTAAATTATTTTTATTCATGTATTCTAAAGTTTCTTCACCTTTATCACGAATATCTTGTTTAAATTTTTGATATTCTTCTTCAGCCTTTTTTGCAGCTGCTAATAATTCTTTTTTAGTAAAGTTGTATTCAGCAAATTCTGGTAATTCCATGATTGTTTCAGCTAGTTTTTTGCAATCAAAAGGTAAAAATGGATTTAAAAATTTAATATTATTTTCTTTTAATTCTTCAACATTATTTTTTAAAACTTCTGAATATGAAATTACAATAGGGCAATTATAATGGTTATCAGCTTTTTCATATTCTTTTCTTGAATATGGCATACATGGATAAAAAATAGTTTTTATACCTTGTTTTATAAGTCCTATAATATGACCATGAGAAAGTTTTGCAGGGAAGCAAACTGATTCAGATGGCATACTTTCCATTCCTTTTTCATAAGTTTTACGATTACTTTTTTCTGATAAAACAACACGGAATCCTAAATTAGTTAAAAATGTGAACCAGAAAGGATAATCCTCATACATATTCAAAACCCTAGGGATACCAATAGTTCCACGAGTGGCATCTTTTTCATCTAAAGGAATATAACCAAATATTCTTTCATATTTATATTTCATAACATTTGGTAAATTTTTATGCTCTCCAACATTTCCAGCACCTTTTTCACAACGGTTACCAGAGATATATCTTGACCCATTACTAAATTTATTTATTGTAAGTAAACAATGATTTTCACAACCATTACAACGAACATGTGAAATATCAATTTTTAATTTATCTAAATCTTCAGGTTTGCCTAAAGTAGATACATATTCCATATCTAAATTTGATTCATATTGTTCTTTAGCAAGTAATGCTACACCATAAGCACCCATTAAGCCAGCAATATCAGGTCTTACAACATTTCTACCAACAATTAACTCAAATGCACGTAATACTGCATCATTGTAGAAAGTACCTCCTTGTACAACAATGTGAGCGCCTAAGGTTTTTACATCTCTAACTTTCATTACTTTTTGAATAGCATTTTTTATAACAGAATATGAAAGTCCAGCAGAAATATCTCCAACACTATAGCCTTCTTTTTGAGCTTGTTTAATTTTTGAATTCATAAACACTGTACAACGAGAACCTAGATCAACAGGTCTTCTTGCTTCTAAAGCAGAATTTACGAATTCTTCAATAGATAGATTTAAACTTTTAGCAAATGTTTCAATAAATGAACCACAGCCTGATGAACAAGCTTCATTTAACATTATATTGTCAACCGCACCATTTTTGATTTTTATGTATTTCATGTCCTGTCCGCCAATATCTACAATACTTGTGGCTTGAGGCATAAACTTCTTTGCAGCTGTATAGTGTGCAATGGTTTCAATTTCTCCAAACTCAAGATTTAGTGCTGTTTGCATTAATTTTTCTCCATATCCTGTTGAACCAGCATATCTTAAAACCGCTTTTTTAGGTAATACCTTATATAAATCTTTTAGCATTGATATTACTGTTTGTAAAGGTTTTCCTTCATTGTTTTTATATGAAGAATATAGTAAATTTGCATTTTCATCTACTAAAACTAATTTACTTGTTGTTGAGCCAGCATCTATTCCTAAGAAGCAATCTCCTGAAAAAGTTTCTAAATCACGCTTTGGCACCGTGTGTTTACTATGTCTTTCTTTAAATTCTTTATACTCATTTTCTATTGTAAATAAAGGTTTTAAAGAATTAGCAGCAGAATCATGATAATTCCTTAATAATTCTATTTTACTTTTCAATTTTTCCACTGATATTGGGTTATATTGTACAGAATCAAGGCTTGCACCTTTTGCTACTAAAAGGTGTGCATCTTCTGGTATAATTATTTCTTCAGGTGTTAATTCCAATGTTTCTATAAATCTTTTTCTTAATTCTGATAAGTAGCTAAGTGGTCCACCTAAAAAAGCTACTTTTCCTCTTATTGGTCTTCCACATGCTAATCCAGATATTGTTTGATTTACAACTGCTTGAAAAATTGATGCAGCTATATCTTCTTTTGCAGCACCTTCATTTAATAATGGCTGAATGTCTGATTTTGCAAAAACTCCACATCTTGAAGCTATTGGATATATTGTGTTATGGTTTTTAGCAAGTTCATTTAATCCTGGTGTAGTAGTATTTAAAAGTGTTGCCATTTGATCCAAAAATGCTCCTGTTCCTCCTGCACACGTTCCATTCATTCTTTGTTCAATAGATTTTCCAAAATATATAATTTTAGCGTCTTCTCCGCCTAATTCTATTACAACATCTGTTTGTGGTATATATTTTTCAACTGTTCTTTTGCATGCTATAACTTCTTGTATAAATGGTAACCCTAAAAATTCTGATACTGATAATGCTCCAGAACCAGTTAAACTAAATGTCATATCATAATCTTCAAATTTATTTGCAAGTTCAGTTAAACATTCACAAACTGTATTTTTTGTGTCTGAAAAATGTCTTTTATATGTTGTATATAAGACTTCTAAATCATCATTCATGACTAAAATTTTAACTGTTGTAGAACCTACATCAATACCAATGTGTATAATTTCTTTCATTTTCTTCCTCTTTCTGTTTTTTTATCGGCAATAAAAAATTACCATTTGCATATTATATCATATTTTTTTGTCAAATCTACACTTTTATTTATTTTTTTTGACGTATTTTGTATTATACAAAAATCAACTTAAAATTTGCTTAAATAATTGATTAATTAGTAATAAAAAAAAAGAGAAGTACTCTTTTCTTGGCTGGGGTGGTAGGATTCGAACCTACGGAATGTCGGAGTCAGAGTCCGATGCCTTACCGCTTGGCGACACCCCAATATTTGCTTTTCTTTTTGGATTATTATATAATTAATATATACGCTTTAGTTTTCCTCGTTTTTTCAGCTTAAGTGTATAACAAATTTATTAAATATTTTTAGGAGGACCACGTAATGGTAGTCAAAACAAAAGATAGCAGGTACGAAATTTACATGAAGAAGGACTTACTTTATCTGTTTCATGGAGTTCGGGAGTACATTATTGATAAGTTTTCACTTGGTGTTGGGTTGCCTTTGGAATTATACTGTCGCAGAATAAGCCCATATACTGGCAAGCCAGAAACAGAAGAGAGGTTTATTAAAACTTCCCCTATAGTAAGTATTAAGCTGTAAACTACCTTTGTGATGAGATTACATTGTAATCCCATCACTTTTTTATTTATTTTAATTTATTTGGATAGATTGCAACGTTTCCTAGTTCTGCTTCTATATTTAATAGTCTATTGTATTTTGCAACTCTATCTGTTCTACATGGTGCACCAGTTTTGATTTGTCCTGCATTCATTGCTACTGCAACATCTGCTAAAGTTGTATCTTCTGTTTCACCAGATCTATGAGATACTACAGCTGTGTATCCATTTTTCTTTGCAAGTTCTATTGCGTCTAATGTTTCTGTTAATGTTCCTATTTGGTTTAGTTTAATTAATATACTATTTGTTACTCCTAAATCTATACCTTTTTGTAATCTCTTCATATTTGTTACAAATAAATCGTCACCAACTAATTGAATTCTTGATCCTAATCTATCAGTTAGTTTTTTCCATCCATTCCAATCTTCTTCTGCTAATCCATCTTCGATTGAGATGATTGGGTATCTATTAACTAAGTCTTCTAAGAAGTCTATCATTTCGTCTTCTGTTTTTGTAACTCCTATTTTCCAGAAATGATATTGTCCTTCTTTTCCTATTTTCTTTGCTTCATCATACATTTCTGTTGCAGCAACATCTAATGCTAAAGCTACTTCTTCTCCTGGCTTATATCCAGCTTTTTCGATAGCTTCCATTATTAGTTGAAGTGCTTCGTCTTCGTCTTTTACGTTTGGTGCAAATCCACCTTCATCACCTACACCAGTTCCTAATCCTTTTGCTTTTAAAACTGATTTCAAGTTGTGATATATTTCAGCACACATACGTAATGCTTCTGCAAACGTCTTTGCTCCTACTGGCATAATCATGAATTCTTGTACACTTAATGTTGAGTCTGCATGTTTTCCACCATTCATGATGTTCATCATTGGAACTGGTAACACTTTTGCATTTGCTCCGCCAATGTAGTTATATAATTCCATGCCTAAAGATGCTGCAGCTGCTTTTGCACAAGCTAATGATACTCCTAATGTCGCATTTGCTCCTAATACACCTTTATTTTCTGTTCCGTCTAATTCTATAAGCATTTTATCTATTCCTGCTTGGTCATATACATTCATTCCTTCTAGTTTTGGAGCTATAATTGAGTTTACATTGTCAACTGCCTTTAAAACTCCTTTGCCTAAATATCTTGATTTGTCCCCATCTCTTAGTTCAACAGCTTCAAAGCTTCCTGTTGATGCCCCTGATGGAACCATTGCTACTCCATGAGATCCGTCAAGTGTTGTTACTTCGACTTGAACAGTTGGATTTCCTCTTGAATCTAGCACTTCTAGTGCTTCTACACTTTCAATTTCTAAATAGTCTTTCATATAAAATTGCTCCTTTCAATTTAATAAATTATTCGAAATTCATTTTACATTATATTATATAATAGCTATTTTTTCAAGCAAAATTTGCGTATTTTTTAGAAACCTGTTCGTGGCAATTTCTTTTTTTCTATCACGTTATATATAGTTGATGTTGCAGTATCTTCGTCACTGACTTTGTAATCTTTTGCAAAGCCATCTAATATTGTGTCATTTTCTAAATCAGAGTTTACTTGCATATAAATATGTGGCTTTTCTATGTTACAAAAACCTACTTTTACGGTTCCAAAATTTATCTTGATTTCTGTTATTTTTTCTCCTTCTTCTAGATGAATCTGTGTCAAATCAATGTAATTATTTTGAGTCGTGTTCAAATTCGCCTTCGCTATCATGTAAGTATCTTTGTAATTGGTTTTATAGCATATATTGTAACTCAATTCCTGATTATATGTTCCAGTTGATATTTTTGTAATTTTTGCTTGCTCACTTGGCAATATGTCATACCATGTAAAGTTTTCGAGGCTTACTTCTCCAGAGTTCATTATCTCGAATTCATATTTTATTTCTTCATTTGACTTAATACTATTTTTGCATGACTTGGTTATATTAACTCTCGGCTGTTTTGCTTTATTTTTAAAGTCTAGCATTACAATTTCTCCATCTTCTGATATTTTAACGTTTCTTTTTTCATCATTTAAATGATACCATTCTCCTGCATCTGCTTCTTGCACAATATATTCTCCTAATGGATATTTTTTACTTGTCGCAACTCCTTCTTTGTTTGTTATTAATTGTTCTAGCAAATTACCTTCTAAATCATATATGTTATACTTTATTCCTTCTATTGGTTCTCCCGCTTCTTTTTGTAATATTTCATTTTTATCTTCACTTGTTTTTGATATTTGTATTTGCCCCTTTTTCTTCTCGTTTTCAATTTCTATTTCTAGAGTTTCGTTATGATTTATTGTTACGTTTTGATCCACTCCAATTTTGTATTTCTCATTAGTTTTCGTTTCTCTTAATATGTAGTTCCCTGCTTTTATATTCAAGACTCTTGCTTTTCCATATTGGTTTGTTACCAAATGAGCCACTACTTCGCCTTTATCATTTATTAGATCAAACTCGACTCCTTCTAGCGTTTTTGTTTTATCATCTTTGTCTACTTTTGTGATCTCCATACTTCCTATTTTTCGTTCGTTGTTGATTGTAATGACTGTCTTTGCATTATAGTTTCCCCTTATTTCCCTTATTCGATTATCTAGCGCGTAGTCTTCATTTGCTTCTACCTCTTGCATAGTTATTATTCCTTGATACAAGTTTTTTATTACTATATGGCCTTCTTCATCTGTTGTATATCTTCCTATCGTTTCTCCATCTTTATATGCAACTTCAAATGTTGTTCCCGGAATGAGCTCTCCCGTTTCCTTGTCCACTTTTATAATTTCCAGTGTTGAAAGATTTCCTTTTACATCAAACTTCAAATTTCTTTGAACTAACTCTTCTTTGTTTTGAACTATTATATAATTCTGTCTTCCTTCAACGTTGCTGGTAGTATAATATACCGGATATGTCGTTTCCACAGATTCGTATTTAATATTTATTTCCATATCTGTATCAATTTTTGCCTGAGGGACCATTACTTTGAATCTATCTCCTGCTTTAAGTGTTGTTTTTGTTCTACCATTCATATCAACAACTTTCATTCCTTCCAAACTGGTTCCTATTATTTTTATTTCTGATTTTGCCTTTTCTACTCGATACTCCTTTGAATAAAATTGATAATTGTATCTATCTTGCTTGAATTCGCTAAGTTCTGTAAATTCCGGCTTGTCTACGTTTTTATCCTTTGTTGTTCCGTTGTATCCAATGTCTACTAGTTTATATATCGCATTGATAACCTTTGTTCCTCTTCTTTGTGTATCTTCTAAATTCTGTCCATTTATCTGAGTTTGTCCCGGTCTAAAGTAATCATATATATTTTCTAGTTTTCTGTTTCTTATAATCCAGTATATGGCTTGTTTTGTTGCCAAATATCCATCTTCTTCGGTTTCTACTCCTAGTCGTGTATAAGACATATATGGATAACCATTTTCCAATACTCTTTGTATTCTTTCGTCTGTTAGTTTGTATTCAACTTTTGTTGAATAACTTTCATCCTCTCCATTTACCCAGCCTACTCCACTTAAGTCTGGATTCACACAATATGCTATTTTCTTGCTTCCATCCTTGTCCGTGTAGTATGTTTGTGAATATATTACATACATCCATTCATCTCTGGTTACATCCCAATATTGTATGGTATAAAATCCCAATGGACCTCTTTCCACCTGTATCTCGTCTCCTATGTTTATATTGTTTGCTAATACTGACATCGTCGGCATTATTAGCATTAATATTTGTAGAATTATTATTATCTTTTTTATCATATTATCATCCTTTCTATATATCACTTTCCACAGCTTGTACACATAATCTTTGATTTACTCGATTTTTTATACAAGTTATTAATGTTAATTTATTTTCTTTTGTTTTCTGTAACATGCTCCAATCTGTTTCTAAAATGTCCTTTTTTTGATTCACTTTGTATCTTCTTTCTCCATATTTATTTTGATAAATTATTTCATCTCCTATTTCTAGTTCATTTATTCTTGCAAAATATGATGGCGAAGTTCCTCTGTTATGGGCTGCTAGTCCAACATTACCGTCATATACTGCAGTATCTTCTATATGTCCTATATATTCTTGCAAAACTTGTGGTGAGCTTCCTTCTTTTATTTCTCCCTGCATATTTATTTTGTTTATTATTAATTTTCCTAATACTTCTTCACTTTCTACTCTTTCTTCTTTTGTACTGTTTTCTTCTCTTGTCGTGCCATTCACATCATTTTGATTTAACTTTTTTTGATTATATGCAACTAATCCACCTATTGATATTAGTAAAATGAGCACAACAAATAAAACAAATATTTTTTTATACATATCTGTGTCTCCCTTTATTTAATTTCTGAATTTTTTCTCGATTTAATTTTCTTTAGATTTAATTCCATATATCAAAATACATAACCCAATTCCATTATACTAGGAAACGGCTTAAAGTCAACGTTTTTTCCGTTTAATCGTATGTCAAGTTTCGACATATAATACAAAAAATAAGAGGAACTTTTATAATTCCTCTTATTTCTACATTACTTATGCTTCTGGTTCTACTAAACCATAGTTTTTGTTATCTTTTAATCTGTATATTACATTTACTTTTCCTGTTTCAATGTTTACAAATGTTAAGAATTTGTTTTGTGGTTGATCTTCTAATAGAAGTTTTGCATCTTCTGGTCCCATTGGTTTTATTGTGTAATATATTGTTTTTACTATCTCGTCTGTTATTTCGTTTTCTTCTGATCTATTTTCTTCTTTTAATCTTATAGACTCTGTCATATTTTGTTTGTCTTTTTTAGTTTTCATTTTTCTAATTTGACCTTCTAGTATGTCTACGTCTTTATCTATTGAAGCATATAGATCGCTACTTGCTGTTACTGCTCTAAAAGTTTCTCCAACTGCTGATACTTGCATTTCAGCAACTTGATCTTCTCCTTCTTTTTTTATTGTTACATATAAGTCTAACTCTTCATTCTCAAAATATTTTTGTATTCTATCTGTTTTAGAGTCAATGTAATTTTTTATAGCTTCTGTTGCTTTTAAGTCCTTTCCTGTTATTTTTATGTTCATAAAAATCGCTCCTTTCAATTTATCGAATTGTTTTTTAGTTTTGTATACTCATTATATATGTTTTCTTTTATTTTTGCAACTATTTTCTTGATTTTTTACGTTACTCCTTGCAAAATTAGCTATTTCGTGTTACAATAGTATCTGTTACAGAAATAAACTTAATTTGAGGAGGTGCTAAATATGCCAAATATTAAATCTGCAATTAAACGTGTAAGCGTTATTGATAAGAAAACTGCTAGAAATAATATGATTAAATCTGGATATAAATCAGCTGTTAAGAAATTTGAACAAGCTGTTGAAGCTGGAAATGTTGAAGAAGCAAAGACATTATTCTCTGCTGCTACAAAGAAAATAGATCAAGCTTGTACAAAAGGTGTTATTGTAAAAAACACAGCTGCTAGAAAAAA
>OGIG01001857.1_pt1 | contig 10965 bp, 7 predicted proteins | sample 1571601 | NCBI WGS metagenome assembly OGIG01 (sample SAMEA2581953, study PRJEB24529) | metagenome | biome: Human gut stool | place: China | collected 2011 | reverse complement strand
TTGAACTGGTCAAAGGCGGCACAGGCAGGCGACAGCGTTACCACATCGCCGGGTACGGCCCTGTCCCGAGCGATCTCCACCGCTTTCTGGAAGGGCGTGACCTCCACGATCTCCGGATGGCCGGGCTGATAGCCCTCGGCATTCTCCACGGCGGTTCTGATCTTGGCGGCGGTAGCGCCGCACAGCACCAGCAGCTTCACGTGTTCCACGATCTCGCCGCCCAGCGCGTCGAAGGGGATGTGCTTATCATAGCCGCCGGCGATGAGGATCACCTTTTCCGGGAAGGAGCGCAGTCCCGCCGTGGTGCGGCTGGGGCTGGAAGCGATGGAGTCGTTATAGTACCGCACGCCCCGGTAGGTACGCACCAGCTCGATGCGGTGCTCCACACCGCCGAATTCACGGGCGAAGTCCCGGATGGTCTCATCCGGCACCAGACCGTCCACAGCGGCGATGGCCGCCATGTAGTTCTCCACATTGTGAACGCCCGGCAGCTTGATATCGCCGGTGGTCATCACGGTACGCTCGCCCGCGCCGTCACGGCAGACGATGGCGTCGCCCCGCAGGAACACGCCCTTTTCCGGCTCCGCCTGACGGCTGAAATACACCGCCCGGTCGGGAACGCTCTCGCCCTGACGGCGGGTAATGTCGTTATCGAAATTGAAGATGGCCTTATCGCCCGGCTTCTGGTGGCGGAAGATATTCTCCTTGGCGGCCACGTACTCCGCCATGTCCTTGTGAACGTCCAGATGGTTGGGCGCCAGATTGGTCATAACGGCGATATGGGGACTGCACGGCATGGTCATCAGCTGGAAGCTGGACAGCTCCAGCACCGCGTAATCGGTGGGCTGCATCTCCCCCGCCTCACACAGCAGAGGATGGCCGATGTTACCGCCCACATGGACGGTGCGCCCCGCCTTCTTCAAAAGCTCCGCGATGATGGTAGTGGTCGTGGTCTTTCCGTCGCTGCCGGTCACGGCGATGATGGGACAGGGGCAGACCTGAAAGAACACCTCCATCTCGGAGGTCAGCACACTGCCGCCAGCCACAGCCTTTGCCAGCTGGGGCACATCGGGCCGCAGACCCGGCGTGCGGAAAATGATATCCTGATCCAGTCCCTCCAGATAGTCCGAGCCAAGCTGCAAATGTGCGCCGCCCTGCTCCAGCTCACCGGCCAGCTCGCCCAGCTGCTCCCGCGTCCGCTTGTCGCAGGCGGTCACGGCGATGCCCTCACGCAGCAGCAGGCGGATCAGCGGCGTATTGCTGACACCGACGCCCACCACCGCCACGGTCTTTCCGCGGATGGAATCCAGATACTCCTGTAATGTCATGGGATGACCTCCCCTATTCTCAAATTAAAATCACTATATTATACCGCACCTAGCGGCCGGATTCAATCAAAATGAGGAAAAAACATCCCCTTATGGCAAACGCCCCTGAAACACGGAGTTTCAAGAGGCGTCTGCCACATATAGGAAGGTAGGTATGGGTTACTTGACACCAAACAGCAGATCGCTGTAGGTGGGGAACGGCCAGTACTGAGACGCCGTGCAGGTCTCCGCTTCGTCGCAGGGAGCCCGCAGCGCCGCCATCTTGGGAATGACCGTATCACGGATGGCACAGGCGGCCTCGGTCACGTCGTCGATCTTATGATAGCCGTCCAGTGCGGCTTCCAGCTCCCCGGCAGCAGCGTCGATCTGGTCGGCAAGACCGGACAGCTTCTCGATCAGCCCCGTCTCGTACTTTCCGTTCAGCGTGGGGACAACAGCCTTCTTGGCGGCAAGCCCCTCTGCCAGCTTGGCGGTATAGTCCTCCACAGCAGGCAGGATCTCCTTGCGGGCCATGTCCACCATGGTCTGTGCTTCGATGTTGACGGTCTTGCGGTAGTTATCCAGCATGATCTCGCAGCGGGAGCGGATCTCCGCCTCGGACATGACCTTCAGTGAGGTCAGCATGTCCACGTTCTTCTGCTCCAGAATACAGGGCAGCGCGTCGGGGGTGGTCTTCAGGTTCAGCAGGCCCCGCTCCTCGGTGGCCTCCTTGATCCACGCGTCGTCATAGCCGTTGCCATTGAAGATGATCCGCTTGTGGGCCTTGATGGTCTTTTGGATCAGGTCATGGAGGGTGGACTCAAAGTCGTCGGCCTTTTCCAGTACGTCGGCGTACTGCTTCAGCGACTCCGCCACGGCGGCGTTCAGCATAATGTTGGTGCAGGCGATGGAGTTGGAGGAGCCCAGCATACGGAACTCGAACTTATTGCCGGTAAAGGCGAAAGGAGAAGTACGGTTGCGGTCGGTGGTGTCGCGAATGAACTTGGGCAACACGTGGACGCCCAGCTTCATGACCCGCTTTTCCGTACCGCTATAGGGCTCGTCCTTCTCGATAGCGTCCAGAATGGCCGTCAGCTCATCGCCCAGGAAGATGGACACCACAGCGGGCGGCGCCTCGTTGGCGCCCAGACGGTGGTCGTTTCCGGCGGTAGCCACCGACAGCCGCAGCAGATCCTGATAGTCGTCCACCGCCTGAATGACGGCGCACAGGAACAGCAGGAACTGGGCGTTCTGATAGGGCGTCTCGCCGGGGGTCAGCAGATTCACGCCGGTATCGGTGGCCATGGACCAGTTGTTGTGCTTGCCGGAGCCGTTGACACCCTCAAAGGGCTTCTCGTGCAGCAGACACACCAGACCGTGGCGGGCGGCCACCTTTTGCATGATCTCCATGGTCAGCTGGTTATGGTCGGTGGCCACATTGGTGGTGGTATAAATAGGAGCCAGCTCATGCTGGGCAGGAGCCACCTCGTTGTGCTCGGTCTTAGCCAGAATGCCCAGCTTCCACAGCTCCTCGTTCAGATCGGCCATGTATTCCGCCACACGGGGCTTGATGGCGCCGAAATAGTGGTCGTCCATCTCCTGACCCTTGGGGGGCTTGGCGCCGAACAGGGTGCGGCCACAGAAGGTCAGATCCTTCCGCTTGTCGAACATCTCCCGATCCACCAGGAAATACTCCTGCTCCGGGCCGACGGAGGTGCGGACGCACTTCACATCCTCATTGCCGAACAGGTGCAGCACCCGCAGGGCCTGCTTGTTCAGCGCCTGCATGGAGCGCAGCAACGGTGTCTTTTTATCCAGCGCCTCGCCACCGTAGGAGCAGAACGCCGTGGGGATACACAGGGCCTTGTCCTTGATAAAAGCGTAGGACGTGGGATCCCACGCGGTATAACCGCGTGCCTCGAACGTGGCCCGCAGACCGCCGGAGGGGAAGCTGGAAGCGTCCGGCTCGCCCTGGATCAGCTCCTTGCCGGAGAACTCCATGATGACACCGCCGTCGGGAGACGGGGCGATAAAGCTGTCGTGCTTTTCAGCGGTGATACCGGTCAGAGGCTGGAACCAATGGGTAAAGTGGGTAGCGCCGTGCTCTACGGCCCAATCCTTCATGGCGTCCGCCACAGCGTTGGCCACTTCATTATTCAGGCTGCCGCCCTCATCGATGGTCTTCTTCAGCGAGGTATACACCTCGTAGGGCAGCCGCGCTTTCATCACGCGGTCGTCAAACACCAGACTGCCAAAATATTCCGGAACTGTGCGCATTACGATCCACTCCTTTTCTGATAAATAAATGAAAAAGGCGTCAAGGAGAACACTCTCCAAGACGCCTTTGCCTTCGATAGGGGGCATTATATGCGCTCTGCACAGATTTGTCAATGGTGGATTTCCACAACTTTTGCCGTTTCGTCGGTTGACTTTATGATGCCGCCGTGCTATAATCCTCCTTCAAGATGAGCAAAGGCGTTCATCCACACAGGACATCTGTCCCAAGTGGATGAACGCCTTTTTGTTTTTCTACCTTGTGCTTCTGCAGAAAGGATGACCATTATGAAGCTGGAAGGCGAAGTCCGCATCCCCTCCGGATGCGCCATTTCCGCCGTCATCTCCCGCGAGGGAAAACGGATGACCGGCGAATCCATTATCCACAGCATGATCCCCATGCATGACCGCTCCAACGGTCTGGGCGGCGGCTTCGCCGCCTACGGCATCTACCCGGAGTACCGGGAGCTTTACGCGTTTCACATCTTTTTTGACGACAACACCACCCGCCGGGAGTGCGAATCCATTCTGAAGGAGGGCTTCGAGATCGTGCAGGCTGAGACCATCCCCATCCGTATCATCCCGGAGATCACCGACGTGCCCCTGATCTGGCGCTACTTCGTCGCGCCGCTGCATTCGGTGCTGGCCCGGCTTCAGCTGGATGAAAAGGAGTTCGTGGCCCGCACCGTCATGGAGCTGAACACCAGGCTCAAGGGCGCGTATGTGTTCTCCAGCGGCAAGAATATGGGTGCCTTCAAGGCGGTGGGCTACCCGGAGGATGTGGGCCGCTTCTACCGGCTGGAGGAATACGAGGCCTACAGCTGGACGGCTCATGGCCGCTATCCCACCAATACCCCCGGCTGGTGGGGCGGCGCGCACCCCTTTGCTCTGTTGGATTACTCCATCGTTCACAACGGAGAAATCTCCTCCTATGACGCCAACCGCCGGTATATCGAGATGTTCGGCTATAAGTGTACGCTGCAAACCGATACCGAGGTCATCACCTATATCGCCGACTATCTGCTGCGGCGGCAGGGACTGACCCTTGAGGAGATGGCCTCGGTCATCGCCGCGCCGTTCTGGAGCACCATTCGGGGAAAGGCCGCTCCGACCGCCCGGCAGCTGACCTATCTGCGCACTATGTTTCCCAGTCTGCTGATCACCGGTCCCTTCTCTATCGTTCTGGGCTTCAACGGTGGGCTGATGGCTCTGAACGACCGGCTGAAGCTCCGCTCCATGGTGACGGCGGAAAAGGACGACAAGGTGTTCATCGCCAGCGAGGAGGCCGCCATCCGCACCATGGAGCCAAATGCCGAACACCTCTACGCCCCTATGGGCGGCGAGCCGTTCATTGTGAAAGTGAAAGAAGGTGCCTATTGATGTCCATCGACTACATCAGCCCGGAATTTGAGGTGATCCGCAATGACCCGCGCTGCACCCGCTGCCGCGTCTGTGAAAAGCAGTGCCCCAACGGCGTCCACACCTATGATCCGGAGCACGGTCTCATGCTCAGCGACGAGAGCAAATGCGTCAATTGCCAACGCTGCGTGTCCTTCTGCCCCACTCACGCCCTGAAGATCGTGAAAAACGACAACCAGCTGCGGCAAAACACCAACTGGCCCAGCGCCGCCATCAACGAGATCTATAAGCAGGCCGCTACCGGCGGCGTACTGCTCAGCTCTATGGGCAGTCCCAAGTCGCTGCCGGTGTACTGGGACAATATCCTTATCAACGCCTCTCAGGTGACCAATCCGCCTATCGACCCCTTGCGGGAGCCTATGGAGACGCGGGTATTTCTGGGCAAGAAGCCCGACGCCATCCGCCGGAACGGAGACGGCACTCTGTGTACCGACCTGCCGCCCCAGCTGGAGTTGTCGGTGCCTATCCTGTTCTCCGCCATGAGCTATGGCTCCATCAGCTACAACGCCCACAAAAGTCTGGCGCAGGCAGCGCAGCAGCTGGGCATCTATTACAACACCGGTGAAGGCGGACTGCATGAGGATTTCTATTGCTATGGCGACAACACCATCGTGCAGGTAGCCTCCGGTCGGTTCGGCGTACAGGAAAAGTATCTGAACGCCGGCGCGGCCATTGAGGTCAAAATGGGTCAGGGCGCAAAGCCCGGTATCGGCGGCCATCTCCCCGGCGCCAAGATCACAGCTGATGTGTCCAAGACCCGCATGATCCCGGAGGGCGCCGACGCCATTTCCCCCGCGCCCCATCACGATATCTACTCCATTGAGGATCTGCGGCAGCTGGTCTACTCGCTGAAGGAGGCCACGCAATACCGGAAGCCCGTCATCGTCAAGGTGGCGGCCGTCCATAACATCGCCGCCATCGCCAGCGGTATTGCCCGCAGCGGCGCGGATATCATCGCCATCGACGGCTTCCGGGGCGGCACGGGAGCCGCGCCCACCCGTATCCGGGACAATGTAGGCATCCCCATTGAGCTTGCACTGGCGGCGGTGGATCAGCGGCTTCGGGACGAGGGCATCCGCAACAGCGTATCCCTGATCGTGGGCGGCAGCATCCGCTCGGCGGCGGATGTGGTAAAGGCCATCGCCTTAGGGGCCGATGCCTGCTATATCGCCACGGCTGCCCTGCTGGCCATGGGCTGCCACCTGTGCCGCACCTGCCAGACCGGACGCTGCAGCTGGGGCATCGCCACCCAGCGCCCCGATCTGGTAAAGCGTCTCGATCCCGACGCGGCCACCGCCCGTCTGGTGAATCTGGTCACCGCGTGGAAGCACGAGATCAAAGAAATGATGGGCGGCATGGGTATCAACTCCATTGAGGCCCTGCGGGGCAACCGGGTCATGCTGCGGGGCGTGCACCTGACGGAAAAGGAGCTGGCGATTTTGGGAATCGCCCACGCGGGAGAATGAAATGGCTGCTATCACGATTTTTTATGAAAAAATACATAGAAAAAAAGCAGGAGGTGTGGTACAATATGGACTTCATTGAAGCGGCTCCCCTATCCTTTTCCCAACTGAACGAAACGATCCGTAGCGCAGGGCCGGACTGCCGGGTCTGCGGCTGTCCGGGACAGCGATTCATTGCCGCCGGAATGAGCGGCAAGCGCATCATCATTGACGGCATCCCCGGCAATGCCCTTGGCGCGTACCTTAACGGAGCGGAGATCACCGTTAACGGCAACGCGCAGGACGCAGTGGGCGATACCATGAGCGCCGGGCGCATCGTTATCCATGGCAGTGCCGGAGACGCCGCAGGCTACGCCATGCGGGGCGGCGAGATCTATGTCCAGGGCAACGCAGGCTATCGGGCCGGCATCCACATGAAGGCATATCAGGACCAGCAGCCGGTGATCGTCATTGGCGGCCGGGCGGGGAGCTTTCTGGGGGAATATCAGGCAGGCGGCACGATCCTGGTGCTGGGACTGCATACGGACGGAAAGCCCGCCGCCGGTTATTTCCCCTGCACGGGACAGCACGGCGGGCGCGTGATTTTCAGAGGCGATGTTTCCGCCATCCGCTTCCCGGATCAGGTGACGCCCCATCCCCCCACGGAGGAGGAGACCGCCCTTCTGCGGCCGCTGGTGGAGCGCTGGTGCGCCCTGTTCGGCGGCGACGCGGAAGCGCTGATGGGCGGGCCTTTCACCGTGGTGACGCCGGACAGCAAAAACCCGTACCGGCAGATGTACGCGGCCAATTGACATTTTTGATCATTTTTATGCGCAGATGCGCAGGAGGAGTAGAACATGCAGAAGTTAGAACAGATCTACGAGGGCAAAGCAAAAAAAGTATTCAAAACCGATGATCCCGAGCTGCTCATCGTGGATTACAAGGATGATGCCACCGCGTTCAACGGCCTGAAAAAAGGCACCATCCTCGGCAAGGGCGTCATCAACAACCAGATGACCAACCGTCTGATGGCCAAGATGGAAAAGGCCGGCATCCCGACCCACTTTGTTGAAGAGCTCAGCGAGCGCGACACGCTCGTCAAGAAGGTCTCCATCGTCCCGTTGGAGGTCATCATCCGCAACATCTCCGCCGGTCATTTTGCCTCCCGCTACGGCGTGGAGGAGGGTATCGTCTTCTCCGAGCCCACGATCGAGTTCTCCTACAAGAACGACGATCTGCACGACCCCCTGATGAACGCCTACCACGCCGTCGCGCTCAAGCTCGCGACCTGGGAGGAGATCGAGCTCATCAAGAAGTATGCCTTCGCCGTCAACGACACGCTCAAGGCATTTTGGAGCGAGTGCGGCGTCACGCTCGTCGACTTTAAGCTCGAGTTCGGCAAGACCGTCGACGGCCAGATCGTTCTCGCCGACGAGATCAGCCCCGACACCTGCCGCCTGTGGGACAGCAAGACGAACGAAAAGCTCGACAAGGACCGCTTCCGCCGCGACCTCGGCGGCGTGGAAGACGCCTACGCCGAAGTCATGAAGCGCCTGATGGCTCACGACGCACAGTAAGATCAAATATGACAGAGAATCACAACATCATCCCGGCGCGCCACATTCACGAAGAATGCGGCGTGTTCGGCATCTTTACGCCTCAGGAGGCGGACGTCGCGTCCTATGCCTACTACGCGCTCTACTCCCTCCAGCACCGCGGACAGGAGAGCGCGGGTATCGTCGTCAACGACGACGGCCTGTTCCGCTCGCTGCGCGACACTGGTCTTGTGAGCGAGGTCTTCCCGCCCGAGCAGCTCAAATTGCTCGGCAAGGGTACCATCGCCGTCGGCCATGTGCGCTACGGCACGACCGGCAGCGACAACAAGCGCAACGTCCAGCCCATTTTAGTGAACCACTTCAAGGGCCGTATGGCGCTCGCGCACAACGGCAACCTGACGAACTCCCGCGAGCTGAGGCAGGAGCTTGAAAGTCGCGGCTCCATCTTCCAGACCACGACCGACAGCGAGGTCATCGCCTATATCATCGTGCAGGAGAGACTCACCCGCGGCTCCATCGAAGAGGCTGTCTCCGCTGCGATGGACCGCATCGAGGGCGCGTATTCCCTCGTCCTCTCCTCGCCGACGAAGCTCATTGCCGCGCGCGACCCCCACGGCTTCCGTCCCCTCTGCATGGGGCATCTGAAGGACGGCTCTGTTGTCTTCGCGTCTGAATCCTGCGCGCTCGACGCCATCGGCGCCGAGTTCGAGCGCGACATCCGCCCCGGCGAGATCGTTGTCGTCGACACGGCCGGCGTTCGCTCCGACACGAGCCACTGCGGCAAAGCGCCGAAGAAGCTCTGCGTCTTCGAGTTCATCTACTTCGCCCGCCCTGACTCCGTCATCGACGGCAGCAGCGTCCACGTCGCACGCCAGCGCGCAGGCGCGTTCCTCGCGCTCGAGCATCCCGTGCAGGCGGATGTCGTCATCGGCGTGCCGGATTCCGGCCTTGATGCAGCCCTCGGTTACGCGCGCCAGAGCGGCATCCCCTACGGCATCGGCTTTATCAAAAATAAGTACATCGGCCGCACGTTCATCTCGCCCACGCAGACGATGCGCGAAAACGAGGTCAACATCAAGCTCAACCCCATCCGCTCCGTGGTCGAGGGCAAGCGCGTCGTGCTGATCGATGACTCCATCGTCCGCGGTACGACCTGCCGCCGCACGATCGACCTATTGTGGAAGGCGGGCGCGAAGGAGATCCACATGCGCGTCAGCGCGCCGCCGTTTGTCTCCGAGTGCTACTACGGCACAGACATCGACGACAAGAACAACCTCATCGCCACGCACCACACGGTCGATGAGATCGCGAAGATCATCGGCGTCAACTCGCTCGGCTACTTAAGCCTTGAGGACGTCGTCAAGCTCGCCGACAACACCGAAAACGGCTTCTGCACGGCCTGCTTCGGCGGCGGCTATCCCACCTCTATCCCGAAAGACGGCGGCAAGGACCGCTTTGAGTGCAAAATCAGTGAAGGGGAGAAAAAGAAGAATGCGTAGTTTTTCCGAGAGCTACCGTGACGCCGGCGTGAATATCGAGGCCGGCTACGAGGGCGTCAAGCTGATGAAAAAGCACGTCCAGCGCACCATGATCCCGGGCGTTGTGTCCGATATCGGCGGCTTTGGCGGCCTGTTTGCGCCTGATCTTACTGGTATGAGCGAGCCCGTGCTCGTCTCGGGCACGGACGGCGTGGGCACGAAGCAGCGCATCGCGCAGCTGATGAACAAGCACGACTCCGTCGGCATCGACTGCGTTGCCATGTGCGTCAACGACATCATCTGCTGCGGCGCAAAGCCCATCTTCTTCCTCGACTACATCGCCATCGGCAAGAACGAGCCGGAGAAGGTCGCGACGCTTGTTTCCGGCGTGGCCGAGGGCTGCGTGCAGTCCGGCTGCGCGCTCATCGGCGGCGAGACCGCCGAGCACCCCGGCACCATGTCTGCCGACGACTACGACCTTGCGGGCTTCGCCGTCGGCATTGTCGACCGCGCGAAGATCATCGACCACGACCGCATGCGTCCGGGCGACGTTGTGATCGCGCTCACCTCAAGCGGTATCCACTCCAACGGCTATTCCCTCGTGCGCAAGGTCTTCAACGTTGAGCACGCGGACCTCGGCGCATATGTCGACGAGCTCGGCTGCACGCTGGGCGAAGAGCTGCTGCGCCCGACGAAGATCTATGTCAAGCCCGTTCTCGCCGCGATGGACGTGGCCGACGTCCACGGCGTCAGCCACATCACAGGCGGCGGCTTCTACGAAAATATCCCCCGCTGCATCCCCGACGGCCTGTGCGCGAAGATCGACAAGTCCTCTCTCCGCACGCCGCCGATCTTCTCAATGCTCCAGCGCATGGGCAGCATCCCCGAGCACGACATGTTCAACACCTACAACATGGGCGTCGGCATGACGATGATCGTCGCCAAAGATGACGCCGACAAGGCGCTTGCCGCCCTCAAGGAAAACGGCCAGGACGCCTACGTGATCGGCGAGGTCGTGAGCGGGGAAGAGAAGGTCGCACTATGCTGAAAAGCGCGCGCATCGCGGTGTTCGTCTCGGGCGGCGGCACGAATTTACAAGCCTTGCTCGACGCGCAGAGAGACGGCGAAATTCCACACGGCGAGATCGCGCTCGTCATTTCCTCTCAGGCATGCGCCTACGCGCTCGAACGCGCGGAAAAGGCGAACGTCCCCGCACACACCGTGCCGTCGAGCCTCATCCAGCACGACTTTGAGGCGGCGATCGAGCTTCTGCTCGAGCAGTACAAGATCGACGTTATCGTCCTCGCGGGCTTTTTGAGCATCCTGAGCGAGAACTTCACGAAAAAGTGGCCGCGCCGCATTCTGAATATCCATCCGTCGCTGATCCCGTCGTTCTGCGGCAGGGGCATGTACGGCTTAAAGGTGCACGAGGCTGCGCTCGCGCGCGGCGTGAAGGTCACGGGCGCGACGGTGCACTTTGTCAACGAAA
>OGIG01001856.1_pt1 | contig 10976 bp, 10 predicted proteins | sample 1571601 | NCBI WGS metagenome assembly OGIG01 (sample SAMEA2581953, study PRJEB24529) | metagenome | biome: Human gut stool | place: China | collected 2011 | reverse complement strand
ACCGAGGTGATGGACGCGGCGGGGCAGCATTCCAGCAGCACGATGACCTGCGTGACCATGCCATAGCGGAAGAGCCCCAGCGCGGCGAAAGCTGCAATGGTCAGCACTGGAATGAAAAGCATCCGGACCACGGTGAGCTTCCAGATGTGCTTGTCGGTGAGGGTGCGGTGCAGGTCGCCCGAGGCGATGAGCATACCGGTGATGAGCATGGAGAGGGGAGTGTTCATGTCGCCCAGAAGCTCCATGGGCTGGACGATGAGGCCGGGCAGCGGGATCTGGAGCAGGTAGATGGCAAGACCCACGACGATGGCGTAGATGGCCGGGCAGTGCAGCAGGCTCTGGGCGACCTTTTTGGGGTCGGAGCTGCCGCTGACCATGCTGTAGCCCACCGTCCAGAGCAGGAGATTGAACATGGTGAAGAAGGCGCTGGCATAAAGCAGGCCCTCGGAGCCGAAGAGCGCCGAAATGAGGGGCAGGCCCATATAGCCTGCATTGGAGAAAACACAGGCGAACCGGAAGATGGGCGTCCGGCTGTCCCTGTTGCGGGCCGTGAACAGCAGGGTGATGATGAGTCCCAGCAGGATGGACAGGGTGCTCAGGGCGAACGCGGCCATGAGGTTGTGCAGAATTTCTGCGCTGAACTCCATGCGGTAGGAGTTGATGATCATGGCCGGGACGACGAGGTTGACCAGCAGGTTCGAGAGAGTCTGCTTGCCCTCGGGGCGGAGCAGGCCGGTCTTGGCACCAAGAGCCCCCAGCCCTATGAGGATGAACAGTTCCGCCACCTGCTGGGCGGTGATGACAGCAAGGTCCATAATAAGATCCCCTCCTTACAGGATGACGTTCTTGATGAGCAGCGAAACACTGCCGTCCTCGGCGTGGAGAAATTCCACCGCAGAATCCTCAGAGAGGATCTCGGTAGGGATCTTTACCTCGATGCCGCTGGCGGTGTGGATGCTGCGGCTCTCCATCCGGCGGATGCGGGCGGGGGAGACAGTGACGGGCTGCTGGGCCTGCGCCGGCTCGAGGACGTCGCTTTTCTCCACATAGTCGTCGAAGGGGACAGCCGCCAGCGGGTATTCCTCAGCAAGCTGCCGGCGCACCTGCTCGACCGTCACCTTGTTGTCGTTGTCAGCGGCCTGATTGGCAATGAGCATGGCCACCTGTGCCTCCACGTGGGGCTCATCCTGATAGTTCTCCTGCACGGCCTGGACGGCGGCGTCCTGAATGGCCTGCAGCTTTTTCTTTTCCGGCTCGGCGGTGGTGTACTGGAAAACGACGGTGGAAAGATAAAACTCCTTGTGGCCGTCGATGTCGAACTTTTTCTCCAGCAGCTTCATGGAGTAGTCGGTCAGGTCCACCAGTGCGCCTTCCTCCACCTTGCCGCTCTGGGTGGGCAGGCAGGCCCGCTGCTGGATGATGGAGTTGACCGGCGCACCGTCCACGCTCTCGGTGTAGTGGGTGTAGCCGTTTTTATAGTTGAGCTTGAGGATGCCCAGCCACGGCTGGCCGTCTCGGGTGAAGTCCACCACAGCGAGGTCGGCCCCCGGAATGGTGGTATGAGCGTGCATATAGTCAAACAGCACGCCCGCGATGCGGCAGGACAGGTCGATAAAGTCCTTGTTCTGTTCCAGCTCGTACCGGAACGCCGAGTCCGGCAGGGGGCGGCACTGACGGATGTCGTCGCTGGCAAGCAGCTTTTCGATGTGGTATTGCAGATAGGCCGTCTTTTCGGCTGTCATCTCCATGCAGCTGCCGCTGAGCACGGGAGCATCCAGCGTGGTATCCAGAACGTGGAGAATGGCCTGATGTACGATGATCTCCATATGTGAACCTCTTTTTTTGTATACAAAAAATCTCAAATCACCTGTCAGTATAACACAACCCGGCCCAAAAGGCGAGAATGACTTGAAGCTCTGTGGCAGAAATGCTATACTTGGCCCAGAAACACCTATTATATAGGGCAAAAGTATAGGGAAAAAGAAGGGAGACTCCGGTATGGAATTTCGGGAAAAGCCGATGCAGAACCTCATCCGCATCAAGGAGAAGGAAATCTGTAAGAATGTGCAGGCGCTTTTGCTGGACGGCGAAAGCATCGTGGGCGCATACAAGACGGTGCGTGATCAGGCCGTTTTTACGAGCCACCGCATTTTCATTGTGGATATGCAGGGCGTTACCGGCACCCGGCAGGAGATCTTCGTCCTGCCCTACCGGAAAATCGTCCACTTCGGCATCCAGACGGCAGGCTTCGGCGACCCATTGCAGACTTCGGAACTGACGGTCTGCTACGCCGACGAGCACGAGATGAAGTTCGGCTTCATCGGGCAGGAAGAGCTGCTGGCTGTGGCGCAGGCCATCAGCCGGTGCATCCTGTAAAATAAAAATGCAACAAAACAGGACAGCCCCGCTCTGAGATGTGCCAGAGCGGGGCTGTCCTGTTTTGCTGTGATGATGAATAATGAAGAATAGATGATGACGTTTTCAGCAGGCGCGGCCAGCCTCGAGCATATAGCGCAGGAAGCCGGTGACATCAGCGGGGTCGCTCACGCTGATGCTGAAGCCCTTTTTGGGGGCGTCCATGGTCTGGAAGATGGCGGAAGCCTCGTCGTCCTTCTTGAGGTCACAGGTGGAGCCATTGTCCAGATGCAGGATGACGCTGCCGCGACTTGCGGCGACCTGTTTCATGAAGCGGTTTTTATCAAAATATTCGATGCGAAGCATAATAAATACCTCCGTGATCCGTAAAGTGTGTAAGACTTTTACAAAAGCCTTGTGGGTCGGGGTGCGGGCGGCATCGCGGCCTTAGAGCTGTGGGACAGTGCGCAGACCCTTGGAAGTGGGTTGTATCTGCCCCGTTCCAGTGCTATACTGAGCTTATCAGCTCCAATGAAATAATACCACGAAACCGGCACGAATGATAGAACAAAAACACATTCTTTATACAACAAAATCGGCTTTGAGAAAAAATCTTCAATGTGTCGGGGAAAGGAATTGGCGAATATGGCACTAAATATCAGCTGTAACATCGTCGCCAGCGAAAAGGGCAGGGAACTTGTGCAGCACGGCAGCGCGCTGTTTCCCATCGCCTGCTATGCCGAGGATCTGTCCAGCTATTCGGTGGCGTGGCACTGGCACGAAGAGTTTGAATATGTACTCTGCACGAAGGGACCGCTCCATGTGGACGTCAACAAGACCCGCCTCACCTTGCAGACCGGGCAGGGAGTGTTCATCAACTCGGGCGTCCTCCACGCGGTGGAACAGGCACTGGAAGGCACAGCCCTGCTCCACTCGGGCGTGTTCCATCCGCGGCTCGTGGGCGGCATGGACACCATCTTCTGGCAGAAGCTCATCCGCCCTATGACCCAGCCCGATGCCCCGCCATTTTTCCTTTTAGATACGTTGGTGCCGTGGCAGAAACAGGTGCTGGACTGTCTGCACGAGAGCTGGAAAGCCGTGTCGGATGAGCCATTCGACTACGAGAACCGGGTGCGCTACTACCTCTCGCTGGCCCTGCGGCTGCTGAGCACCCAGTGCGTGGGCGGGCGGACGAAAGTCTCCCAGCAGGAGCAGATCGCCTCCGAGCGGATGAAGCAGATGCTCCGCTTCGTGGAGGAACACTACGCAGAAGAGTTGACAGTCCAGCTCATCGCGGGCAGCGTGGCCCTCAGCGAGAGCGCCTGTCTGCGCAGTTTCAGGCAGATGCTGGGCATCACGCCCATCCAGTACGTCAAGCAGTACCGGGTGGAAAAGGCCGCTGAGCTGCTTCGCTCCACCCGGCTCAAGACCGGAGAGATCGGCGCGGAGTGCGGCTTCACCGATGGCAGCTACTTTATCAAGATCTTCCGGGAGATAAAACATTGTACTCCCAAAGAATACCGTATGAAATTTTGTTGAGATGTGAAAAAAGGAGCAATCTACCCCATGCAGCGTACATTGACATCCGGCCCCATCACCAGCAGCATCCTGCTGTTCGCCCTGCCCCTTATGTTCGGAAATCTCTTGCAGCAGATGTACAACATCGCCGACACCTGGGTGGTCGGCCGCTTTCTCGGCGCAGATGCGCTGGCGGCGGTCGGCTCGTCCTACACCCTCATGACCTTTCTGACGTCCATCCTGCTGGGCCTCTGCATGGGCAGCGGCGCGGCCATCTCGATGCAGTACGGCAGTGGTGAGTACGATAAAATGCGCCAGAGCGTCTTCCAGTCCTTCGCCCTCATTGCGGGCATGGCGCTGGTGCTCAACCTGCTGGTGTATCTGGGTCTGGACGGCATCCTCTGGGTGCTCCGCGTCCCCGAAGAGCTGAAGCTCCTGCTGAAAGACTATCTCGTCATCATCTTCCTCGGCATCACGGCCACTTTCCTCTATAATTACTTTGCAAACCTTCTCCGCGCCATTGGCAACTCGGTGGTGCCGCTGGTCTTTCTGGCCGTGTCGGCGCTTTTGAATGTGGCCTTCGACCTGCTCTGCGTCATCGTCTTTGGCTGGGGCGTCAAGGGCGCGGCCGGTGCGACGGTGTTTTCGCAGTTCGTGTCTGGCATCGGAATCGGCGTCTATACGCTGAAAAAGTTCCCGGAGCTTTGCCCGAAGCGGGAAGACTGCCGCTGGGATAAGCAGAACCTTGCTTCTATCCTGAACCTTTCGGTCATGACCAGCGTGCAGCAATCCATCATGAACTTCGGCATCCTGATGGTGCAGGGCCTCGTGAACAGCTTTGGTACGGTCATTATGGCGGCCTTTGCGGCAGCGGTAAAAATCGACTCCTTCGCCTATATGCCGGTGCAGGATTTTGGCAACGCCTTTTCGACCTATGTGGCCCAGAATTACGGCGCAGGCCAGAGCGAGCGCATCCGCAAGGGCATCCGCAGTGCGGGCCTGACCTCGGCGCTCTTCTGCATCTTCATCAGCGTGATGGTCTGCCTGTTTGCCTCGCCGCTGATGGGCATCTTCATCGACTCTTCGCAGGTGGACATCATCGCTGCCGGCGTCCACTATCTGCGCATCGAGGGCGCGTGCTATATCGGCATCGGCATCCTCTTCCTGCTCTACGGCTACTACCGTGCCGTCAATCAGCCGGGAATGTCGGTGGTGCTGACCATCGCCTCCCTCGGCACCCGCGTGGCACTGGCCTACCTGCTGTCGGCCACCCCGCTGGGCGTCACCGGTATCTGGCTCAGCGTCCCTATCGGCTGGGCGCTGGCGGACGCCATCGGCATTGGTTACTATCTGGTGAAACATAGAAAGGAGACGCTGTGAAAATCGAGCACATCGCCCTGTACGTCAACGACCTCGAGGCTGCAAAGGACTTCTTTGTGCGCTATTTTGACGCCGTGCCGAATGCGGGCTACCACAACCCGAGGACGGACTTCCGCTCCTACTTTCTCACTTTCGCGGACGGCGCACGCCTGGAGCTGATGAACAAACCCGGGATGTCCGACGAGCCGAAGCCTGCCGCCCGCGCCGGATACGCGCACATCGCGTTCAGCGTCGGCAGTCGGGAGAAGGTGGATGCGCTGACGGCCCGCCTCAAGGCCGACGGCTGCGAAGTCCTCAGCGGCCCCCGCACCACCGGAGACGGCTATTATGAAAGCTGTGTCCTTGCGGTGGAAGGAAATCAGATCGAGATCACGGTGTAACACAAAAGAGCAGAGCCTGCGGTGAAAACCCGCAGGTCTCTGCTCTTTTTGTTATGGATATATCAGCCCGGCAGCACCACAATGCCCGCCGCAGCAAGTGAGATGATGAGGAACATATTTTCTGGGCCGAATATCGCACAGGGGCCGGGAAAAATTACAAAAAGCCCGAAATACACGACGAAAATATTGTATTGGTTGTGCAACGACCTGTGAAAGAAATGAGAAAACTAAAACTTTTTAGATAAAACTATTGACAATGGTGACCTCGCGAGTATAATTGCCTTATCAAATCATTCAAAACATTTAACTAAATGACGTGAACTGATTTGACCGAACAAGATACGATAGTACAACACACATACACAAGATAAAAGGAGAAAATCACCATGACTTTTGAGGATATGAAGAAGATCGTCGTTGACACCCTGAACTGCGAGGAGGAGAAGGTCACGATGGAGGCCAGCCTGACCGAGGACCTCGAGGCCGACAGTCTGGACGCTGTGGAGCTGAACATGGCTCTGGAGGATGCTTTCGGCGTCTCCATCCCCGACGAGGAGCTGGCCAACATGAAGACCGTCGGCGACATCTTCAACTACCTGACCGCACACGCTGAGGCATAACGATGAACGACATCAGAGACCTGCTCCCGGGCCGGATGCGGGAGCGTACCTTCCAGCTCAAAGCCCGGCGGGACACCGGTGTGGCGTGGCATGAGCCGCAGTTTGTGGAATGCAAGCAGTGCGGCCGCCGTGCCACCCGCCAGATCTGGGCCAAGAGCCTCTTCGTCTGCCCCAACTGCGGCAATCACCAGCCCATCGGCGCGTACTACCGCCTGAGCCTTGTACTGGACAGCGGCAGTTTCCGGGAGCTGGACGCAGAGCTGGCCCCGCAGGACGTGCTGGGCTTTCCCGGCTACACCGACAAGCTTTCCGCCCAGACCCAGAAGACGGGCCTCAGCGAGGCCGCCGTCGCGGCAGTGGGCCGCATCGGCGGCGTGTCGGTGGTGGCCGCTGTGCTGGACAGCCGCTTCTTTATGGGCAGCATGAGCACGGCCGTGGGCGAGAAGATCACCCGCGCCATCGAGTACGCGGCGGCGAAAAAACTGCCGCTGGTCATCTTTTCGGCCAGCGGCGGCGCCCGGATGCAGGAAGGCATTTTCAGCCTGATGCAGATGGCCAAGACCAGCGCCGCCATTGAGCGCTTTTCGGCCAAGGGCGGGCTATATATCAGTGTGTTGACCCACCCCACGACCGGCGGCGTTACCGCCAGCTTTGCCAGCCTTGGCGACATCATGCTGGCCGAGCCGGGCGCACTCATCGGTTTTGCAGGCCCCCGCGTCATCGAGCAGACCATCGGCGAGCGCCTGCCCGAGGGCTTCCAGCGCAGCGAGTTCCAGCTGGAACACGGCTTTGTAGACAAGGTCGTACCTCGCAGTGAGCTCCGCGCCACCCTCATCCAGCTGCTGCAGCTCCATGCAGGCGGGAGGAAAACGGAATGATAAAAGAACTTCTGGAGCAGCTTGCTCCTTTGGACGCCCAGATTGCTGCCCTGCGGGGCGGCGCACAGGACGAGGAGAGCCAGATGGCTGCCATCACGGCCCACGCCTCTGAGCTGGCCGAACTGGCTGTGGAGGAAGATGAGATCCTCCGCTGCTGCGGCCCGCTGACCGCTGAGGACCGGGTCTTTCTGGCCCGCCATCCCGAGCGCCCCCACATCGACGAGACCATCAATGCTCTGTTCACCGATTTCTTTGAGCAGTGCGGCGACCGTCAGTGCCGGGAGGACAGCGCCATCCTGGGCGGCATCGCCCGCTTCCACGGGATGCCTGTGACCGTCATCGGCCACCGCAAAGGCTCCACACTGGAAGAGAACATGGCCTGCAACTTCGGCATGCCGGGACCGGAGGGCTATCGCAAGGCTCTCCGTCTCATGAAGCAGGCCGAAAAGTTTGGCCGCCCCATCATTACCTTCATCGACACGCCGGGCGCATACCCCGGCAAAGAGGCCGAAGAGCGGGGACAGGGCGAGGCTATTGCCCGAAACCTGATGGAGATGAGCGGTCTGACGGTTCCCGTCATCGCTGTCGTTACCGGCGAGGGATCTTCCGGCGGCGCACTGGCACTGGGTGTGGCAAACCACATCCTCATGCTGGAAAATGCCGTCTACTCGGTGCTCAGTCCTGAGGGTTTCGCAAGCATCCTGTGGAAGGATTCCTCCCGCAGCGGCGAAGCCTGCGAGATCATGAAGCTGACTGCACAGGACCTCTACAAGGACGGCATCGTCGAAGAGATCATCCCGGAGCCTGTGGGCGGCGCACAGCGCAGCCACGCGGCCCTGTTTGCCGCCATGGATACGGCCCTGAAAAACCACCTCACCGCCCTCTGCAAGATGAGCGGCAAGGCACTGGCCGACCAGCGGTACAAAAAATTTCGTCAGATCGGAGAAGCGAAACGAGCATGAACGGTTTGCAGTTGATCGCCACCGGCGGAGCTCTGCCCGGCCGCACGGTCACCAATGAAGAGTTGAGCCGCACCGTGGACACCAGCGACGAGTGGATCACCACCCGCACCGGCATCCGCGCCCGCCACTGGTGTACGGAGGAAGAATCCGCCGCCACGCTGGCCATCGCAGCGGCAAAGCAGGCGCTGGAGCGCAGTGGTCTTTCGCCGCAGGATATTGCCTGCTGTGTCTGCGCTACCCTTTCGGCCCCTGACGCCACCCCAAGTGTGGCCTGTCAGGTGCAGCGGGCGCTGAGTCTGCCCGAAAACCGCCCCGCGCTGGATGTCAACGCCGCCTGCTCGGGCTTCATCTACGGCACCGCCGTAGCCCGCGGCCTGATGGCGACGCTGGGTGGACGGTACGCGCTCGTGGTGGGCTGCGAAGCGCTGTCCCGCCTGATGGACCAGACCGACCGCTCCACCTGTGTGCTCTTCGGCGACGGTGCGGGCGCAGCGATCTTTGAACTGTGCGACGCACCGTTTGCGATCACGCTGGGCGCACGGGGCGACGAGGCTATCCACGCAGGAGGCCCCTGCCGCACCGGCTCGGCCCCCATCAGCATGGACGGACGTGCCGTCTTCCGCTTTGCGGTGGACGCGCTGCCCCGTTGTCTGCACACGGTGCTGGACGAGACGCAGCTGGCGCTGGACGATGTGGACTGGGTGGTCTGCCATCAGGCCAACAGCCGCATCATCGATCACTGTGTGAAAGCGCTCCACGCCGATGCCGCAAAGTTCTACAAGAACATGGACCGCCACGGCAACACCAGCGCGGCCAGCATCCCGGTGGCCCTCAACGAGATGGCTGAAGCCGGTCTGCTCAAAGCCGGGCAGAAGGTATCCTGCATCGGCTTCGGCGGCGGATTGACTTGGGGCGGGATGCTGGTTACGTACAGCCCTCTCAGCTGTCTGCGAAGCAGACTGAGAGGTTCTTCCCGGGTGAGCGCTCTAAAGTAAAACCTATAAATAGGACGATTTACATGAAATTACTCAACGAGATATTAGGCACGAAATACCCCATCATTCAGGGCGGAATGGCCAACATCGCCACCGGCGAGTTTGCCGCCGCCTGCTCCAACGCCGGTGCGTTGGGTCTTATCGGCGCAGGCGGCATGAACGCTGAGACGCTGCGGGAGAACATCCGCCGCTGCAAGGCGCTCACCGACAAGCCTTTCGGCGTCAACATCATGCTGATGCACCCCCAGGCCGACGAGTTTGCCAAAATCGTCGTGGAAGAGGGCGTCAAGGTCGTCACCACCGGCGCAGGCAACCCCGGCAAGTACATCCCCATGTGGAAGGAAGCTGGTATCAAGGTCATCCCCGTGGTGGCGGCGGCCGTTCTGGCCAAGCACCTTGCCCCTCTGGGCGTGGATGCTGTCATCGCCGAAGGCACCGAGAGCGGCGGCCATGTGGGCGAGATGACCACCATGGCCCTTGTCCCCCAGGTGGTGGACGCTGTAGATGTCCCTGTCATCGCGGCGGGCGGCATCGCCGATGGCCGCCAGCTGGCGGCAGCCTTCGCACTGGGAGCCTGCGGCGTTCAGGTGGGTACCTGCCTTCTGGTCAGTGAGGAATGCCCCGTCCACGAGAACTACAAGGCCGCGCTTCTGCGCGCCAAGGACAGCGACACCATCGTCACCGGCCGCATCGGCGGCACCCCCGTCCGTGTGCTGAAAAACCGGATGAGCCGCGAGTATGTCCGGCAGGAAAAGGCCGGTGCCGACAAGATGGAGCTGGAAAAATACACGCTGGGCAGTCTGCGGCGCGCCGTCTTTGAGGGCGATACCGCCACAGGCAGTCTGATGGCCGGTCAGGTGGCCGGTATGCTCCACGAGGTGCGGCCTGTGGCTGAGATCCTCGACGAGTTGTGGGAGAGCGGGAGGCAGCGGATGCATTCGCTGAGTGAGTTATGCTGACCCTCGCAGGCAAGACGCTGGCCGTGCCTGTCTTACAGGGCGGCATGGGCGTGGGCGTTTCCCTAGGCGGGCTGGCCGGTGCGGTCGCGGCCTGCGGCGGCATGGGGTGCATTTCCACCGCCGACACAGGCTACCGCGAACCTGATTTTGCCCGCGACCCTTGCGCAGCAAATCTCCGTGCGCTGAAAAAAGAGATCGCCAAAGCGAAAGAGATCGCAGGCGGCGCGGGACTGGTGGCTATCAACGCGATGGTCGCCACCCAGAACTACGCCGACGCCGTCCGCACTGCGGTGGAGGCAGGCGTGGATGCCATCGTATCGGGTGCGGGCCTCCCGCTGGAGCTGCCCGGCCTGGTGGAAAAAGCTGATGTTGCGCTGGCACCCATCGTGTCCAGCGGACGTGCTGCAAAGCTCATCCTCCGGCGGTGGGCAAAAGCCTTCAACCGCACCGCCGACTTCGTGGTCATCGAGGGCTGCAAGGCTGGTGGGCATCTGGGCTTTTCGGAAGAAGAGCTTCTGGCCGGAAAATGCCAGACCCTCGACGAGATCCTGCCCGAAGTGCTGGCCGAGGTGAAGCCTTTCGAGGCTCAGTTCGGCCACGACATCCCGGTCTTCGTGGCCGGAGGTGTCTACACGGGCGAGGACATCGCCCACTATACTAAGATGGGTGCTGCGGGCGCACAGCTCGCCACCCGCTTCATCCCCACCTACGAGTGCGACGCCAGCCAGACCTATAAAGACGTCCTGCTGGCGGCCAAGCCCAAAGATGTGCGCATCATCCACAGCCCTGTGGGAATGCCGGGCCGTGCGCTGGCCACTCCGCTGGTGCAGAAGCTTGAGCAGGGCCTGCGCTTCCCGCCGAAGCACTGCGCCCGCTGTCTCAAAGCCTGCGAGCCGGCCAAGGTGCCTTACTGCATCACCCACGCCCTC
>OGIG01001850.1_pt1 | contig 11010 bp, 8 predicted proteins | sample 1571601 | NCBI WGS metagenome assembly OGIG01 (sample SAMEA2581953, study PRJEB24529) | metagenome | biome: Human gut stool | place: China | collected 2011 | reverse complement strand
GTTTCTTTTAATCTATTTGTAGTCAATTAAATACCTTCAGACTACATCAAATATACAAAAAAATCCAAAAATCAAGGCATAATATAAACTTTTTTTATAGCCTTCTTTTATGGTTTGTTTCCAAAAATATTCAACATAGTTCATAAAATGAAAAACAATTACTCTAACAAATATCCCAAAATAATTTTAATAATCAGGCAATTACTATCTGTATAGTCGGAAGATGTACATCTCTTATGAAGATAAAATCACAATGGTTACTCTATTTCAGATTTCATAACTGAAGATGTACATCTCTTATGAAGAGAGGTTTATTTACCATGGAGAATTGGTGGAGTAAATATGCCTAAATCATGGAAAGATTACTTGTAAAAAGTAGAAGGTGTTTTGCAAAAATACTATTAAGCACTTTTTATAGATACTTTCCACAAAATAAACAAATGACATTTTTTTCTCCTAGAGGTGTATTGGTATTTGTTTACAAATATGGAATCAATATGAAAGCGAGAAAAATCTTACTTGTATTCCTGATACTTTATGGGGGATACGTCTCAGCACAAGAAGTACGGGATTCGGTAAAAATCTATTTCAGACAAGGGTATTCCGTATTGGAACCATCCCGTAGAAATAACAAAGAAGCGTTAGACCGGATTGCGGACAGTCTACGGACAAGCTATGCGGATTCCGTTTATCAATTGAAACGTATTCAGGTAGTAGGTGGTGCATCCCCGGAAGGCAGTATCCCTCTGAATAGACGTTTGTCAGTAAAGCGTGCCAATGTGTTGTTCAATTACCTTTCACGCTATGGAGAATTACCCGATTCTTTGAAAACTAATGTGTTCCTCGGAAGAGACTGGAATGGTCTGATCCGTCTTGTGAGTGATGATCCGGAACTGCCATACCGGAAAGAAACGCTGCATTTATTGCATGAACTGGCAGAGGATGCGGCAAATGACGATCTTTCAAAAGGTGACCATTTGCGGCGGATACAGCAGCTGCGTGGCGGAGTGCCCTATTGGTATATGTATAAAAAACATTTTCCAGAGTTGCGTGCCTCCCGGTTATACCTGTGGTATGAGAAAGTATGGAATCCTATCGCTCCCATGCCAATGCCTTCCATTGAACTGCCTGTGCCCGAGCCCGAACCGGCAGGACCTCTACCTCTCGTTCCATATATGCCTCCGCAGCCACGAAACCTGTATCTTGCTGTGAAGACAAATATGCTGTATGACGCATTGCTTGTACCGAATATCGGTGTGGAACTTTATCTAGGCAAAGCCTGGAGTGTAGGTGCCAACTGGATGTATGCCTGGTGGAAAACAGACCGGCGACACTGGTATTGGAGAACTTATGGCGGTGACATAGCCATTCGGAAATGGTTCGGTAAAGCCGCCAAGGAAAAGCCTCTTACCGGACATCATGTGGGACTTTACGGGCAGATTTTTACTTATGATTTTGAAACAGGGGGAAAAGGCTATATGGGTGGAAAACCCGGAGGAACACTTTGGGACAAAATGAACTATTCCACAGGTGTGGAATACGGCTACTCGCTGCCGGTGGCATACAGACTGAACATTGACTTCACTATCGCTGTCGGGTATTGGGGAGGGACCTATTACGAATATACTCCGGTAGACAACTGTTACGTATGGCAGGCTACCAAGGAACGGCACTGGTTCGGTCCTACTAAGGCGGAAATATCGCTGGTATGGCTGATTGGCAGGGGAAACTTCAATAAAGGGAAAGGAGGCGGACGATGAAAACCGGAATACGAATGACTGTTTACGCACTGCTGGCCATGATTCTTTTTTCATGCGAGCACAAGGAACTCTGTTTCCATCATCCGCATGTGGTTACGGTCAGAGTGGATTTTGACTGGAAAAACGCCCCGCAAGCCAACCCGGAAGGAATGTGTGTGTTTTTTTATCCTGAAGAGGGTGGGGCCCCTATCCGGTTCGATTTTGCAGGAAAAGACGGAGGGCCGGTAGAGATTAAAGTGGGAAGGTACAGGATACTCTGTTACAATAATGATACGGAGTCTTTACTGTTCAGAGGAATGGAAGGATTTGACACCCATGAGGGATATACACGGGATGGCAATGTATTTGAGAGCATTTATGGGAACGGTGCCCATTATGCGCCTCCGTCCAAAGGTTCGGAAGACGAGCGTGTCGTTATCTGCCCTGACATGATGTGGGGAAGTAACGCCCGAAATGTGGAAATCACTGAAGCAGGGATAAGTTACGAATGCGTTCCCTTCACAGACAAGGACAAGGTCGAATGGATAGAAAGTAGCGAGCATGTCATCACGCTTTATCCTGCCGAACTGATATGTACCTACACCTATGAGGTCCGTAATGTTAAGAACATGGAGTATATGACGCAGGCCTGCGGATCATTGTCGAGCATGGCTCCCTCCATGCTGTTTGCCAACGAGGAACTGGACAGGGAGTGTGTCACAGTTCCCTTCGAGACGGAACTTCACCCCGAGAGTTCGAAAATGACCGGTAAGTTCTATACGTTTGGTCATCACGAAGAGAATGCCCGTCCGCACAAAATGATGTTTTATGTATGGTATTCCAATAAGGAGAAATTCTATACAACTTTTGATGTGACCGACCAGGTACATAAAGCTCCGGATAGAAAACATGTACACATCATCATTGACAATGCGGACTTTCCGGAACCGCTTCCGGACGAGGGCGGATTTGATGTGGAGGTTGATGATTGGGTGGAAGTCGAAAACGATATCATTATGTAGTTTTTATATTTTTTAATGTTATGCAGACGAAATCAATTCTGATGGCACTATCGGCCATGGCATTGGTAACGGCATGTACCAATGACGAAACGATAGAAATGAACCGAGGTGAAGGTATCAGCTTGAGTGCAGTAGCAGGAAAAGCTACCCGTGCAGGAAGTGAGGCTACCACGACAAATAGTATTGATAACTTCCATGTGTACGCCTTTACACAAGGATTGGAGTATATGAATCACGATGTGACGAGAACCGACGACACATGGACATACGGTGATACCAAATTCTGGCCGGAAACAGATGTGGACTTCTATTCGTATAGTCCGATGGATACGCAGAATGGTAGTGTTAGCATCGAGGTCAAAGGCGACAAGAAAATTGTAGACTATAACGTATCCGGCGATGAAGACCTGCTTTATGCCTTGAACCTGGCTGAAAAGAAAGCCGAACATGAGGGCAAACAACCGGTTACGGTCAACTTCCGCCATGCCCTGTCACAGATTGTATTCAAAATCAAAAATACCAATTCCAACCTGACAGTGTTTGTAGACGGGGTGAAAGTGGATGGAATAGAGAAACAGGGTACATTCTCCTGGCCGACTTTGAGCACTACTACCCAATGGCAGGAAACTGAAAAAGACACGGAAACTGACGACTCATGGGGAACATGGGATATCGCATATAACAAAGAGAACGCAAAGCAGAACGGCTATCCCGCTGAGATTACTCCGATTATGGAACCAGGCTTTACAGGTTCCAAAGATGCATCTGTGCGGGACTTGACTGTTAAAACAGACAATGGCTATAAGGGACTGCTCCTTTTGCCGCAGACATTGAATCCCTGGATTACGAAGACCGGTGGAACAGATGAAAATCCGGAGTACAAAATCACGGGGACAGCACGTGTGCTTGTTAAATGCAAGCTGGTAGATACGGCATCTGATGTACAATTGTGGCCAGACAAGGACTCACAAGAGGAAACCGCATGGGTGGGTGTCTCTCTGGTAGGAGAACCCAAGGACATAAGCGGAAAAACCGAACAAGTCTGGAAACAAGGCAAGCGTTATGTTTATACCCTTATCTTTGGTGAAGGCGGTGGCTTTAACCCTGAAAACCCCGATCCTGAAAATCCGGATCCGGAACCTGTTTTGGTTCCTATCACATTTGATGTGACAGTGGATGATTTTGTTGAATATCCTCAGGATCTCGATGCCAGCGTTCCTGATTCAAAACCCGGAAAATAAACTGAACCGCTGCAAACCTGTCTTTTTCATCCATCAGGTTGCGGAAATAAACAGGCCGGGCGGGGTTGAATGTTCCCCTCCCGGTCACTACTTATTCAAATAAAAAAATAAATGCCTATGCGACTTGATTTTAAAAAGGATTTCCTTCTTGTCACGGCCATGCTGGTCGCTGCCGGCTGTTCCGATAGCATGACGGAAGCAAACAATCCGGAACAACAGGTGCCGATTGCCTTTGGCACACAAGTTGCCACCCGCTCCGTGGTGGAAAGTGACAAGGAGGGTATGGATAATTTTACACTGTGGGGATGGGTACGGGAAAGCGACGGACCGAAACTGTTTTTCGATGCCGCTTCAGTTACTCCGTCGGGAAACTATGGCGAGAAACGTTTCTGGGCTGTAGGCAGGCCTTATGATTTTTTCGCGTTGCATCCGGAAAAAATGAAGGAGGAGGGGATTGCTGCCGAAGTTTCCTGCAACGACAAGGGCGAACTCAGGGTTACGGGTTTTGATTCTTCCGGAATGGGGAAGGATGCCGTGGATTTGATGACGGCAACAGAGACAGATGTGACTTATGAGGGTGGTGGAACGATGGCGCCTGTGCTTCTGGCATTCAAACATGAACTGGCACAGGTGAAATTAACTGTCCGTACCGGGGAGAAGCTGGCGGAAGTGTCGGACATCAGACTTTTTGGTGTGGACTATAAAGGTGACTTGCTGTGGACACCGGAAAACTCGACATGGCAAAGCCGGGTGAACTGTGCGGAAGAGGAAACTCCTTTCGTACGCAGCGGGAGTGTACGGATAGAAGCCGGAAGTAGTGCTACCGTGCTGGATGGCGTGTTGCTGTTGCCACAGCCGGTGACGGAGGATGTGGCGGTAACCTTTAAGTATGCCTATGACGGCAAACCGCTGTCGGAGGCAAAAGAAGCGATAGTATATTTGGATGTAGCTCAGACAACGGAATGGATAAAGTCGAACACTTACCATTATAAAATAACGCTACCTGCCGGTGATGCCGACATTACTGTCAAAGTGAGTGTGGGTGATTGGGACAGCAAGGATATTTCGGCAGATTGGTAATCTCATAAACAGGAAGGAGTAAGATATGAAAATCCTGAAATACTCATATATATGGATATTTGCCGCAACGTCGGGGATAATGACGGCTTGTACACCGGACGAAAAGGAAGGGATGTTTTCCGGAAAGGGAGAACCGGTGACGGTGAAATTTTCAATCGATACAAGGGTGGCAGAAACGGATGATTTCGACTCGCAGGTGAAAACGCTCAGGGTGTATGCTTTCCAGAATGGCAGCCCGGTGGGGTATTATTATGGCGGGGAGGATGTGCCGGCTCATACTTTTGAATGGAAATTGCCGAAGGGAGAAGTCTGGTTTTATGCAGTGGCCAATGAGCAGGAGGCTGGAGAACTGCTTTGCGAAAACAAGGGAGATATTTTTGTGCTGCCCGGTGAGATTGCCGGAGGCGTACATCCGGTTGAGGGGTTGGAAGTGACGCCGGATAAACTGGAGTCCTTGACTTTCAGCCGGCTGCCAGAAGCGGAATATGTGTCGGGCGGAACGGAGACAGGCAAGGATGAAACGGGAAAAATTTACTGTTCTGCCATTGTGCCGATGACCGGTAAGTGTCGCGAAACGGTTGCTAACGACCATCAGGAGATAAAGCTGGTTTTGAAACGAAGCGTGGCGAAGCTGAACCTGTACTTTGCCAAAGCGGACGTGACCGATGCCGGAAAGGGACAGCTCTATATGGGGCGCGGATTGTACCTTTATAATATACCGGAATACGGGTATCTGTTTCCAAAAGAGAAGTACGAATATACGGGAGCTTTCAATTGTCTGGAAGGAGCGGGTGACAGTTCCGATTCCCGGCATCAGAAAAACGGAAAGGTGATTCTGAGTGCGGGGTGGCCGGAAGAACCGGAGAATGCCCCTCAGGAGGGTACCGATGCGTATGAGGAGTACGAACAGAACCTGAAAGAGAAAACCCATATCAACGAGATTAATGCACTGGCACACGCGGGAAATACAGACCCGGAGCAATTTCAGTGGATGCCGGCCAAACCTGTCTATCTCTTTGCCAACCCTAATGGGATAGCCGACCTTTATCCTTCCGCCCCTGCCGGTGACAAGGAGAAAGGATATTATCTGAAAATACTGTCGCATGAACATAAAGTGGGAAGTGACGGTACGGAAGGACATGAGGCTGATATGCAATATGTGGCTTTGCCCGAAGTGGAAGCCAACATGAACCTGCGGCTGTTTTCCGTTATTTCCATGCATGGACACGTGGCTATGACAGCACATTGGATGATTGTTCCGTGGGAAACCGGAGGCGGAGATGTGGAATTTAATTAGGCAGACGAATAACAGACAAAAATATACAGCATGATGAAAAAAACAGTGAATCATATTCTGGCGGCGGGACTGTTGGCGCTCCTGTCGCTTGCATCTTGCACCGATGAGTTCATCGAAGGAAACGACTTGCAGGGAGTAGACCGTGACAAGCGGGTGGAGGTGAGGCTTCCGTTCGGTGTGGGACGTGGCATCACTACCACGATTACAACCCGTGCGGCAGGTGGAGAGATTGATTATGACTCCCAGCTTTCGGGCGTGATGGCTTTTGTATATGAAGCGAAGAGCGACAATCCGGAAGAAAATGAGTTGTTGGCCTATCATCTGTTCTCCAATCCGTCCAATAAGCCGCTGGAAGGCGCTACCGGCGGATGGATTGCCGATAATGACGACCCTACGTGCGGTGAAATCAAGTTCTATGTTCCGGTGGGCGATGTGTATATCTATCTGTTGGGCAATGCGCAAAGTTCGTTCCTTAATTTCTTTCCGGGAGTATCGGGTGGGGATGCGCTGGGCACTCAGGCGGAGTTTTTTGAAAAAGCAACCCCGAAGTGGAACGGAAACATACACAGCGTAGACGGTTATCTGCCGCTTACGGGTATGGTGAACAACAATACAGGATTATGTCATGTGAACGAACAGGGGCAAATCAGTTATACGGATGAAGAGGGAAAAACTCATACACTGTTGCCGGACGGTAAACACGATGAAGACAACTCGTTTGTGCTGAAACGCCTGATGAGCAAGATTACAATGAATATCAGGGAAGGTAAAGGAGTGAAGTTTACGGCGCGAGATTACACGGTTCGCCATATACCTCATTATGTGTCGCCCACCGCACAGGCGTGGACGGAAGAAGAGCGGGACCGTATCCTGGTGGAAGATGCCAAGCCGGTGAATTTCGGTTTACTGGATTCTCTCACTTTTACTATATACCTGCCGGAGAACATACGCAAGGTAAGACCCGGCGTGGAGATTACCGAATACAGGCAGCGGGATAAGGTGGTGAAGACTGCCGACAATAAAAATACGGAAGAGACCGCTCCCGATGATTTTCATGCTGATAATGCCGATAATCACAAAGGGCACTACAAGTTTGAGTTTGCTCCGAAAGCTTCTACTTATATTGAACTGACCGGATGGTTTGAAAATGCAGACAAGACGGTTGCTGCCGATGTCCGTTATTATATCCATTTGGGTAATTTCGGGAAAGACCTCAATCACTTCAGCGTGGAGCGCGACCATCACTATACGTATAATGTAACCATCAACGGAGTGGATGATATAGTGGTGGAAGTGGAAGATGAGAACGAAAAGACTCCGGGAGCGGAAGGAGTGGTGTTCAAGCATGAGGCTTTCGCACATATCGATGCCCATTTTGACCAGGTGGAGATGAAATTCATGCGGAAAGATATTGAGAAGGGTGTCTATCTGTATACCGACACACCTTTCGGGGTCATGGGAGTGATGTATTATCCTAAAGGTACTCCCGACGGAGGTTCGGAAGGCAAATGTGTATCCGTGAGCAGTTTCGGTATTACCAAAGAGGTGGCACAAGGCTATCTGGCGTGGCTGGAGTTTGCGAAAGAGACGAAAAAGGATAACTATTTCTATAATGGAACAAAACCGGATAAGGAAAGCCCCTATCTCCTGGAATACTATCATCCTGACAAGGTGAAAAGTGTGTTCGATGCACTCGATGGGTTTTATGCAAGCAAGGAGGATTCGGCGTACTACACCTGCTTTGTGGATGAGAACTTTTATGAAAGACATCCCGACCCGCGCATTACGGTACCGGTGCATCTGAAAGATTTTATCAACTGCAAGGACCGTATCTTCTCGCTTGCTACCGACCTCGAGTTCAGCCAAGATGGTAAGAGCGCGGTGTCGCAGTCGGTTTATACGCTGAAACAACGTTCCATTGCCTGCTTCTATGATATGAACGATGAGACTCTCAATAAATTCGGCTTGGAGTCGGTGGAAGAGCAGAAGCACATCCTGTATGAGCCAGAACCGGGCGAGAGGGAAGTTTGGGACGGCAGAAAGAATACTTGGCAAAAGCTGGATGGTCAGGTTGGAAATTGTAATATGCATGGTATGGAATGGGGGCTTAAAAAATCACCTTTCCTATCCGGTTTTATACTGAGGAAAGATGGAAGTCTGAAGGAATCCCGACCGATTAGCGGACAGGCCGACGATCCGGTTATCATGCTGATACGTAACCGTGATTTGAACGGCAACGGCTATCTGGACGAGGAAGAACTGCGCTGGTATGTACCTGCCATAGGGCAATTGGTGGGTATGTGGCTGGGAGAGCCTGCCATGGCAAAAGAAGCTGCCTTGTGGAAATCGTCTTTCGATATATATATAGGAGCAGACGGGAAAAAGATAAACAAGGATCCCGTACAGGGATATACGGCCAGTACATACGGTCCTTATTCCACAATATGGTCGGAACTGGGAGGATACATAAGTCATACGTATCTGAGGCACATGATTAGTGTGAGGAGCTTGGGAAGCGGAGTCGTGAGTGGCAGGATGGACAGGGAAGTTTCGTCTCCTTATTACAAATACGATGAAGCAAGCCGTACACTGGAAGTCTTTTTGGCGGACGAAGCCATGCGCTCGTTCAGTTACCGGGAGCTTCAACCCCATAACGAACGTGATACGCAGAACCGCTTGTACAAGAAATTCCAGCTGGCACAAGAACCCATGCTAATGGATGTGACTGCGGAATTTGAGTGCAAGGATCCGAATCACCTGAGATTTGATAAAGATACTCCCAGTAAGGTAACATGGACAGGTACGACATTGAAACTTATTGAGATAGACAATGCCAAACGAGATAAGTTTACCATAGCCCAAGACTATCACGAAGCAGGAGACGGAGTGACCCCCGCCGGAGCGTGGCGCTTGCCCAATGAACGCGAGCTGACATTGATTCAGCTGGCATTCAACTTCTTCCAGGATGAGGACAACCTGCCTTTCTCGCCCATGGTGAAGCCGGGAGACAAGGATGCCGTAGGTGATGCTTACGGCTGGTACAACCCACTCAGTCTGACATGCGATTTAAGTGATAAAAGGAAGCATAACTTTAAGCACCGGCTTTGCGCCGTGTTCCATTGCCGTACGGCGTATTCTTACAGCCGCTATTATCCCGGTAGACACGAATATACGCCTACCGGCTACATACTGAACTATTGGAAGACCGATTCGGAACTGGAGTTGCTGAAAATTCGCCGGGTAGAAATGCATATGATGCCCTACTATTCAGATGAGAGAGGCATGGTGGAGGAAGACAAGGAAGAACGGAAAAAATACGGCAGAGCCGGTGTGTTCTGTGTGCGCGATGTGAGATACTGATCCGTAGGAATAACCGGATAGTTTTCCATTTTTCCGTTTAGGCGAATCTTATTTAGGGGAACACCTAAGGATACAAACAAGCCGGCTAATTCAAATATTTTTAGAATGAATTGGCTGGCTTGTTTTTTGTTGAGCATTTCTAAAAAAAGCTGTTGGAAATGGGGTACAACTTGTAGTGGTCGTGGTATGTCAAAGCAATGGTATTTAAGCTTCAGCTCTCGCTGGAAAGTTCGGGGTATTTATACCCTCATGCCCTCACTGTATGTATAATGGATTTATTATGAATGACTTATATGATAATGGTAAAAAAAATTGCTCTCACTTATACTCTCATGCCCTCACTACGTTTTGAAGTTGATTTTCACATAATATGCTTGCTGTCAGCCATATATTCTTTTTTATAGACAGTTCCTGCCTGGTATAAAGTAGGGCGTTTTCAAGCCTTTTCCTCGTAAGAAATGCGCATGAAAGAGGAAACTTCCACGAAATGATAGCTTACGGATTCGCGGCAGCGGTAAAAAAGAACAAGACATTTTAAAAAAAGCTCTTGTTCTTTTAAAAAAAGGCGGTTATCTTTTTTAAAAAGCTCTTGATTTTTTTTTAAAACGCCCTTGTCTTTGATATGGAATTTTATTCTGGACTGAGGCATTTTACATATACATACGCATAAGCTCGTACGTAGGTATAGCCTTGTATGGATGTATGTGCAAAAGCGTGTTTATACCCGTTCTCTTTGTATTTCTTTAAATGCTTTTCACTTATTCTTATTGAATTTGTGCATTGATTTCGTTTCTGAACTTTATAGGATTGGTGATAAAGTCAAATTTGTTGGTGACCCCGCCTGTAGTAACTACAATAGAACCAAAACCGAGCATACGTCCCATGAGGCTTTGATTAATCCGTATTCCTTCGCATTTGTTTAAAACCAATTCAAGGGCATCCCGGTTTAAAATACCGGATTTTAGAATGACTTTCTTGTTTGTGACAACATATTCAGCTCCCATCTTAAGAAGAATTCTTTTTATCAATTGGAATAATCCTGACAACAATAGAAATATGCTGACATAATAGAATAATCCGGTTTGTGCGGAAGAAAAGAAGGCGCTTAATAATAGTAGTATTACCGGATATGCAAATATATACCAGTGAATATCTGCTTTGTATTTAATTTCTTCACCAGCTTGTAGATTGTTTTGGATATAGCTCATCGTTTTTGTAAATCCTTAATTCCGCAACACTATAGTTTAACATTATTTATAAGTGCCTGAGCA